>Ga0209471_1001853_pt1 | contig 12371 bp, 9 predicted proteins | sample GraSoiAngelo_128_FD_185885 | JGI IMG/M metagenome (GOLD analysis project Ga0209471, IMG submission 185885) | Grasslands soil microbial communities from the Angelo Coastal Reserve, California, USA - 14_0927_12_20cm (SPAdes) (version 2) | ecosystem: Environmental > Terrestrial > Soil > Grasslands ...
CAGTACTCAGCCAACTGGTCGTTCATCGTTTTATGCTCGCCGACCACGAGATAAGCCTTTCCGTCACTCACAATTCCCACTGGCCCGCCGCTTTTGATACACTTCGCACCGCAGGATTGACCATGACCTTCGCCGACCGCGTTGTGATCGACATAGCACATCATGTCGACGATTTCGCCGGTCACGGTTTTCTCAGCACCGGCGCTGAGATTTTCCTTTCCGTGCTCCGCGGGATCGTGCGCGAGCGCGAATGGAGAAAGTGTTAAAGCGACGACGAACACGGCACCGACCACCATCTTGCAGAGGTTTGGTTTATTCATGATTCATTTTCCGCTCTTCTTGCCCTCGATCAAATCCGCGAACTGTGAAAAGAAATAAGACGCGTCATGCGGGCCGGGCGCAGCCTCGGGATGATATTGGACGCTGAAGATCGGCAATTCCTTGTGCCGCATTCCTTCAACGGTGTTGTCGTTCAAATTGATATGGCTCACTTCGACATTTTTAGGCAAAGACCCTGGATCGACCGCAAATCCATGATTTTGCGCAGTGATTGCGACTTTGCCCGTATGTAAATCTTTGACTGGCTGATTGGCGCCGCGATGACCGAATTTCAGTTTGAATGTCGATCCGCCGAAAGCGAAGCCGAGAATCTGGTGGCCGAGGCAAATTCCGAAGATGGGCTTTTTGCCCATCAAATCGGCGACCGTTTTGTGCGCGTAGGGCAGTGCGGATGGATCTCCCGGTCCGTTTGAAAGAAAAACTCCGTCCGGATTTAGCGCGAGTGTTTGTTCGGCCGTTGTTGACGCGGGAACAACGGTTACGCCGAAGCCTTTTTGTCGGAGCAGTCGCAAAATATTTTGTTTGATACCGTAATCATAAGCAACGACCCGAAATCGGATTGGCGGCAATTTCGGTTTGTTGTCGCCATTGCCGTTCGCGATCGACCACGGTTCGCTTAACTTATCGTCCGGGTCCCATTGATAAATTTCCGGCGTCGAAACTTCGCGGACGTAATCCATTCCAATCACGCCTTCGCCATCGACCGCGCGTTGCACCGCTTGTTCGATCGACATTTTCTCAGTCGTTAAACACGCCTTCATCGCGCCACGCGTCCGCAAATGCCGCGTCAGCGCGCGCGTGTCGATCCCCTGGACGCCGGGGATGTCCCATTTGCGCAAATATTCATCGAGCGACATTTCCGAACGCCAGTTGCTCGGCGCCTCGCTCAGTTCTTCGATCACAAACCCACGGACATGCGGCGAACGGCTTTCCTGATCGAGCGAGTTGGTTCCGTAGTTTCCGATTAACGGATAAGTCATGGCCACGATCTGGCCCCGATAGGAAGGATCGGTCAGCACTTCCTGATAACCGGTCATCGCGGTGTTGAAACAAATCTCGCCAAAGCGGGTGCCGGTCGCGCCAAATGATTCGCCCTCGAAATATTTTCCATCTTCGAGAGCGAGCAGGGCGCGCATCGCGGGTGATTGTCGATGTTAACGAGCGAATTTCAACTGCGATGAAGCGACGAAGCGTTAAAATGTTGAAGCGTTTGCGCTGCATTGTCTTTCGCTTGAACGCTTCATGGCTTTGACCCTTTAACGAAAAACCCGGATCGATCATTCGATCCGGGTTTTAAAAATTTTACCCCACAGATGCCGTTTAGGTGAATCTCCCGTTCCCTTTCGGTAAACGGCGGATGACCGTCGCTGCGGAATCTGACTTCCAATAAAGGCCTGTCATTCTCCGCACCAACCAAGCCTCCTTTATTTCGTCAACTATCGGTTCGGGGACGTCACCTCAATCTCGAACATCGCAGGGTAAATTCGAAAGCCGCTGGTTGAGAGTTGAGTGGAAAGCACTGGTTTCCTTCCCAACCCTCAACGAGCGGCTTTCACTTTCAAAGAACTACTCGCGCAGTTCCGCGCCGAGGTCGCGCTGCAATCGCTCGCGAATTTTCGCGTGCACCGCACTCACTTCCTCACTTGTCAGTGTGCGACTCCGATCTCGATATGTCAATCGATATGCAAGCGACTTTCGTTCCGGTCCGAGACCGGCCGCGCTTTCACCGGCGAACAAATCGAACAGTTCCACGCTTTCGAGCAACGGCTCCTTCGGTTCCTGAATCGCCCGCAAAATTTTCGCGTGCGAAACTTCTTCCGGCACAATCATCGCAACGTCGCGCGTGATTGATGGATACCGGTCAAGCTCGCGAAACTTTTTCGCTGATTGGCCAACGACTAAAAGAAGATCGGCATGCAGCTCAGCAATGAGCACCGGACCTGCCGCACTGGATTTGGTCGCTGAAAGTTGTCCGCCAAAGCCGATCATTTGATCTCGGGACCAAATGTCGACCGCGAGCGCGAGATCAGGATATTTGGCCGGCCGAAACGACAGATCTGGAATAACGCACTCCAACGCGCCCTTGAGATCGAACAGGTCCAGACCGCGGCTCGTTTGCGATCGCCAATTCGGCGCGCGGGTAATATTTCCCCAGAGCAAAATCCCGAGATGCCGTTCTTCCTTTCCGGACGGCGGGATAAACGTGCGCCCGATTTCAAAGATGGCGACGGTCTCGGCGCCCGCCCGAATATTTCGCTCGAGCACTTCGAGCAGCCCGCTGATCAAGCTCGGCCGCAGCGCGACGTGATCTTCGCTCAACGGATTTCGCAACGCTATCGCCTTTTCGCTGAATGCGGAGGCGCTTCTCGGAATCAATTTGGATGTGCGCGCTTCTGAAAGGCCACGCGCAACAAGCCGCTCACGCATCGCCGACTCCAGATTGTGCGAGTGATCTGCCGCGCTCGAGGCGGTGAACCGGCTTCGGTCGGTCCCCGGAACTTTGTCGACTCCGAATGCGCGAACGACCTCTTCGATGAGATCGACATCGCGCTGCAAATCCCGCCGATGACTCGGAATTTTCCATTTCATCATCTTAGCGGCGCTGGTCTTCTGCAAACTGAACCCCGTCAGAATCTCATCAACTGTTCTTGGCTTGATCGCGATCCCGACGACTCGATCGCATTTTTCATAGCTCAATGAGACATCGGCCGGATTCACCGGAATTTTCCCGGCAGTCGCAATTTCTTTCGCCGGCGTTCCGCCTGTGATTTCGCGGATCAACTCGGTTGCGCGCTGAGACGCGCGTAAAACCATTCCGGGATCGACGCCGCGCTCGAACCGGTAACTCGCGTCGCTCGGCAAATTGAGATTGCGCGCAGTGCGACGAACGCTCGCAGGCAAGAAATAGGCGGCCTCGAGCAAAATGTTTTTCGTCGAGTCGGTGACTCCGGTTTCCTCGCCGCCCATTACGCCGGCGATTCCAACTGCGCGCTCCTGATCGGCAACGACCAGATTATCCGGCTTGAGCGAGTAAGTCTTGCCGTCGAGCGCGAGAAATTTCTCGCCGTCCCGCGCCAGCCGGACATTAATTCCACCTTCCAATTTATCGGCGTCGAACGCGTGCGTCGGCTGGCCGAGCTCCAGCATCACGAAGTTCGAGATGTCGACGATGTTGTTGATCGACCGAATGCCGACGCTATCGATTTTTGCGCGCAACCATTGCGGACTCGGCCCGACTTTGACGTTGTCGATCTTGCGGGCAGAGAAAAATGGACATTCGCGTATGGCGCTGATGGTCACGCCAGTCTTCCTGATGTCGATCTTCGCTTCGCGCGGCGTTGATTTGAGTTTGTTTCCAGTCAGTGCTGCGATTTCGCGCGCGAGTCCGAAGTGGCTTAGTAAGTCGCCACGATTCGGGGTGATCTCAACATCCAAAATCGTCTCGCTTGGAAAAACGTCGCCAATCGGCGCGCCGATTTTTGCCTCCGGCGATAGAATCAAAAGCCCGGCCGCATCTTCGCCGAGGCCGAGCTCAATCGCGCTGCAAAGCATTCCTTCGCTTTCAACGCCGCGCAGTTCGCTCTTTCGAATCTCGGTGCCGTTCGGCAACTTCGCGCCGGGCAACGCCAGTGGAACTTTGTCGCCAACTTTGTAATTGCTCGCGCCGCAAACGATCTGGCGTTTCGTGCCGCTGCCGTCGTTGACTTCGCAAACGCTGAGGCGATCGGCATTTGGATGACGCGATGACGCGGTGATCTGTGAAACGATCACGTTGTCGATCTTTGCGCCGCGCGTCTCGATGTTCTTGGTCTCTATGCCGGCACGAGTAAGTAAATCGGCGATCTCCTCAGGATCTTCTGGAAGATCGACAAATTCGCTCAGCCAGTTAACGAAAAATTTCATGCGAACTGGCGGAGAAAACGCAGATCGTTTTGCGCAAACAAGCGGATGTCGGGAATGTCGAACAAAATCATGGCGAGCCGATCCATGCCGAGACCGAATGCGTAGCCTGTCCATTTTTCCGGATCGTAAGCTTTGTCGCCGCGCGCTTTGTTGACCGCTTCGAAAACAGCTGGATGCACGATGCCGGACCCGGCGACCTCGATCCATTGTTCGCCTTTTTTGAGTGCCTTTGATTTGACGTAAACCTCAAGACTCGGCTCGGTGAATGGAAAATAATGCGGTCGAAATTGGACAGCGGTGTCGGCGCCGAACAGTTCGCGCATGAAAAACTCAAGCGAACCTTTCAAATCGGCTACGCTCACGTTCTCATCAACATAGAGCCCTTCGATTTGATGAAATTGCGCGCTGTGGGTCGCATCGACTTCATCGCGACGATAGGCTGCGCCGGGCGCGATCACGCGAATCGGCGGCGGCGCGGATTGCATCGTGCGGATTTGCACCGTCGAAGTGTGGGTCCGGAGTAATCGGCCGTCCGGCAGATAAAATGTGTCCTGCTCGTTCCGCGCCGGGTGTTCGGGCGGCGTGTTCAGGGCGTCGAAACAATGCCATTCGTCTTCAACGTCCGGTCCGTCCGCGAGGGCAAAGCCCATTCGCCGGAAAATTTCGATCGACCGCTCGAGCATTTGCGTGAGCGGATGCAACGCGCCGAGCTCGTGCGGCGTTCCGGGTAGCGAGATGTCGATCTTGGCAAGCGCGCCGGTTTCTTTCTGTGATCGAAACTGTTGCGCGCGGATGTCGATCGCTGCGGTGACAGCGTTCCGCACCTCGTTGAGCAGTTTGCCGACGACCGGCTTCTCTTCCTTGGCGAGCGTTTTCATTTGCTCGCCCCAGGCCGAAACGGTGCCGCTGCGGCCGAGATATTTCAGCCGGGCAGTTTCGAGCGCCTGCTCTTCGCGCGCGGATTTGATCTCGCGCAGCGCGTCGTCGCGCAGTTGTTCCAGCGGATGCATAAGACGTTGAAGCGTTAAAGAGTTTAAGCGTTGAAGCGAAGCCGCTGCAACGTTTCAACGCTTCATCGGTTCAACGAATTACGCCGCCTTCTTTTTCGACTTCGATTTGTCTTCCAGCGCGCTTTTCGCTTGATCGACAATCGACTTGAAAGCGTTCTCGTCGGTGACTGCGAGATCGGCCAGGACCTTACGATCGAGTCCGATGCCGGCTGCTTTCAGTCCTTCGGCGAACCGGCTGTAAGTTAGCCCGTTCGCACGAGCGGCAGCATTGAGCCGCTGGATCCACAAATAACGAAAAGTGCGTTTGCGGGTCTTGCGATCGCGATAGGCCCAATATTTGCCTTTCATCGTTGCGTCTTTGGCGTAACGAAAAAGTTTTGACCGGCGACCCCGATAACCTTTGGCGGATTTGATGACGCGTTTGCGCCGCGCACGGCTGGCCGGCGCGTTAGTGGCTCTTGGCATTGTTGTTGTCTCCCGAATTACTCCGGGACTCCTCGTTTAGCGGGCTGTTCTTTAATTATCGACCTTTCCGACCTCGCTCGCTGATTAGTCCCACGGCGCGGGACAGGTGGAAAGACGTTCCGAATCGTTCGGAGCGCGAAAAATAGACGGGAAAATGACGAATGACAAGAAATCGTGACGACAAGCGCACGGTTGTGGAGGATCACCTGGTTCATCCGTAGCCATTCCTTCGACATTCGATATTCGTGCTTCGACATTCTCTGATATAATTCCGCCGTGCATTGGCTTGGCCGACATCGCTTGATGATCCTGGCGGGCATTTGCGCCTTTATCACTGTTTTGGTGCTCGCTCTGCATTTCGCCGCAGGCGTTCCGTTCTTGTCCATCGTCTGGAGCAGCGAGCAAGCGTACGAAGACGTCCTTCGGCGGGAGGGACGGAAAACTAAAACGCACAATGATTTTGTTTTCATCGGAATCGACCAGGAATCGCTCAAGTTGACCGCAGTCGGACCCGAGGAAATTCAAAACAATCGCGCGTTTCAATTGATGACAGAGCGGCCATTTCCGTGGTCACGGGAGATTTGGGCGCTATTACTCGACCGATTATTCAGTGCTGGGGCGCGGGTCGTCATGTTCGACATGATCTTCGGCGCCCACTACGACGGTGACGCCGCGTTCGGTGCCGCATTGGAGCGTTATCGCGACAAAGTTGTAATAGGCGCAAATTTCGATTTCTCCGATATCCCAAATGGTGGCGCAGCAATCAACATTGCCCCGAGCGTTTCGTTAATCCCAGATAAACCAATGGAGGATGATCGCGTCGGTTACGTAGTGTTTTTCCCTGACGCTTTGGATCACAAAATCCGTTCAGCTCGTTACACGGTAACCGACAGGCAACTATCATATCAGTTACCGCAATCCAATGAGACGGCCTACGAATCTCTGGGCGCACGCGCGCTCCGTAAGCTTGGGCATTCGGGCGATGTGCCGCGCGATCTACAATCTCATTCGATTCGCTTCAGTGCGCTCGACGCCTACCTGCCGAAGGCGCTTTGGGAGGTTTTCGATCCCAAAATGTGGCATGCGAACTATCGCGACGGTAATTACTTCAAAGACAAAGTCGTTATCGTCGGAGCGTCATCACAGGTGGCTCACGATGTTTTCGATACGCCACTTAGTCCGGAAACGCCGGGACCTGCTTTGCACTTGCACGCGCTGGCGGCGGCGCTCGATCACGAATTTCTTTATGACACGGCGATCCCAATCGATTTCGCGACCGTCATTGGCGGCGGAATTTTATCGTGGATCGTGGTCGCCTTCGTTCGCCGGCCATTCCTTTGTTTGCTGACGCTTCTGGCGGTCAGCGGAGCTTATCTGGGCGTTTCGCGAATTCTTTACGATACACGCGGACTGCTGATCATGGTTGTGCCGACGCTAAGCGTGTTTCTAGCGAGCGGCCTGTTGGGACTGGGTTTTGAATACACTCTGGAACGCCTGGAAAAACTGCGTACGCGCCGGACACTCGAGCGTTACGTTTCGAAAAACCTGGTCAAAGAAATTCTCGATAACCCGGGCGGCTATTACAACTCCATGCTCGGGTCGCGCAAGCCGGTGACCGTGCTCTTTTCGGACCTGGTCGGCTTCACCAATTTGTCGGAAAAGGCCGACCCGGCTGCGCTCGTCGCGCAGCTCAATCGTTACCTTAGCAGCATGGTGCCGATGGTGTTCGATAACGGCGGGACGCTCGATAAATTTATCGGCGACGCCATCATGGCGGTTTGGGGAAACGTGAGCAGCCATGGCGCCGCGGAAGATGCGAAGGCCGCGGTCCGAGCGGCGCTTGGGATGCGGCGCGAGATGCCAAAATTAAATGCGGCGTGGCGCGCGGAGGGGATGCAACCGCTCGCATTCGGCATTGGCATCAATCATGGCGAGGCCATTGTTGGCAACATCGGATCGCACGAGCGGCTCGATCCGACCGTGATCGGCGACGCGGTGAATCTCGCCTCGCGACTGGAAGCGCTAACGCGTATTTACGCCGTTGATATTCTGGTTGGACAAAGCGCAGCCGAGCTTGTGCGCGACGACTTTCACTTTCGCTCGGTCGCGCGTGTTCAGGTGAAAGGAAAAAGCGAACCGGTCGAAGTGTTCACGCTCGTCGGCGCGCGGAAGGACGATGTCGATCCGGAATTTTTGAAGTGGCTCGACATTTACGAAGAGGGGATCGCCAAATTCCGGAAACGCGATTTCAAAGACGCGAAGATTCTGTTTTCACATTTTCTCGAATTTTATCCGGACGATTCTCTCGGGAAGATGTATCTCGCGAGCGCGCTCGAATACGAACAAGCACCGCCGGACGAAGCTTGGAACGCGGTCGAAGTTTTCAAAAAGAAGTGACAATTCGCGCCGCGAATTGTCATCCCGAACGGAGTGAGGGATCTCTCATAAGTTCATTGATCACGCTAAGTACCTTGTGTGATCTTTGCTTCGGCTGTGAGATTCCTCGCTCCGCTCGGAATGACCAAGTCAGCGGTTTGTTTTTCTTCTGCCGCAGCGTAAAGAATCGGCGTGACCAAAACCGCGCCGCGAAAATTTCATTTCATTGGCATTTGCGGCACGGCCATGGGCTCGGTCGCGGCGGCGTTGCAGGAGCGCGGGTTCAAAGTCAGCGGCTCGGACGAAAGTGTTTATCCGCCGATGTCGACCTTTCTCGAAGAGCGCGGGATCAAACTTCATCAAGGTTACGGCAAGGAAAACATTCCGAGCGACGCGGATGTGGTCGTGATCGGCAATGCGATGAAGCGCGGCAATCCGGAAGTGGAAGCGGTCCTGAACCGAAAACTTTTTTACCTTTCGCTGCCGGAAGTCCTGAAAAATTACTTCCTGCGCGGCAAACACAATCTCGTCGTCACCGGCACGCACGGAAAAACAACGACTACATCGTTGCTGACGTGGATCATGGAAAAAGGCGGCCGCAAACCCAGTTATCTCATCGGCGGCATTCCAAAAAATCTCGGTCAGGGCGCGCGGTTGAACGACTCCAAGTATTTTGTGATCGAAGGCGATGAATACGACAGCGCGTTTTTTGATAAGCGCTCCAAGTTTATTCATTACTTGCCGGAGCTGGTGATCGTAAACAACATCGAGTTCGATCACGCCGACATCTTCAACAATCTTGACGAGATCAAACTAAGCTTTCGCCGGTTGCTTAATATCGTTCCGCAAAACGGAATGGTTCTGGTCAATGGCGACGATCATAACTGCGTTGAGGTCGCGAAGGATTGTCTCGCACAGATGGTCGAAGTCGGTTTTTCAAAAAACTGCGCGCAACGAATTCGCGACGTCACTCATTCGCCCGAGGGTTCTCGGTTCAAACTTGGCGACGACGTTTATGAAATCCCGCTCATCGGGGAATTTAATGTGCGGAATGCGGCGATGGCCGCGAGTGCGGCCCGCTTTTACGACCTGCCCAAATCGAAGATCGAAAACGCGTTGAAAAGTTTTATCGGCATCGCGCGGCGCCAGGAAGTGCGCGGTGAAGCGCGGGGCGTGAAAGTGATCGACGACTTTGGCCATCATCCGACGGCGATCGGGCAAACGTTGCAAGCCCTGCGGCAGCGCTATCAGAGTCAGCGGATCTGGGCAATCTTCGAGCCGCGGTCGAACTCGACCCGGCGCTCAGTTTTCCAGAAGGAACTGCTGGAGGCGCTCAAAGTGGCGGACGGTGTGTTCATCGCGCAAGTGGCGCGGCTCGAACAAATCCCAGAAGCGGAACGTTTACATCCAGAAGAGATGGTAAAGGAAATTTCCGAAGACGGGCGGCCAGCGTTCTATGAAAAAAACGCCGACGCAATTGTCGATCGAATTGTACCCCTATTGAAAGAGAGAGACATCGTCGCCGTTTTCAGTAACGGCGGATTCGACAACATTCACGAGAAATTGCTGGCGCGACTGAGAACGTGAGTCGCTAAATCGAGAATGGCGAATCGACTGTCGCTGTAACGATTGATCGAATCACGATTCACGGCGGCGAAGCCGCTGACGTGTGATCGTGCACGATTTTCCAGCCTTCGGGGAAACGGTGAAAAATTAGTGTGAAACGGCCGTGAGGCTTATTGCTCGCGTGTTTGAGTTCCCAACTACCAAGCACGACAGCGGAATTGTTACTTAACGGCGTGATTTCAAGATCTGAAAACGTCAGCGTTCCCATTTTCGCGCGGTCCGAATATTTCTTTTTGTAACGATCCAGAACTTTCTGCCACCCGCGCGTGACTTCGTCGTCGGAAACGAACACCGTGTCCTTGGAGCGCGAGTAACCATTCATGAACGTATCGATGTCGCCGCGATTCCACGCGTCCTGCTGCGATTGCAGAACAATTCGAATTTCAGAAGCAGTATCGGTTTGAGCTGCGGCTAATTCGGACGGTGCAACCCAGAACATCGCAACCGCCGCGATAGAAAAAGCGAGGAACGTCAGACGCATTACGGCGTTGGCGTCGGCGTCGGTTCCGAGAATTTTCTGTAGGTTATGAAAAGCTTGGCTCCCGATACCGGCGCCACTGTTAAAGTTACCGGGCCAGAGATTGTTACTGGTGTGATGAACTCCGGCGGAGATGTACCGGAATCGATAATTGTCGCAGTAAGTACCGTTTGCGGAGGCGGTGTCGGGGTTGGCGTCGGAGTTGGAGTTGGAGTCGGTGTTGGCGTACCGCTGGGCGTCGGAGTCGGCGTTGCAGTGGGAGTAGCAGTTGGTGTTGGCGTGGCGGTCGGTGTGGGGGTTGGAGCACCGGCGTTTACGACTACGACACCACGTTGAGTGCCGCCTTCTTGAGTAAAGTTATGGATTTGCAGAAAATGGTGGTCGGGAACGACGATTGTTAGCGGCGGGCTCGTATCCGTAATTACCGCGCTCTTGAAATTACTGGCAATCAGAAGCGAAGCCACAATACAAAGGCAGCTGATCAAGAATGCCGCCGAGTGCCTGCTCATTTTGGTTCTGCGGTTCGAGCTGAATGTTGCTGAGCGCTTCTCCTAAATCCTACTCTTTCCTGTAAGTAACGAAACAGGTAGCGCTAGTACCGCACGTGACAGTGACGTTTGCCGGCCCGTCGACGACGATGTTGTTGATGACCTCGACTGGAGTACCTGGGTCGGTGCCAATGATCGCCGCGGCGAGCACGTTCGCGGATTGACCGCTAGAAATATCGTAAACATTAACGAGCCCGCGCGTGCTACCGCCCTCCTCCTGCGTAAAGTTGCGGATCACCAGGAAGTGATCGCCCGCGACGTGTATTGCTAGAGGACTGCCATCCACCACGACCGCGCTTTTGAAATCGCTAGCGAAAGCCGTTCCGGCGAGTCCGCAGAGAGCGATTCGTAAAATTTGAAGAAAATTTTTCATAGACCGGGGAACGTAATGTGTCGAAACATTCTTAATATGAGATCGCGGGTGGTGTCCAGTTCGGCGCTGACTTTTCTTCGCGCCGGCGGTAAAACCGAAGGAAATTGACCCGCTCTCGCGCATCTGGTAACATCGTCGCCACCATTAAATCCGTGCGTCGATCGGTTCTGTTGCTTGTCGCGGCCAGTTCGAGCTTTGCTCAAGTTGCGCCAGTCGCGCAGCCTGCTAAGACACCTCTGACGGCGGCTCAGCCTGCGCGTCCGGCCCCATCGGTCCCGCGAGTAGTCAGGACGCCAGCTCCACCGCCGCAGACGCCGGCGGCAGTCGCGCCTGCAAGTCCCCAGCCGGGCGCTCCGCAAATGGTGCGACTGCAATTCCCAAACAGCGACGTGACCGACGTTCTTCACCTTTATGAGCAGCTCACCGGCAAAAAATTGGTGATGGACAATTTCGTCCAGGGCAAGGTCAACATTTTCATCAGCAAAGACGTCCCGCGCGAGGAGGCGATCAAGATCATCGAGATGAATTTGCTCCTCAACGGCTATTCGCTCATCCCCGCTGAAGACACCGACATTGTGAAAGTCATCGGGACAGGGAAAAATCCGCGCACCACCGGAGTGCCGATTGTTTCCGACGAAACCGAGATTCCGGATGGCGATCACATCATCAGTTACCTGTTTAAGCTTCGCTATGCCGATCCGACAGAATTGCAGCAGGCGCTCGGGCAATATCTTTCCCCGCCGCAGCCGTACACGTCATTTCTGGCGCTGCCAAAGGCAGGCGCGATTCTGGTAACGGAGAACTCAAGTGTGATTCGGACCCTGGCCCGCATCATTAACCAGGTGGATGTGCCGCCGGCGGAGGTGGTGAGCGAGTTCATCAAATTGGAGCGTGCGGACGCGAGCAAAGTTGTCGACATGCTCAAAGACATTTTCGAGAAGGGCGAAAAGACTGGAACTACTGGTGGCGTGCGCGGTGTTCGTACAGGCGGTGCGCCGAATGTGCCGGCGCCGGTGGCTGAAGTGAGCGAAGTCGGTGGTTTGACCGCGCTGACCGAGGAATCAGTTGTGGTCGGCAAAATAAAATTGTCAGCCGACGTCCGCACCAATCGGATCCACGTCATCACCCGGCCGGTGAACATGCCGTTTATCCGGAGACTGATCTCCGAGTTTGATGCCAACGTCGAGTTCGCCAAACCGGTCACCCGCCCGCTCAATTACATCTCTGCGGCTGATGTGTTGCCGGTTATTGTA
>Ga0209471_1001854_pt1 | contig 12370 bp, 9 predicted proteins | sample GraSoiAngelo_128_FD_185885 | JGI IMG/M metagenome (GOLD analysis project Ga0209471, IMG submission 185885) | Grasslands soil microbial communities from the Angelo Coastal Reserve, California, USA - 14_0927_12_20cm (SPAdes) (version 2) | ecosystem: Environmental > Terrestrial > Soil > Grasslands ...
GAAGTCGAGAATCGAGCGGCTTGGGAAGCCGCGGGATGGAACGGGAAGCCGAAGGTTGAGCGAGTGGGAAGCGAGCGAATCAGATGTCTCCATCAGATCTCAGTTTCGGGTAATGCTGATCGAGTGAGGAAAAATTTTCGAATCCAAAACAGGAATGGATTGCATCACAAACAGAGATGTCTTGTTTTAGAATTCATTCGCTCTCGCGCCGATTGCTTGTCTGCGCGTTCTCAGCTTGTATCGGTACCGCTTTTGATCATGAATCGGAAAGCGATACGGTTCGTGATTGCCAAATCGGGGCCTATCTCCTTTCGGATGGAGAGATCATCGACATCGCGCAATCCGAAGGCGGCACGTTTCGCTGGCGCAAATTCGATGGTAGCACCGGCGTCTTGCATCAGAAAGAGGACGGCTCGTGGACGAGCACACTAGGATGGACAGATCGTCCAGATGGACATACGGCGTCTTTCACCGGTTGCGCCAACGGTGAAATTGAATTCGACGGTAAGAAAGCTCACCGGATCCCGTTCGATGTGACTGATATAGTGTTTGAAGGTCGTGGCGGAATTAAGCTCTCTGGCAGATTAGTGCTACCGAAGGGCAACGAGCGGGTGCCGATCGCGGTTCTCGTTCACGGAGCAGAACATGAGTCCGCACGCGACTCGTACGCGCTCCAACGACTGTTACCGGCCGAAAATGTTGGCGCCTTCGTTTATGACAAACGCGGAACCGGCGCCTCGAAAGGTAAATACACGCAAGATTTCGATACTCTCGCAGATGATGCCGTCGCGGCCATGCGAGAAGCGAAACGAATTGCGGGCGTACGGTGCGCTCGGATCGGATATCAGGGCGGTAGCCAGGGCGGCTGGGTCGCGCCTCTTGCCGCAACACGCGCGCCTGTCGATTTTGTTATTGTTAGTTTCGGATTGGCCGTCTCCGTCATTGACGAAGACCAGGAGGAGGTTGCGCTTGAAATGCGGCTCAAAGGTCATAGCGAGGAGGAGATTTCAAAGGCGCTGGAGGTTGCGTCCGCAGCCGAGGCCGTGTTTGAGAGCAATTTCACGAAAGGTTTCGAGCGTTTGGATGCTGTGAGAGCGAAGTACCGCAACGAGCCTTGGTACAAAGATGTGCATGGCAACTACACGCATTTCATTTTGCCGTACACGGCGGTCGAAGCGCGCGAGAAGTTTAAGGATTTTCTCCCCGGCACGCCATTTCGATACGATCCAATCCCTACGCTTCGCGCGGTCAAAGCTCCACAGTTGTGGGTTCTAGGACAAGATGACCTCGAGGCTCCGAGCGCGGAGACCAGCCGCCGTATCAAAGCGTTAATCGCCAAAGGGAAGCCAATTACCCTGGCAGTATTTCCTCACGCCGAGCACGGAATGACTGAGTACGAAATCGCTTCAGATGGCGAACGCGTTTCGACCCGATACGCGCCGGGCTACTTCGCTATGATGCGCGACTTTGCGCGAAATGGCCAGCTATCGGGTTCCTATGGAGCGAGCCTGGTCATGAAACCGAAGATGGATTCGCCGCCGGCCACTCGAGCAGGGACGAATACGCAAAGGCGCTAAAGGGCAAACGCCATTCTTAAGATGAAGCGCTCTGAACTGTAGCCGCCGCTCCTGTGGGCGGCGTGGTGCATGCGAGCCGTTCACCCCAGCGCCGCGCTTCGCATAGCGAAGCGGCTGCAGCTACTTCGGCGAGGGGTGCAGCGTCGCCTGGTATTCCGGCTTTTTGTGGTACTCGACGAGGCGGAATCCCCAGCTGATCAACGTCGAGAGATCTATCGTCTGCGCTTTTTTCACGTTCAGGAATTTTTCGATTTTCGCTTTTAGGTCGGGCTGTTGGTCGGTCGTGTCGAGGATTTCGAAGATTTCCATCGACAACAACCAATCTTCGGGATGTTCGGCCTGCTGGGTTTCCCAAATTTCGCCCAGCCTTTCACAGCCAGTCTTGCTCTCGCGAATCTTGCTTACTTGAGCGTAGAGATTCTCAAGCCGCTTTCGCTTTGCGTCCGATGGGACTTTGATGGTTCGCTCTTTCGGAACGAGAGCCACCTGATTGTAAGCGTCCTTGTCTGCGGCGCCGTTGAACACCGAGCTGATCTGTTCGCCGACGGCCATGTCATACACGCCCCAGTCGGGATCAAACAAAACGCGATCGCCATACCTGGCGCTGCAATTCGAGAACTTGACCAGCAGCAGTCTGCCGTCGCGGCGCAGGATTTTATCGACCTTGCCTAACACCACAATGCCACTAACAAACTCCAGCTTCGCTTTCTTGCCCTCAACAATTCCGAGCGCGTGCAACTGATCATTCGTAAGCAACTCGGGAGATTCTGACGTTTGTTTCCATTTCCCCACCGGAGAACCAAACCCGTCCTTGTGATAATCGATGCCGTGGCCTTCCAGTTCTCTGTTGTGGAAAGCCAGCGCACTCTTGCCAGTTGTTCGCAAATAAATTGGAGAGTTGTTTTCGTTCGCGACCACTTCGGTGAAAACGCCGCTAACTTGCAGACCCGATGAATACTCGCAGGTCACAACGTTCTGGCATTCGATGGCTTTGTTGATACCTTCGAGTCCGCCAACCTGATAGGCCATCTTGCCGGCAAATTCTTCGAGAACGTCTTTGAGGTGCTGAAAATCGCGGCACACAAAAAGCTGCGGCTGCTTCGTGGTGATATCGAACGCGTGAGTCTGCGCGTCGATGGAGTAGGGGATCTTCTTCACCTCCGGTTCGAGACATGAGACCGATTCGCCAATCGATGAAAGCAAGCCTGCGCCGTAAATTTTTGGATTCTCGAGCGTCCCAATGAGTCCATATTCGACCGTCCACCAATGCAAACGCGAGAGCAGCGCCATTTCGGACGGCTCCCCCAAAGTTTTCTGTCGATGTTCAACTAGCTTGGTTGCTTCCTCGACTTCCTTCGGGTCCGCGTTCGGGCGCTCCTTCAAGATCGACAAATGGCGAATCGCTTGATAGAGCTCAAAATCTTTCTTCGAAGACATCGCTTTCGCGCCGACCTCGCCAAAGCGCTGCAAATAGTTTGAATATTCGCGATCGACAATGATCGGAGCGTGCCCGGCCGCCTCATGCACAATGTCGGGTTCCGCCAGCGGCGTTCATGGAATTTCACGCGATCACCAAGACCTTGTAGGCCTGAAATTCCATGAACGCCGCTGGCGGAATAAACCCGTCCACCGCCACCGCCCCCCAGCCAATCTTCGCGAGGATATCGTTCATCTCTTCGATGCGCGGAATGCGTTCGAATGAAATGCCGGTGTTGAGAAGCCCTTGGAAATAAACTTTGTGCGCGTACTCGCGCAGGAAAAAGGTGTTCTGGCGCATTATGAATCGCCAGACCGCGTGATCCACAGAAGTGTAATCGTCGTAACGCTGATCGACCGCGAATTGGAGCAAATGTTTCGGGCACGCCGCGACCGCGGCGTTGCTGTAACTGATACCGCCTTGAGATTTCATCGGGGCACCTCCTTGTTCGCGCAAATATAACTTATGATTCGTTTGGAGTGCAGGCAAGTCTCGGAGATCGACCGATCGGATTTGTAGGGCGTTTCTGTGAAACGCCTTCGCGAATAGGCGCCTGACACAGACGCCCTACAGTTTTCGTCGCGCACGTATCACGCGTTTGGTAATCCACACGATCACGACGATCGCAATCACCCACGGCGCGAGAAACGCAATCGCCACACCGATCATCCGCAGGCTCCACAAGATGGCGCCGGCGCTTTGCGCGAGAGTGCGGCGCAGTGTGGCGAGCGGACCGCTCTCGTGCGAGACAATGTTCCCCTGGCTGTAAACCTGGATCGAGACGTCCGCCGGCGCGTTGGCCTCATCAACTTGCGTGCCTGTGCGGTCCTGGCGCTGCACACTGACGTTCTCGACTTTGCCTAGCGAGTTAAGCGTTTGCATGAGCGACACGTAATTTTTCATCGGCACACGCAGCCAAACGTTTGCGAGTTCGCGTCCGTCTGTATCGCGGTTAAACGTGGAACTGCGAACGCGTCCGCCTTGTTTCTCGGCGAGGGCTCGAAGCTCCTTTGCCCTTTCGTCCACTGACGAGGAGCGAATGCGCAGGCTGGTCTGCTGCAACGCCTGCTCCTGTTCCTCGCGAGAAATGGTGATGTTGAGCTCCACCTTGTCGCGCTTGGTCTTTGCATTTTCCGACATGCCACTGCCGCCTTGCGCGATGCGCTCGGTTTGCGTTTGGAAATTTTCAACCCGCCCGAGACCTTTCGTGCGACCGATCACAGCTTCGCTTTCTTCCGGCGCGATCAACATGCTCATTGTCGCGGAGATGCGTCCCGAAGAGTCGCGGTTCAGTTGCGCGTTGGTGATCTGAACCTTTTGAGACGCGAGAGCTTTAATGTCGTTGTAAATCTTCTCAACATCCGGCGCGTAAAGCGCGAGCTGCGAACGCTCCTTAAGCAGGAACGCCGCCGGTTCCTCCATGTCTTTTTCGACGAGCGAAATCGTGACCGTGGCGAATTGCACCTGGGAATCCCAATATTTCAATTCGCCCTGCATCTTCTCGATGTCTTCGCGCACGCGACCGAGTTCCTTTTCCACTTGGAGCAGGTCGGAAACCTTTCCGGTCTTGGTCTTCAGCATGTCGATCAGACGCTGCTCCATCACCCGCGCGTTCTTCAGTCGCGCGTTGGTGTCGAGGTATGCTTTCGTTACGTCCTCGGTGCCGAGCGTCTGATTTCTTAATTCGCCAAGGCCACGAATCTTTTGCAGAAAACGATCCAGATTTTCCGGCAGGACTTTAACGACGACTTCGCCGCGCAGCTTGCCATTTGCCTGTTTCTGCGAACTCGTCGTCGCCACGTATCCGTGTTCTTCGCTCGCAGATGCAGTGATCTTCTGCACCGCGTCATCGAAGCTGACGATCTCCAGCTCGACGGTCGCGTTGCGAATCAGTTTGCGGTTGGCCGTCGCTGCAGCAGGCGTTTCCGCTGGGCTCGGTTCCGTTGCGTAACTCATTGCTTCGCTCCTGGTCTCCTGCGCGGGCACTTCTGTCTGTGCTGCGTTGGCTGGCGCGACCGTTGCCGGAAATCTTCGCAACTCTGATATAGCTCCAGGCGCTGCCTCTGGTTTAGCGACTGCCATGTCTTTCGCCTGTCTAGCGGCGAGTTCGTCTGACTTACCTAAACCACCGGCTTGAGTTTGCCCAGTCGCCGCGACCTGTGCCGGTTGCCGGAACAACCCTTCGTTCGTGTGGTCCTCACGACCGCGCAGCGTAGTCGCAGTTTCCCCTGTGATCATTCGCCCGAGCTGCACCAGCCCAAGCAGCACGGCTGCAACTGCGGTGATTTGTGCGGCGCGCAAACGCATCAGATCAGAAAGCAGTTTTACGAAACCGCTTCTTTTGGGAATGCGGTCACGAAAAACGGCTAGCATTCTTTGTTCGAAAGCCGGATCGGGTTTCTCCTGAGCGAGAGTTTCTTCCAGAATTTTGTTCATGGTTTTGGTTTCCTGATGAGTTTTTCGGCACGCGGCGCAGTCGACGAGATGGGTATGCAACTGGCGCTGCTCGTCCTCGGAGAGTTCGCCGTAAAGATCGGCAGCGAGCCAGTTGTCGATTTCGTCGTGAACGGTTGCCATGGGTTTAGTCCATTGAAGCGAGAGCGGGGCGGAGCTGTTTGCGGAGCGACGCCAGAGCGCGTCCGAGAATTCCACGCAGCGCGCCATTGGTCAGGCCCAACATGTTTTCGATGCTGCGATAATCCATCTCCTCGAAATAACGCAGTGTAAGCGCGGCGCGGTGAAGCTCCGGCAAGGCCGCGAGCGCCGAATGCAACTGTTGATCGATCGCCGCCGTATCAGTTGTTTCCGGTTCGTTTGTCTCGATCGTTTCGTGGGTAAAAGGAACGACTCGGCGTCTGCGAAAGACGTCATGTGCTCTGTGTCGCGCGATCGTTGCCAGCCAGGCCGGAAATTTCTCCGGGTCGCGCACGCGCCACCGTGTCTTCCAGGCCTTAACGAGGGAATCCTGCACCACATCCTCGGCTTCCTGGCGGTTCTGCAAAATGCCGTACGCGATCGCGAAAAGGGTTCGACTGTGTGCGCGAATAATCATTTCAAATGCTTCTCGATCGCCGTGAATGGCCGCCCGGTACTGTTCACGTTCACTGGCATCCATTTTTTTGTGATCTACAGCCTAGACGCTCGAGTTCGCGATTCCGCGCGAAAAATTTTTCGGAAGTCAGGCATCTTGCCTGACTCGGACGACAGGCTTCCAGCCTGTCTTGTATAGGCGAGCGGGACGCTCGCCAGCCGAGATAATCCAGCGGATTATCTTCCAACGCATTCCACCTGAAGATACTCACGCCATTGGGATCCCGGCCGGTCATCCTGAGCGGCGCGCGGGATCTCACACAAGCTGCTTGCCGATGCAGTGTAATTCGGATGCCCCAAGCTTCGACTGTGAGATCCCTCGTCGTCTGCGCGACTCGGGATGACAAGCGGGGAGTATCAGAAAATGATGACAGTGTTGCCCACGCTCACCAAGTCCTTCACTCGCGCCGCGTCCCAGTTTGCAAGGCGAATACAGCCATGACTGGCAGCCCGGCCGATTGTCTCCGGGTTGTTGGTGCCGTGAATGCCAATGCCCGGTTTGTTCAAGCCCATCCAGAGAATGCCAACCAGATTGTTCGGACCGGGTGGGAGATTGTAATAATTTTCCGTGCGCACTCCATAGTTCAGCATGCCTTCATCGTACCGAAACCACGGCCAAACGGTTGCTCCGAGAATTTTCCATGTGCCCACCGGCGCGGGCAGCGTTTTCGATCCAGGTGTGATCGGAAACACGCAGACGAGCTGGTCGTGGTCGAAGACTTCCAGCAAATGCTCGTATGTATCGACGAAAACTTTCCGAGAGGCGAACGCAGGATTTTCAGGAAGCTTTCCCTCAGTGAATTTTTCGACTTCAAACGGCAGAACGTTCGGCACTTTGAGAGTTTCACCGGGCTGAAGGTGTTCCCACTTTTTACCGGGATTCAGTTTCTGAATGTACGATTGCGCAGAGTGAAAGCGCTCCGCCACGAACTCGAGCAATGACGTGTAAGGCAGCCATTTCAACTTTGCCTGCTCGGCGTGGCTGCCGGGCACATCGCCGATCTGTTTCAGATCTTCTTCCTTGATTGTGTAGGTGGTGTAAGTCACCGGCACCTGGTCGAGCATCCATTGATCGACCGCGCCGGTCTTTGGCATCGCGTGCGCGTGCTTGTACGAGATGAGCGCTTTCCGGAAAAATTCGCCCATTCTTCCATCGATCTTTCCCGGGCCGAAGTCGGAGTTGTCCAAGAAAATTTGCAAACGTGTGGCGGTCTCCTCGTCGTAGTTCGGCAGGGCGACAGGGTAGACTCTGGGTGGCGGAGTAGGTGCAGGCGTCTCCTGTGCATACGTAAACGACGGCATGAAAGCAGATGCGAGAACGAGCAAAGCAAATTTCATCGGCGGAAGTTATCTGCTGTGAAGCGGAAGCGCGCAAACGCATTGCGACAACTGCTGTAGTGTGCGTTGTCTTCAACGCAGAAATAATCGAGCTGCACGCGCAGGGAGTCCGCTGAGGGACAGCCCCGAACGCTTTCGGGGCTACACCAGGGCTGCAGCGCCACGGCTGATTCGGCTGCAAAACCGATTGCTCCTGAGCGGCAACCGCAACACCACCGGCTCCGCCGCACCGCGGAGAGTCGCTCGTTTAAATTGTTTGAAACCGGAACCACTCGCCCATCGAATTGAAGTCGTTAAGAAAACGACCTACCAGGTCGAGAGAACCGACTACTGTGGCTGGCTACTTGCCAGGAGCGGTGCTTTTTTCTTCGTTGTGGTTCCAATTCCAAGAAATACGAGACTTGGACGCAAAGCGTTGAAGGCGGCTTGCGCCAAAACCTTGTGTCCTTCGATCGATGGGTGCCATCCGTCTACGGTATTAATCAGTTCCAAGTGATTGAAATCGATTTTTGTTAAAGCATCGGAGTACTCAATGCGCACGTGATGGGCGTTACTGAGCTCGCGTTCCAGATCGGCGACCATAGCACGCAACCCAGCATTTATCAGCACGGCGAGCCGCGCCATATTTTGTTGGTACGGCGGCTGCAAAGATTCAAAACTTCGGGTGCCACTATCAAAATGAGGGTAGAGTTTGGGATTCTCTGTGTGCAGGATTTCTGCCTGCCTCCTTCCTTCCAAATACCTATCAATGTTCGCCAGACCGAAAACGACGATGGCCACGCGATGGTTCTCGCGTTTTGCGCGGTCGATGAGGCCCTGAAGGGATTCAGTATAATTCACCCGCACTTGTGCAGCTAACGCTCGCAGGCGCTGTTGCGGGTGCTGACGTTCTTCCGAGGAAAGGCCCTGGACCCAGTCCAAGTTATTGTGTCCAATCCAAATCATGATTAGGTCTGGAAATCTCGTTCGATGCAAAATGTGATTTACCTGCCCGGGCAAGTTGCGGGTTCGGACGAGTCTTTCACGCAGATCCTCTTGTGATGCCGGTGCCGCGACCAAGGCCCCAGCCCCGTTGAATTCTGTCGCCACGACTGGCGTGAAGTACTCCAATCGTTCGTAAACGCTGAAAATGCTGTCGGGACTCGGGTCAGTATCGAGAAACCAGTTTCTGCGCCACTCCGTCCGCGCCCGCCAAAAGGAACTCGGCAGCGAAGAGAAATAGAAATGTTGTGTCAGGCTATCACCGAGCATGGCGACGTGAGGCAGTCGGTCTTCAAGCTCATGGCGATCAATGTTACCTCGCCTGTACTCTAGATAACTCGGGTATAACGGAGAGGAGGGATTGGATACGCGTGCAAGATAATTTGCGGTAGTTGCCCTTGGCGGATCACTCGCCACCCGATCGAACCAGAAGATCATATTGACAAGGTTGGCAGTGATTTCCTTGCCGGCTGCCATCGGCAACGGCGGGGACGGTCCCGTAACCTCATTGCCGTGTACGTCCCACAAAAGGGTTGAACATAGGAAGGTCGTTGCAAACAAAGCGCGACGGATGACCGCGGGCATTCTGGCGGCCAGTGTTGAAGTTGGAGGCGGAAAGGGAACCTGCCCGTAACCATTCATCACCCATTGTATCGTGCCGTGTTTGAAAACTGCGCTTTGTGAACCCCAAGCAAGCTCCGCTGGGAACACTCTTCGTCGCTGCTTCGTCGGACAGGCAGAATCCTAAGGCACGGGTTTCAACACCACTGCTGATTCAGCCGGCAAAGCCCATGGTTCGGAAGTGGTAACTGCACCGCTATCGGTTGCGCCGTAACGCGGCGATTCACTCGTCCAGAGTATTTCCCATCTGCAACCCTCGGGCGGTGCAAGCAAAGGTTCTGAAGCGGGATGCAAGACGTGACTCTCCCCAAAATTCACCAGCAACAAACGATCGTCGTTGTTCGCGGAGAAGTATCTGAGAGCGAAAATTGCCGGTCCGAGGACTGCGCCATCGATTCCGCCGGAACTCTGCTGGCGAAGACGCGAATCTTCTCGTCGCAGTTTTAGAAGATCAATGTGCAGAGCGTAAAGTTCACGATTATTTTTTCGCTCAGAAAAATTCAGTTTACAGGATGCGAAAACCTCCGGTTCGTCTGGAGCGGGCAAAGCTCGCCACGCTTGGTCCTCGGTAAGGGATAAAAATGGCGCCAGCCATTCGGCACGACCTTTCCGAGTTGCGTCGCGTACGGAAGCGTCGCCGATATCCGCGAAGAATAGGAACGGGCTCGACGCGCCGAACTCCTGTCCCTGAAACAGCAGTGGCGTCCACGGCCCGAGCAGCAGAAAGGCAGTCATGGCGCGGTAGCGCCCGGGTGAAGTTTGAAAGCGTAACCGCTGCCCTGATCCGGTGTTCGCGATTTGATCGTGATTTTCGAGGAAGCAAACGAAAACCTCCGGGGAAATCCCGAAGGTGGGCGTTCCACGCAACGCTTTTCGCCATGAGCGCGCCTGCCCCTGATAGAGGAAACCGTATTTTACCGCGGAAATAAATTCCTGCGGCGTGCCGCGGTAATCGGCGAAATAAGCTTCGTTGCGACCAGTCAACGCTACGACAGCGCTGTGATGAAAATCGTCGTTCCACATTCCGTCCAGATCATCACCGCCTTCGCGGGACGGTTGTGCCATCTTTGCTTCCTGGAGATCGTTCTCGGCGATTAGAAGAATCGAGCGCGAGCCGGCTGCCTCGCGCGCGGCGCGCCCAACCGCGCCGATGATGTATTCAGTGGATTGATCGCGGATGGCGTGTGTCGCGTCGAAGCGGAATCCGTCGAGATGAAATTCCTCAACCCAATAGCGGCCGTTCGTGATGAAAAACTCCCGCACCGGTCCTGAATTCGGTCCGTCAAAATTGATCGCGTTACCCCACTCGTTTTCTTTTTCGCGAATCAGATAATCGTCGGAAAAAATGCCGAGATAATTCCCGTCGGGGCCGAAGTGGTTATAAACGACGTCGAGAATCACGGCCACGCCTAACGAGTGCGCGCGGTCGATGAATGCCCGCAAATCGTCCGGCGTTCCGTACAGGTGCGAGGGCGCAAAAAGATTTACCCCGTCGTAACCCCAGCCGAATTTCCCGGGGAAATCCGCGACCGGCATCATCTCGACCACCGTGATTCCAACGCGCGCCAGCTCGGGCAACTGCTCCACTGCGGCACACCACGTTCCTTCCTTCGTGAATGTGCCGATTTGCATTTCGTAGATGATTTGGCCCTTTAACGTAACGCCCGGCCAATTCGTGTCCGCCCATCGGAATTGCCGCGGATCGACTATGCAAGAGGGTCCGTGTGGTCCTTGTGGCTGAAAGCGCGATGCCGGATCGGGATAAAAGTTTTCTCCGCGATTTACTCGAAACCGATAGCGGCTGCCCGCGCCGACGTTGACGGCACCAGAAAAATATCCACCTGCTTCCGGTGTTAACGGATAGAAGATTGGCTCCGAGCTTGTGCCATCTTCCAGAACGACATCAATTTCTCGAGCTTTCGGCGCCCAAACGCGAAAATGCGTTTCATCTTTGCCGATTACTTCGGCGCCAATCGGCTGGCGACGTTGTGCATGTAGCATCGAGAACTAACATGGCGCTGCCGGCTTACTAAACAACCGCGCGTCGCCAGCTGTAGTGTGCGCTCTCCTCAGCGGATCCTTCGAGGCGCGCGTGTACCTATCCGCTGACAACAGCGGACTCTACAGCGCAGCGGGCTTGATTAGATCCACGAAACCAGTTCAGAATGCCGCGTGTGAATGGAGACGAACCTAAAATCGAAATCTTTCAGCCGTTCGGCGAAGCGTTCGAGTTGATGAAAAAGATTCTGTTTCAGCCGTTCGATTTCAAAAAATGGCTGGTGATTGGCTTCGTCGCGTGGCTCGCGAACTTGGCTGGTAGTGGTGGCGGTTTCAATTACCAATACGATCGCCGCGAGCATGTGCAGACACTAAATCAGACAATCAGCCAAATTCCGCAGCCGGTTCTCATAACAGGTATTTGCGTGCTGATTTGTCTGGTGCTTGCTCTCGTTCTCGTTGTTGCCTGGTTGCGAGCACGAGGGGGATTTATGTTTACCGACTGCATTGTGAAGAACCGCGGCGCAGTTGCAGCACCGTGGCGTGAGTTCCGAACCGAGGGGAACAGCTATTTCTTGTTTTCGTTAGTGGTTGGCCTCGCGCTTTTCGTCTTCGCGGTGTTGCTTTCGGTACCGGTCATCCTCCTACTGGTCAAAAGCCGCTACTACTTTTTCATACACCGGGATCAGCTTAACATTTATTTGATATCGGCGATCGTCGCTTGGGTATTCGTCATGCTGCTGCTCGTGTTTGTCTGGTCGTTGATCGCTAATTTTATGACGCCCGTAATGTATCGCCGCCGGTGCCGAGCCTACGAGGCGTTCCGGGCCGTCACCAAACTGATCGCGGCGAATCCGGGCGAAATCCTTTTGTATTGGTTATTTTTAATTGTTCTGGGGTTGGCCAGCGCGCTTGTAGCATGCGTTGTAACTTGCGCGACCTGCTGCATCACCGCGATTCCTTATGTCGGAACGGTAATTTTGCTCCCAGTCTTTGTCTTGCTCCGCTCATTTTCACTTTTGTTTATACGGCAGTTCGGTCCGGATTACGATGTGTGGGCGAACTTCATGCCGCCGGAGTTTTTGCCGATTTTATTATCGTTACCCTCCACTCCTGCGACGTCCGCGCCTCAATTAAATCTACCGCCCGAACCCCCGCCGCGACCGTCCATTTGAGCGCTGCCGTTGAAATACCTAGAAAATGTCGACGAGCACTCCGCTAGGGGTCTAGATTCAATTATGAAACGACAAGTCATTATCTGTGGTGTGGCACTGGCGACGGCTGTTTC
>Ga0209471_1001856_pt1 | contig 12367 bp, 8 predicted proteins | sample GraSoiAngelo_128_FD_185885 | JGI IMG/M metagenome (GOLD analysis project Ga0209471, IMG submission 185885) | Grasslands soil microbial communities from the Angelo Coastal Reserve, California, USA - 14_0927_12_20cm (SPAdes) (version 2) | ecosystem: Environmental > Terrestrial > Soil > Grasslands ...
CCGATGGACTGGCGTCAGGCCACGATCCGGGGATGATTGTCTGATCGCCGTGCACGCTATCGACGGTCGGATGCCGCTTCTGCATCGCGATCGAGACTTCGTGTTGATCGCCGGGATCGAGCCGAAACTGACGTTCGTCCCGGTGGCGCAATAGTCGAGGAAAACTCGCGTGCCCGCCCGGGGGTGAGCCGGCTGACTACGGTGGCTCACCGGTTCCCGCCGTTGCGCTGCGCTGCCAGGCGTCGCGCGCCAGGCGGTAGAGCACGTGACGGCGCAGGGGGTGCCCCGCCGGCAAGCGCGGATGGTCGAAGTCCCCGGCGGCGTCATGGCGCATGCCGAGCCGCTCCATCACGGCGCGCGAGCGCGCGTTGGCAGGCACCGTGAACGAGACCACCTCGGACAGCCGCAGGCTCTCGAAGGCGAAGCGAAGACACTCCCCGGCGCCCTCCGTGGCGTAGCCGTGGCCCCAGCTCGGGCGCTTGAGGCGCCAGTCGATCTCCACGCAGGGGGTGAAATGCGCCTCGAAGGACGGCACGCACAGGCCGGCAGCGCCGAGAAAATCGCCGCCCTCCCGCAGCTGCACCGCCCACAACCCCCAGCCGCGCTGCTCGATCTCGGCCGCGGCACTCAGGGCGAGCTCATCGCTCTCCGCCCGGGTGAGGCAGCGCGGCATGAGCTCCATGACGACGGGATCGGCATTGAGCGAGGCGAAGGACTCGAGATCGGCCGCACGCCACTGCCGCAGCCGCAGGCGCCTTGTCGTCAACTGGGTCATCGGTCGCTTTCCGTTCGGTCCACGGCGCGCGAAGCGCTTGCAAGAGCCTCGCGGGCCGGTATTATCGAACGCATAGTGATGGTGTAAGACAGTCGATCGACGGGAGGGCTTGGGTCTCACCCCCGTCCGGCCTCGACTGACATTCGCCGACCCCAAGGGTCCTGCGGATCTCCTGAGCGCAAGAATTGCCGGAAGTCTCGCCCAGCGGCCGCTGCTCCGCGGGGCAGGCGTACCTGCAGCTGCACCAAGACGAGGCCGCCTCATGCACGCTCCGCCCTCAGGACTCCATCAAGACGCGTACGAGCGCGACAGTTGCGGTTTCGGCCTGATCGCGAGCCTGGACGATGCGCCGAGCCACTGGCTGGTGCGCACCGCCATGACCTCCCTCAATCGCCTCACGCATCGCGGCGCGATCGCCGCCGACGGCAAGACCGGCGACGGTTGCGGCCTGCTGCTGAAGAGACCGGAAGGCTTCCTGCGCGCGGTGGCCGCGGAGGCCGGGATCGAGTTGAGTCCGCGCTTCGCTTCGGGGCTGGTCTTTCTGTCGCACGATGCGCAGCAGGCTGGCGCCGCACGCCTGGCGCTCGCCACCGAGCTGACGCGTCAGGGACTGGAGGTCGCCGGCTGGCGAGTGGTGCCGGTTGATCCATCCGCCTGCGGCGCCGAAGCCCTCAAGACGCGCCCGCTCATCGAGCAGCTGTTCGTGAACTGCCGGCCCGCCGATATCGACGCGGGAGCGTTCAACCGGCGCCTGTTCATGGCGCGCCGCCTCGCCGAGAAGGCCTTGGCCGGGGATCCGGTGTTCTACGTGCCCAGTCTCTCCGCCAGCACCATCGTCTTCAAGGGCATGGTGATGCCGCAGTACCTGGCGCAGTTCTATCCGGACCTCGCCGATCCGCGCCTCGAGAGCTCGGTGGCCGTGTTCCATCAGCGCTTCTCCACCAACACCCTGCCGCAGTGGCGCCTTGCGCACCCGTATCGCTATCTCGCCCACAACGGCGAGATCAACACCATCCAGGGCAACCGCAACTGGGCCACGGCGCGCGGACCGCTGCTGCGCTCCGCGCTGCTGCCCGACCTGCAGGAGGTGCTGCCGCTGGTCTCGATGAGCGGCTCGGACTCGCAGAGCCTCGACAACATGCTCGAGGTGCTGCTGATGGGCGGGCTCGATCCGCTGCATGCCATGCGGTTGCTGGTGCCGCCGGCCTGGCACGGCCTCGATGCGCTCGACCCGGATCTGCGCGCCTTCTACGAGTACTACTCGGTGCACATGGAGCCGTGGGACGGCCCGGCCGGGGTGGTACTGACCGACGGCCGCTACGCGCTGTGCACGCTGGATCGCAACGGCCTGCGCCCGGCGCGCTTCTGCATCACCCGCAACCGTGTTCTCACCATCGCCTCCGAGACCGGAGTGTGGGACTACCAGCCCGAGGACGTGGAGAAGAAGGGCAAGCTCGGTCCCGGCGACATGATCGCGCTCGACCTGCAGCGCGGCACGCTGCTCGCCTCTCACGATATCGATGAGATTCTCAAGAAGCGCCATCCCTACAAGAGCTGGCTGCGCCAGGGGGTGCGTTACCTGGAGAGCGACCTGGTGGATGCGCGGCTCGCGGCCGAGCCCATGGATCGCGACACGCTGTCGCTGTATCAGAAGATGTTCAACGTCACGCAGGAAGAGCGCGACGACATCATCCGCGTGCTGGCGCAGGACGAGAACGAGGCGGTGGGCTCGATGGGCGACGATACGCCCATGCCGGTGCTGTCGCACACGGTGCGCTCGCTGTACGACTACTTCCGCCAGCAGTTCGCCCAGGTCACCAATCCGCCCATCGACAGCTTGCGCGAATCGATCGTGATGTCGCTGCAGACGCAGATCGGACCGGAGTGCAACATCTTCGAGCCCGCCCCCGGGCACGCGCGCCAGATCGTGCTCGGCTCGCCGATCCTCTCACAGAGGAAGCTGCGCCAGATCCTGGCGATCGAGGAGGTGACGCACGAGTTCATCGACCTGCAGTACGAGCCCGCGGAAGGGCTGCGCCGGGCGATCCTGCGACTGTGCGCGCAGGCGGAGAGCGCGGTGCGCGAGGGCAAGCTCGTGCTGTTGCTGTCGGACCGTTACCTGGTCAAGGGCCGCATGCCCGCGCACGCGCTGCTGGTGACCGCAGCGGTGCATCAGCACCTGCTGAAGACCGGCCTGCGCTGCAAGTGCAACCTGCTCGTCGAGACCGGCACCGCGCGCGAGCCGCATCACTTCGCCTGCCTGATCGGCTATGGGGCGACCGCGGTGTATCCGTACATGGCGTACCAGGTGCTGTTCGAGATGATGCGCCGCGGCCGCGTGAAGCTCGACTTTGCGGCGCGCCTCGAGCTCGGGCGCAGCTACCGAGCGGGCCTGAGAAAGGGCCTGTTCAAGATCATGTCGAAGATGGGCATCTCCACCATCGCCAGTTACCGCAGCTCGCAGCTGTTCGAGATCGTGGGGCTGGCGGAGGAGGTGGTCGAGCTGTGCTTCACGGGCACCGCGAGCCGCGTGGCCGGTGCGGACTTCGAGGACCTCGAGGCCGACCTCAAAGAGCTCGCCGCGCGGGCGTGGAATCCGCGCGAGGCGATCGCGCAGGGCGGACTCCTCAAGTACATGCACGGGGGCGAGTACCACATGTACAACCCGGACGTGATCGCCGCGCTGCAGGCGGCCGTGATCTCCGGGGACTATGAGCACTACAAGCTGTTCGCCCGCCTGGTGAACGAGCGCCCCGCCTCCACGTTCCGCGACCTGCTCGCCCTCAGGCCCGCCGCGCGCCCGATCCCGCTCGCCGAAGTCGAGCCCGCGCAGGCCATCCTGGCGCGCTTCGACAGCGCGGGCATGTCCCTCGGGGCGCTCTCGCCCGAGGCGCACGAGGCGCTTGCGATTGCCATGAACCGACTGGGTGCGCGCTCCAACTCCGGCGAGGGGGGCGAGGATCCGGCGCGTTATCGCACCGAGCGCAACTCCAAGATCAAGCAGGTGGCTTCCGGGCGCTTCGGCGTGACCCCCGAGTACCTGATCAACGCCGAGGTGCTGCAGATCAAGATCGCCCAGGGGGCCAAGCCCGGCGAGGGCGGACAGCTCCCCGGCCACAAGGTCAACGACATGATCGCCAGCTTGCGCTTTGCGCGAGCGGGCGTCGGGCTCATCTCCCCGCCGCCACATCACGACATCTACTCGATCGAGGATCTGGCGCAGCTGATCTTCGACCTGAAGCAGGTCAACCCCCGAGCGCTGGTGTCGGTGAAGCTGGTGGCGGAGCCCGGGGTGGGGACGGTCGCCGCCGGGGTGACCAAGGCGTACGCCGACCTGATCACCATCTCCGGGTACGACGGCGGCACGGGCGCCAGCCCGCTGTCGTCCATCAAGTACGCCGGCACGCCGTGGGAGCTCGGACTCGCGGAGACACACCAGACCCTGCGCCGCAACGATCTGCGCCACCGCGTGCGCCTGCAGACCGACGGCGGGCTGAAGACCGGGCTCGACGTGGTCAAGGCGGCGATCATCGGTGCGGAGAGCTTCGGTTTCGGCACCGCGCCGATGGTGGCGCTGGGGTGCAAGTACCTGCGCATCTGCCATCTGAACAACTGCACCACCGGCATCGCCACCCAGCACAACGTGCTGCGCTCGAAATACTTCACGGGCCTGCCGGAGATGGTGATCAACTACTTCCGCTTCGTGGCCGAAGAGGTGCGCGAGCTCCTCGCCTCCCTCGGGGTGCGCACGCTCGCCGAGCTCATCGGCCGCACCGAGTATCTCGAGGTGCAAGGCGGCAGTACGCCGCGGCAGCGCAAGCTCGACCTCACCCCCATCCTGTCCGCCGGCGGCCTCGCCTCCGATGCGCCGCAGTTCTGCGTCACGCCCTCGAATGCGCCCTTCGATCAGGGCGAGCTCGCCGAGCGCATGGTGCGCGACATGCTGAGCGCCATCGAGAACAGGAGCGGCGGCGAGTGGCACTACGAGCTCAGCAACTTCAACCGCTCCATCGGCGCGCGCGTCTCGGGCGAGATCGCGCGGCGCTGGGGCAACTACGGCATGGAGGATGCGCCGCTCACCGTGCGCTGCAGCGGCAACGCCGGGCAGAGCTTCGGCGTCTGGAACGCCGGCGGTCTCAACCTGTACCTGGAAGGCGATGCCAACGACTACGTCGGCAAGGGCATGGCGGGGGGCCGGATCGTGCTGCGCCACCCAAGCCGCGCGCGCTTCGTGGCGAAGGACACGATCATCATGGGCAACACCTGCCTGTACGGCGCCACCGGCGGGGAGCTGTACGCCGCCGGCCTCGCCGGCGAGCGCTTCGCGGTGCGCAATTCGGGCGCGGTGGCGGTGATCGAGGGCGCCGGGGACCACTGCTGCGAGTACATGACGGGAGGCGCGGTGTGCGTGCTGGGGCGCACCGGAGTGAACTTCGGCGCCGGCTTCACCGGCGGCTTCGCCTACGTGCTGGACCTGGAGCGCAACTTCGTCGATCGCTACAACCACGAGCTCATCGACATCAGCCGCATTCACCCCGAGGCGATGCAATCGAACGTGCAGCACCTCGAGGCGCTGCTCGAGCGGCACGTCGCCGAGACCGCCAGCCTCTGGGCCGGGGAGATCGTGAATGACCTGCGCACCTTTCTGCCCAAGTTCTGGGTGGTGAAGCCCAAGGCGGCCTCCATCGACTCGCTGGTCGAGAGCCTGCGGCGCGCAGCCTGAAGGCTCGCGCAACATGGCCGACAAGAACCTGCAATTCCTCGACATCCCGCGCTCGGATCCACCCAAGACGGCGGTGGAGGCGCGGGTGGGCAATTTCCGCGAGATCTACGCCTCCTACGATGCGAGTGGCGCGGCACAGCAGGCGGGGCGCTGCTTGAGCTGCGGCAATCCCTTCTGCGAGTGGAAGTGCCCGGTTCACAACTACATCCCCAACTGGCTGAAGCTGATCGAGGAGGGGAATCTGTTCGAGGCGGCGGAGCTGTCCCACAAGACCAACTCGCTCCCCGAAGTGTGCGGCCGCATCTGCCCGCAGGATCGCCTGTGCGAGGGCGCCTGCACGCTCAATGACGGGCTGGGCGCTGTCAGCATCGGTGCGATCGAGAAGTACATCACCGACGAGGCGCTCAAGGCCGGCTGGCGGCCGGACATGTCGAACGTGCGCCCTGCGGACAAGCGCGTCGCGATCGTCGGCGCGGGGCCGGCGGGCCTGGCGTGCGCCGACATCCTGGTGCGCAACGGCGTGCAGCCGGTGGTGTTCGATCGCCACGAGCGCATCGGGGGCCTCCTCACCTTCGGCATCCCGCCCTTCAAGCTCGAGAAGCAGGTGCTGGAGAAGCGCCACGAGATCATGGCTGACATGGGCGTCGAGTTTCGCCTCGGCTGCGAGGTCGGCGCCGAGGCTTTCGGCGGCCTGCTGGGAGAATACGATGCCGTGTTCCTCGGCTTGGGGACCTACACCAGTGTCAGGGGCGGCTTTCCGGGGGAGGAGCTGCCGGGGGTGCACGAGGCGCTGGCGTACCTCATCTCCAACATCCGCCACGAGCTCGGGTTCCCCGGCGCTGGCCACTCGCTCATCAGCATGCACGGCAGGCGCGTGATGGTGCTGGGGGGCGGAGATACCGCCATGGACTGCAACCGCACCGCCATCCGCCAGGGGGCGCAGTCCGTCACCTGCACCTACCGGCGCGATGAGGGCAACATGACCGGCTCGCGGCGCGACTACCGCAACAGCCGTGAGGAAGGGGTCGAATTCCTCTTCAACACCCAGCCGATCGAGATCGTGGGCGCCGAGCAGGTGGAGGGCGTGAAGCTGGTGCACACGCGCCTCGGCGAGCCGGACGCGCGCGGGCGGCGCGTGCCCCAGGCCGTAGCCGGCTCGGAGCAGATCGTGCCGGCGGACGCGGTCATCATCGCCTTCGGCTTCCTGCCCAGTCCGCCGCCGTGGCTCGACGCGCACCAGATCCGCCTGTACGACAACGGCCGCGTGCGCGTGTCGGCAAGCCCGGCGCGCCCCTTCCAGACGACCAACCCAAAGGTGTTCGCCGGGGGGGACATGGTGCGAGGCGCCGACCTCGTGGTGACCGCGGTGTTCGAAGGGCGCGAGGCGGCGCGCGGAATTCTCAACCTCCTCGGCGTGGGGTGAAGTCGATTCGGGGGCAACTCGGTGAACCTGTCCCTGGCGCTCCCCGCAGCGCAGTCTCGCGCGGGCGCGCGTGAGGTGCGCCGCGAGGCCGGCACCCTGTCCGCGAGCGGACGGTCACTCGACAGTGACCGTCACACGCATCCAGGGATGGATGCAGCACTCGAAATAATGCACTCCCTTCGACAGGCCGGTGACCTGGAGCTGGCTGCCTTGAAGGATGCGAGTGCGGGCCACCTTGACGTCCCCGAAGCCGCCGGCACATTCCGGAACCGTCGCCTCGCCGTGGTTGAGGGGAGGTATGAAACCACCCCCGAATTTCGCCACCTCGGTGAAGGTGTGAGGCTCACCGCCCTGGTCGACTACGACGAGGGGGGTGCTCTGGTTGATCGTGACTTTGTCGGGCTCAAAGTCCCAGCCGGGGTTCGGCTTTCCGGCCGCTGCCTGTGCGAACAGGTCCGTAAACGTCGTGGCGTAGCCCACCGCGACGTTCTTGCAGAAGTCGGCTCCGAGCATGGCGTTGAAGGTCAGCGGATCGCATTCGTCCAGGGCCACGATCTGCACAGGAGTGGTCCTGTCCTCCTGCGCCAGCCCCGCCGGCGCGGGTGCGAGACAGAGCGTCAGCGGGGCGAGGAAAAACGTAGCCAGAAGACGTGTAGTTGGGATTCTCATGGCGGCTGCCCTCCCAAGAAGGGGCACAGACGTTACGCCGGCTGCGCCGCCTGTCAAGGCGGGAAAACCGGTGACCGCGCGGACGTCCGGTAGGCGCGTCCAATGCCGCCAGCGGCGATCGGCAACACGCGTCGCCCGTGCGCAGCGGACCTTCAACAAAGAGCGCACGCGCTGTTCGTGGGGACAGGCTTTGTAAGGGCCGCTAGCCTAGCCACAGCTTCCGGTGCCTGCAGACCCGCTCAGGCCATATCGGCGGCGGCACGCCCGTCCGCCCTCAGCAGCCAGAGTAATCCCTGCAGCAGCTGCGCCGGTGTCGGCGGGCAGCCGCGGATCACGAGATCGACCGGAAGGACCTTCGAGACCGCGCCCACGCACGCATAGCTGTCTGCAAACACCCCGCACCCGGCGCCGCAGTCACCCACCGCGATCACCCACTTCGGCGCCGGCATGGCGGCCCAGGTGCGCTCGAGGGCTTCGCGCATGTTGAGCGTCACCGGCCCGGTGACGAGCAGCACGTCGGCGTGGCGGGGCGAGGCCACGAAGCGGATGCCGAATCGCTCGACATCGTAAAAGGCGTTGGAGAGCGCGTGGATCTCGAGCTCGCAGCCGTTGCATGAGCCGGCATCGACTTCGCGGATCGCGAGACTGCGCCCGAGCCTGCGGGCGATGGCGCCGCGCAGCTCCTCGGCCGCGGCTTCGAAGCCGGCCGTGGCCTCGCTCACCGCTTCCGTGCACGGTGGCGTGATGAGGTTCTTGAACAGACGTCTGCGCATGATCGCCTAGCCAGCGCCGCTGGAATTACAGGTCATGTCCGGAATAGGAGCAGTTGAACGACTTGTTGCACAGCGGGAAGTCCGCGACGATGTTGCCCTCGATCGCCGCCTCCAGCAGCGGCCACAGCAACCACGACGGATCGCGCAGGTGGCAGCGCTCGATGCGCCGTCCAACACCGAGGCGCACGTAGCCGAGCACCTCGCCGCGAAACCCCTCGACCAGCGCCGCGCCTTCGACGCTGCTCGTGGGCACGGCACGGACGATCTCGCGCACCGGCCCGTCGGGGAGCGAGGCGAGCGCGCGCTCGAGCCAGCCGATGCTGTGCTGGATCTCCTGGATGCGCACCCACACGCGCGCATCGACGTCACCTTCGGAGCGGGCCGCGATCTGCAGCGGCGCCGTATCGTACGGCGGATAGGGCACGCACAGGCGTGCATCGAATGCGCGTCCCGACGCCCGGCCGACAACCCCGGGTGCGGCGAACTGCGCCGCGAGCGCGCCCGACACGATCCCCGTGCCGACGGTGCGATCCTGGAGCGAGGCGGTGTTCTCGTACAGCTCCACCAGCTCCGGGAATTGCCCGCGCAGGGCCTCGGTGAGGGCCAGGATCGCCGCAACGCCGGCCGGCTCGAGATCCGCGGCGACCCCGCCGGGTACGATCAGGTCCATCATGAGGCGATGGCCGAAGGCGCTGGCGCAGGCGCGCAGGGTCTGCTCGCGCAGGATGCCGCACTCCGCGTGCATCATCGAGAACGCGGCGTCGTTGCAGATCGCTCCCACGTCACCGAGGTGATTCGCGATCCGCTCGAGCTCGGCCATCACCGCCCGCAACCACAGCGCGCGCGGCGGCGGGCGGGACCCGAGCGCGGCTTCCACCGCGCGAGCGAACACCAGTGAGTACGCCACGGTGCTGTCCCCGGACACCCGCGCCGCCAGCCGTGCCGCCGCGTCGATCGACTTGCCGCACAGCAGCCGCTCGATGCCCTTGTGCGTGTACCCCAGGCGCTCCTCGAGCCGCACGACCGTTTCCCCGCTCGCCGTGAAGCGGAAATGACCGGGCTCGATGATTCCCGCGTGCACCGGGCCCACCGGGATCTGGTGCAGGCTCGGGCCCTCGGCCTGAAGAAACTGATAGGGCGGCAGGATTGCGCCGGGGCGCGACGATTCGGCCAAGGGATGCTGCACCGGCCAGCGCCCATGGTCCAGCCACGGCCGTCGATCGGGAAGCCCGGTAAACTCGAGACCGAACAGATCACTCGCCGCCCGCTCCAGGCGCGATGCCGGGGCGTGGAACGGTGCCAGCGAGGGCACCTTGCCCGAGCGCGCGTCCAGCGAAGCGCTCGCGATCTGGCGCGTGGCGGGCTCGTACAGCACGCACTGCACCGCGCCGAGATCCCCCCACAGTCCGAGCAGGTCGAGCTTGCCCTCGCGCAAGGCTTCCCCGATCGCACGCCACACGTCGGCATCGACCGGCACGCGCGGCCAGCCCTGATGCGCGCCATCGGGGCTCGAATCTGCGAACAGGGCCTTGAGCACCAGATGCCTCCTACCCGAGCTGGCTGGCCACGTGGCGGAACCAGGCGACGATGGGTCCGGGCAGGTAGACGCCCGCCGCGGCCACCAGCGCCAGATGCAGCGTCATCGGCGCCAGACGCCAGGCCGGCAGCAGGTGTCGCTTGTCGGTGTCGCCGAAGGCGAGGCCCTGAAGCCGCAGGACGAGGGCGCTGAAGGCGATCAGGAGCCCGGTCACCAGCACGATCGCCAGCCAGGGCGAGCGTGCGAAGGTCGACGTCACCAGCAGAAACTCGCTGGTGAAGACCCCAAAGGGCGGCATGCCCGCGATGGCGACGACGCCGAGCACCAGCAGCCATCCGAGCAGCGGTTGACTGTGCGTGAGCCCGCGGATGTCCGCGGTGCGCTGCGTCCCCTCGAGCTGCGAGATGTAGCCGACGCCGAAGAAGATGGCGGACTTGGTCAGGCTGTGCATGGTCATGTGCAGCAGTCCCGCGAAGCTCGCCAGCGGCCCGCCCAGGCCGAACGCGAGCGTGATGATGCCCATGTGCTCGATCGAGGAATAGGCGAACAGGCGCTTGATGTCGCGGCGCCGGTAGAGCATGAAACCGGCGAACAGGAGCGAGGTGAGGCCCATGGTCACCATCATCGGGCCGGGCGCGAGCACGTGCGGATTGCCGGCGATGATCAGCTTGAATCGCAACAGCGCGAACAGCGCCACGTTGAGCAAGAGGCCTGAGAGCACCGCCGAGATGGGCGTGGGTCCCTCGGCGTGCGCGTCCGGGAGCCACGCGTGCACCGGGACCAGGCCCACTTTGGTGCCGTAGCCGAGCAGCAGGAAAACGAACGCCAGGTTCAGGAGCGAGGGATCGAAGCTGGCCGAGCTCGCCGCGAGGCGGTCCCAGGCCATCGCGAGCATTCCCTGGCCCAGGTGCTCCTGCGCCGCGAGGTACACCAGGATCGTGCCGAACAGGGCGAGCGCGATGCCGACCGAGCCCAGAATGAAGTATTTCCAGGCGGCCTCGAGGGCCGCGTTGGTGCGGTAGATGCCCACCATCATCACTGTCGTGAGCGTCGCCAGCTCGATCGCCACCCACATGAGGCCTATGTTGTTCGACACCAGCGCGAGATTCATGGCGAACATCAGCAGCTGGTACATGGCGTGATAGAAGCGCAGGTCCCGCGCCTTCAGGCGCCGCGTCTGCAGCTCGTGCGCGATGTAGCCGGCGCTGAACACACTGGTGCTGAAGCCCACCAGCGCGCCGACCAACAGAAACACGGTATTGAGATCGTCGACCAGCAGATAAAGCGAGGGCTCGGGCCGGTGCCGGTAGAGCGCCGCGGCGCAGCCGAGCGTGAGCGCGCACAGGGTCACGTTGAGGGCCGCGGCGAGACGGTAGCGCGGGATCGCGGCGAGCAGCACGGCGCCCAGGGCGGGGGTGCACAGAAGGCCGGTGAGCGCCAGCTGTCCCATGGAGGCGCTCACAGCGCTTCGCCACGTGACATGTCGAGGGCCTGCAGATCCACCGTGTCGAAGCGCTCGCGGATGCGGAACAGGAAAATGCTGATGACCATGAAGGCGATGAGCACCGAGAAGCCGACGCTGATCTCCACCACCAGCGGCATGCCGCGCGCGCCGCTCGCGGCGAGCACCAGGCCGTTCTCGAGCGACATGAATCCGATGACCTGGCTCACGGCGTTGCGGCGCGTCACCATCATCAGGAATCCGAGCAGCACCACCGAGAGGGCGAAGGCGAGGTCCTCGCGCACGAACGGCCCTTCCGCTTGCGTCACCGGCAGCATGACGACGATCGACAGTCCCACCAGCGCAATGCCGAACAGCATCGTCGGTCCGATGCTGACGACGGTCTCGATGCTGCGATGAATCCCCAGGCGCACCACGATGCGGCGCAGGGCGACCGGAATGATCACGCCCTTGAACAGCAGGGCGATCAGGGCCGTGATGAACAGATGCGGCGCGCGCTGCAGATAGGCCTGCCAGGCGACCGAGCCCGCGAGCGCAAAGGCGTGGAACGCGAACACGTTGAGGAGCGCGAACATGCGGTCCTGATACAGCAGCAGGAAGCTCAAGAGAACCATGGAGCCCGCCAGCAGATGGGCGATATCGCTGTCGAGCGGACTCATCGCGAGACCTTCGAGACGAACAGCAGGATCGTTCCGAGCAGTCCCAGCATGAGCGCGATGCCGAGAAACTCCGGCACGCGGAACACGCGCATCTTGGCGATGGCGGTCTCGAACAGCACCAGCAGGAATGCCAGCAGCGCAAGCTTCATGGCCCAGGCGAGGAGCCCCGCGGCGTAGGCGAGCGCTCCGGCGCCGGCGACGGCCGTACCCCAGGGCGTGAACACGCACGCGATGAGCGACAGGTACAGCAGCAGCTTCACGGCCGCGGCGGCTTCCATCACCGCCAGGTGACGGCCGGAGTATTCGAGAATCATGGCCTCGTGGACCATGGTCAGCTCGAGGTGGG
>Ga0209471_1001857_pt1 | contig 12351 bp, 12 predicted proteins | sample GraSoiAngelo_128_FD_185885 | JGI IMG/M metagenome (GOLD analysis project Ga0209471, IMG submission 185885) | Grasslands soil microbial communities from the Angelo Coastal Reserve, California, USA - 14_0927_12_20cm (SPAdes) (version 2) | ecosystem: Environmental > Terrestrial > Soil > Grasslands ...
GTGCTGCGCTTTGGTCAACTGACGCGGATTCGCCTTGATCTCGTTGACCCGCCCTGACGACGCGCACAAGAACGAGCTCGATAATCCCGAACGAACGCCAGCACCAGCTCGAGCTCGAAATCGAGCACGACGACGAGCGCGAGCACGAGCACGAATCTGGCGAATTGATGGAGTCAGCTCTCGAGCGGCAGCCAGAGCTCGATGCGGGCGCCGCCGCCGTCGACGTTGATCGCTCTCGCCCCGCCGCCGTGGGCCTCGGCCACTCGCCGTGCCAGCGCGAGGCCGAGGCCGAAGCCGCTCGCCCGGGCCCGCGCACCCTCGCCCCGGTAGAAAGGATCGAAGACGAAGGCCAGCTCCCCGGCGGGAATTCCCGGGCCGCGGTCGCGCACCGCGACGATCGCGTGCCCACCTTCGCGCCGCGCCTCCACCTCGATGGGCGAGCCTTCTCCGTACTTGCGGGCGTTGTCGAGCAGGTTGTCGAGCGCGCGCGAGAGCAGCGCTTCGTCGGCCTCGATGACCAGATCCGGCTCGACGCGGGCTTCGATGGGCAGGGGGACCGCGCGCCGGCGCGCCTTCTCGATCAGGTCGTTCGCCTTGAGCTTGATCTTGTGCAGCGGAAGCGCGGCGACGTCGAGCCTCGTCGCGGTGAGCACGTCGCCGATGAGGCGGTCGAGCTCGTCCACCTCCTCCTCGACGGCGGCGAGCCGCCTCTTCACGCTCTCGTCCTGCGGCCCGATCAATTCCATCGCCACCTTGATGCGCGCCAGCGGAGTGCGCAGCTCGTGCGAGACGTTGGCGAGCAGCTCGCGCTCGGCCTGCCGCGTCTTCTGCACGCGGTCGGCCATCTCGTCGAAGCTGCGCGCCAGCTGGCCGACCTCGTCCTTGAGACCGCCCAGCCCCGAGCGCTGCTCCAGGTTGCCGCGGCCGTACGCCTGGACCACCGCAGTCAGCTTCTCCAGCGGCCGCGTGATCGATCGCGAGAGGGGATAGACCAGCGCCAGCGAGACCACCAGGATGCCGAGAAGGATGAGCAGCACGCGCAGCGCCGCGGTGCGCTCGGCGTTCTCCGGGATGGGCAGCCGCGCCAGCACCACCGCGCCCGGAGCGCCGCGGACGGGCCCGCCCACGATTCCCCGCCCCAGCCAGCCGGGTTCGCGGCGCGCCTTGGCCAGCGCATTTTCGTCGGCGGCGATGGGAGTACCGGCGGAAGCCACCACTCCTTCCTCGAGCGAGCGGACCTCGACGTCGACCCCCAGCTCGTCGTGGATCTCGGCCACCACCCGCTGCAAGTTGTCGCGCCGCTCGATCGGGGGGAGCAGGCGGGCGACGTGCCTCGCCATGTGCGGACCCGTTCGCCAGCCGACAGGCCGGCCGACGAAGACGTTGACCGCCGCGATCACCGAGACGACCGCGACCAGCACGCCGAGGAAAGCGAGATAGAGACGAAGATAGAGGCGGCGCACCACCGCTCATGACTCCCGCGCCAGAAGATACCCCGCGCCGCGCACGGTTTTCACGTAGCGCGGATGGCGTGGGTCCTGCTCGATCTTCTGCCGCAGCCGCGAGACGTGCACGTCGATCGATCGATCGAAAGCTTCGTCGGCCGCCTCTCCCTTCATCTGCTCGAGCAGCTGATCGCGGGTGAGCACGCGGCCGGCATTGCGCGCCAGCGCGACGAGGAGCTCGTACTCGTGAGCGGTGAGGCTCTGGCGTTGCCCCTCCACCGTCACTTCGCGGGAGGCATAATCGATCAGCAGGCCGCCGCTCTTGAAGCGTTCCTGCTCGTTCGGTTCCATCCGCCGCAGCACCGCGCGGATTCGCGCCAAGAGCTCGCGCGGATTGAAAGGCTTGGCCAGGTAGTCGTCCGCGCCCAGCTCCAGCCCGACGATCTTGTCCGCGTCGTCTCCGCGCGCCGTCACCATGATGAGCGGCGTGTTCCAGCGCTCGCGGATGCGGCGGGTCAGGGTGAGGCCGTCCATCCCCGGCAGCATCAGGTCGAGCAAAAGGATGTCGAATCTGCTGCTCGACAAATGCTGCAAGGCCACGACGCCGTCCTGGGCCACCGTGGCCGCAACGCCGTGCTGCCCGAGGAACTCCTCGAGCAGCAGGGCCAGCTTGCGATCATCTTCGATGAGCAGCGCGCGGATCACTTCTACTCATTGTGCATCTGGAGCGCTCGCGCGTGCTTCTTTTTCAGGTGGTCGATGAGCTTCGCCCGCTGATCCTTGGTGAGCGCGTCGTGCACCCTGACCACCTGCGCGACGATGGTGTGGCCGACCGCGCGCATCTGGTCCGCCTTCTGGTCGACCAGCGCATTGAGCTGGCTGGCGTCGACGGAGTCCTGGCTGAGCAGGCTGAGCACTTCGCCCGCGTGGGCCTGCCGGTTGGCGGCGCCGGTCTCCAGCGTCTTGAAGACTTCCTGCTTGGCGCTCTCGATCACTTCCCGCTGCTGCGGCGTGGCCTCGATGAAGTCGGCCGCGTCCTCGACGCGGTTGGAAATCATGTTCTCCATCATCTTGACGCCGTGGCCGTGCCGCCCCATGGCAGCGTAGGCTGCTCCAGCGACGAGGGCGACGGTCAGCGCCCCGGCGGCGATGAGAATCCCTTTCTTCATGTGTTGCCTCCTTGCCGATCGAGTACGGGGGGCGGTTTGCGCCGCAGTTTCATCAATGTTTCCCTTTGTTACAGGTAGCGCTTGGCCTTGAGCGCCTTCTCGATGCGGGCGCGCGTATCGCCCACGTTCAGATCCGGCGCCGTCCCGGTCAGCTTCTCCACCAGCTCGAGGTACTTTCCCGCCAGCTGCGCGCGCACCTGGTCGGGGATCTGCGGCGCCGGCCCTTCCCCCTGATAGTTCCGCTCGCGGATGAGCCATTGCCGGAAGAATTCCTTGTCGAGCATCTGCTGCTCCTCGCCCTTGCGGAAGCGCTCTTCGCTGCCCTCGGCGATCCAGTAGCGGCTCGAGTCGGGAGTGTGGATCTCGTCGATGACCCAGAGTTTCCCCTGGGGATCGGTTCCAAATTCATACTTGGTATCGACGAGAATGAGGCCGCGCTTCCTTGCCCACGCCTGGCCGGCGGAGAAGAGATCGAGCGTCATCCGTGCCATCGCGTCCCACTGCTTCTGGGTCAGGGTCCCGCGCGCCACGAGCTCCTGGGGAGAGATGGGCTGGTCGTGCTTGCCGACGGCTTCCTTGGTGCTGGGAGTGAGGATCGGCTTCTCCAACTTTTCGTCCTTGCGCAATCCTTTGGGGAGGTCGATCCCGTAAGCCTGCGCGCCTCTGCCCGCCTGATGGTCGCGCCACAAAGATCCGGTCAGGTACCCCCGCACCACCATCTCCACCGCGAGCGGCGTCAGCTTGCGCACCACGAGGACGCTCGGGTCGGGGACGTCGAGGATGTGGTTGGGCGCGACGTCCTTCGTCTTGTCGAACCAGAAGACGGTCAGGCTGTTGAGCAGCTCGCCTTTGAAAGGCACGGTCGTGAGCACCCGGTCGAAGGCGCTCAGGCGATCGGTGGTGATCATCACGATCCGATCGCCTTTGGAGAAGTTGTCGCGCACCTTGCCGCGGTAGAGCGAACCGAGCCCGGGGAAGTCGGCCTCGCGCAGGGTGAAAGGGAGCTGCGCCTGAAGCAATTCATCGCGTGGCATTGCCAGCCCTCCGGAGCGGCGCAAGATAGCTGAACGCGGAGCGCCGATGATCAAATTCGTCCTCCACCGGCCGCGCAGCTCACAGAACATCGGCGCCGCGGCGCGCGCGCTGGCGAACACCGGGGCGGGCGAGCTGTGGGTGGTCGAGCCGCTCGGCTTCGACCGCGCGCAGGCGGCGAAGCTGGCCGCCGGCGCGGATCAGGTGCTGGAGAAGATGCGCGTGGTGCGCACGCTCGAGGAAGCGCTGGCCGACTGCACCGACGTGGTGATGACCACCGGCCGACCGGTGGCCGGCGCGCTCTCGCCCGAAGCTGCAGCGGCGCGGCTGCTCGCCGCGGCTGGACCTTGCGCGCTGGTCTTCGGCGACGAAGTGCGTGGCCTCGGCAATCGCGAGCTTCGCCAGGCAAGCGCCATCGCCATCATCCCGACAGCGCAGAAGAGCTCGCTCAATCTCGCGCAGGCGGTGATGGTCTTCGGTTACGAAGTGCTCAAGGCTCGCGGCGCGACGCCGCCGCCGCTCGAGACAGAGGCGCTCGCCGACGAGCAGCTGCTGCAGCTCCTGCGATCGCGCTGCCGCGCGCTCTTGCTCGGGATCGGCTTTCTCAATCCGCAGCAGCCCGATCTCGCCCTCGACGAGTTGCTCGCGCTGCTGCGGCGCGCGCAACCGACGCGGCGAGAAGTGGAGATGCTCCTCGCCGCCGTGGCGCAGCTCGAGCGGACTCGCCTGCGCTGAAGTTACGCTGCGGGAGCTGGGGGAGCGGCGGGGGCCGGGGCGGCGGCGGCGGGCGCCTCGCCCTTCTTCTTCTGGTGCTCGGCGCAGAGGCCGTGGGCGACGACCTTCTTCAGGCAGCCTTCCTTGTTGCAGGTCTTGTAGCGGGCCTTGGGCAGCTCGCCGTTCTTCCATTTGTCGTAGTGGAAGAAGCAGTAGTCCTTCGCCTGATAGGCGCGCTTGCAGCCCTCGATGCTGCACTTGTTTCCCGAGGCGCCCTTCGGCTCAGGCGCTTGGGTCTTGCGGCGTTCGCTGGTCTTCTCGGCCATGAAGGGTCTGCTCCGCGAAAAGGAGCGGCTTTCTACCCCGCGCGCGGCGCATTGACAATGGCATGGCCACTGCAAACCCTTGGGGGGCTTCAGCCGCGGCAGGCGGTAGGCTACTTGGCGGCCCTACAGGGGGAACGGTGGAGGGGACGGGCCTCGTCGTGGTCGGCCTGGGAGCGGTCGGCAGCTCGCTCGTCTCGGGCGTGCTGGCTGCGCGCGAGCATCTGGTCCATCCCTTCGGAAGCCTGGTGGAGGGCGGCGGAGCGGGCCGCGCAGGAGGGTTTTTCGCTCTGCGCGACCTGGCGCCGCTCGCCGGGCTGGGCGACCTCTCCCTCGGCGCCTTCGAATTGCGCGAGGACGATGCCTACCGCGCCACCGTCCGGGCGGGTGTGCTCGATCGTTCGCTGGTGGACGAGCTGCGGCCACAGCTCCGCGCGGTGCGCGCCATGGTCGGCGGACGGCAGGCGCCGACTCGCCGCCACCTCTCCGATGCACTGGCCGAGGACCTCCGCGGCTTTCTCGCTCATCACCGCTGCGCGCGGGGCGTCGTGGTCTGCACGCTGCCTGGCGCTCCGCCGCCGGAGGGCGAACCTGGCTTCACTGCCGAGGAAGTCTGGTCGGCGCTGGAGAAAGGCGCGGACTGGGTGACGCCCGGCCTGGTCTATGCCGCTGCCGCCGCGCAGGCGGGATTCGCCTTCATCGGCGCCGGGCGCGATGCGGCGCTCTGCTCTCCAGGAATCTCAGCGCTCTTCGCGGAGAGAAATCTTCCCATCGCCGGAACGGGCCTTCTCGGGCCGGATGCGACCTTGCGCGAGGCCTTGTCGCAAGCGCTCGCTGCCGAGGGGCTGCACCTGACGGGCTCGGCGTCGCTGAGCACGCGCGCGGAGGAACGCGGCGCGCGCACCTGGGGCGGCGCCGACCGCACCCAAGAAATCGGCCGCGCCGAGGCGTGGGCGGGCGGCGCCCTCGAGCTCTCCATCGAGCTGCGCGGGCAAGTCGCGCTCCATCTCGCCGCGCGGGCCCTCGACGCAGCGCTCCTGATCGAGCTCGCCATTCGCGCCGGCCGCAGCGGCGCTCAGGACTGGATGGACGCGCTCTTCGCCGCCCCGCTCGGCTCCGGAACGCCGCGGGAAGCCGCAGCGGCCACTCTCGCCGAGAGGCGCGCTCGCCTGCGCGCTGAGCTGCCGGCCTTGGCTGAACGCGCGAGCCGCGAGGCGGCATAGTCCGCATCCGGCGCCCTCTTTTTCTCTCAGCTCGGAAAGAATTTTCCGCATTTTCTCAAGGAGATCGCTCGGTGCCGTCGACCAGCGCACGGCTGCGCCCCGCATGCGGGCGGGCATGCCGATTGCTCCATTCCCGGATGACGACGGCATGCCGTCGCCGATTCTGGTCGCGGGGGGTTGCCGGCGACTTCGGGGGGAGCGCCGGGACAGTCGGGGGGTCGGCGCTGCTGGGGAGCGGCGCAGGCAAAGCGGGGCGCGGGCGGAGCCGGGGGGCGCCGCTCGCGCCCCGTGTTTTTGCCCTCGATCGAGTAACTTGACCGATCGATCCACTCAAGATACTGTGCCTGGCGAGCGCTCGATCCGGACGCTGGCCTTCGTCAAAAGCGCTCGAAAGGGGCGCCGTGGCCGAAGCACCCGCGCAGCACACCCCAGCTCCCGCCGAGCTGCTGCGCGCCGCGTTGGAGAAGATCGTCTTCTTCGAATGGCGGATGTCGGAGCTCGCGGCCGAGCTGACCGCGGCCCAGTCGCGCTGCGTTTCGGCCAACCAGGAGCGGGTGCGCGCAGAGGGCCAGGCGCGCGCCGCACACGAGGAAGTCAGAATCGCCCGGCGCCAGATTGCCGAGCTGGAAGCTGAGCGCGTACGGCTGGCGTCGCTCCTCGCCCGTCCCGCGGGTCCAGCCGTCGAGATGCAATCGCCAACAGCGGAGCGCGATCGCGCCATGCGGCTGCAGGCCGAGCTTGAGGAAGCGCGCCGCCAGCTCGATCACGGCCGCGCCGAGCGGGATCGCTGGCTGACCGAGATGATCGAGCAGGCGCGCATGGGAGACGAGGCCCCGGCCGCGCTGGCGAAGTTCATCAGCGAGCTGCGGGGAGAGGTGATTGCGCTGCGCGAGCGCCAGCAACGCTGCGACGAGCAGTTCGCGAAAGCAGGGATCGCGCCGCCGCCGCCCATCGATTCGGTCGGGGGCCCGCAGCGGCGTGAGCCCGAGCCGGTGCAGGAGGCGCGCAAGCTCTGGAGCGAGGGACGCATCGGCGCTGCGCTGCCGGAGGTCGCCGCCCCCAAGGATTCGGGGGCCGCCGCGCGCGCGCTCGCCGACCAGTGCCTGCGCAATCTCTCCTCCGGTGACCCTGCGCGGCGCGAGCAGGCCGCGCGCCATCTCGCCGCGCTGCCGATGCCGGCGGCCGCGCCGCTGCTCGCCAGCACGCTCGCCGGTGAGACCGATGCCAAGGCACGCGCACAGATGGCTCGAGCGCTGGTGGCTTGCGGGGGCGAGGGAGCGGCGGACATCGTTGCGCAGCTGCAATCTTCCCCGGAGCCGCCGCTGGTGCGGCTGGCGGCGGTCGAAGCGCTCTGCACGGTCCCATCGCGCGCGCGCGCCGCGATCGACGCTGCCGCCCTCGATGAAGCCGCTGCCGTGCGCCGCCGCGCCGCCGCGCTGGCCGCGGCCGAAGGGCTCGCCGATCTTCTCGCGCGACTGGCGCACGACGCGGACGCTTCGGTGCGCGCCGCCGCCGAGGCCGCCTGCCGCGAAGCGCCGCCGCCTCCGGAGGAGCCCGTGCGCGATCTCGCCGGCGACGCCATCCTCGCCGTCCAGTCGGCGATCTTCGGCCTGAGCGAAGCCGAGCTGGGAGAGCGGCTCGGCGTGCCCGAACCGGAAGCGGTGGCGATCGCGGCGCGGCTCGTTTCGGCCCGGCGCATCGGCCGGCGCGGCAAGCGGCTGGTGGCCGCGGAGGGGAACGCCTGATGGAGCAAATCCGCTACTCCGTCCGCCGCTTCGCCGAGGTGCTCGGCCTTTCGCCCCACGAGCTGGCCGAGGCCGAGGAGCGCGGCGCGGTCAAGTCGAGCATCGCTCCAGCGCAGAAGACCCTCTACTCGCTGCAAGACCTCGCCGCCGCCCGCCACGCGCTGGGCCGGACGCCCCCGCGCCGGCCGATGCGCAAGCAGCTCTTCCTCAACTTCAAGGGCGGCACCGGCAAGACCAGCGTCTCGAGCAGCTACGCCTTCCGTCTGGCGGAAATGGGCCATCGGGTGCTGATGATCGATCTCGACTCGCAGGGTCATGCCTCCAAGTGCCTGGGCATCACCGGCGAGGAGGCCGAGCGGACGCTCTTCGACGCCATCATCAAGAAGACCCCGCTGGAACACGTCATCGTGCGCACCAGCATGCCGGGGCTCGACCTGGTGCCCTCCAACCTCTCGATGAGCACCATCGATCTCTCCCTCATGCCGCTGGCGGCGCGCGAGTTCCGCTTGCGCAACGTGCTCAAGGAAGTGGAGAGCAACTACGACTATGCCGTGCTCGACGCTCCGCCTTCCTTCGGGCTGCTCAACCTCAATGCATTGATGGCCGCGCACGATCTCATCGTTCCGGTCCTGGCTGACTTCCTCTCCTTTCATGGATTGAAGCTGCTCTTCGAGACGGTGCAGTCGCTCGAGGAGGACCTCGAGCACGTGCTCGATCAGATCTTCATCGTCATCAATGCCTACAATGCCACTTACAAGATCGCGAAAGAGGCAAGGGAGGCATTGGAGAAGCATTACTCGGAATTCCTGCTCAAGCAGGTCATCCGGCAATGCACCAAGTTCGCCCAGGCCTCGAGCGAAGGGATTCCCATCTTCGCCTTCGATCCCGAGAGCAAGGGCGCTCAGGACATCCAGGCGGTGCTCGACGAGATCCGCGAGCGCATCGGCGAACCGGTGCGCCTCAAGGCGGTGGAGAGCGGACGATGAAGCGCGGCTTCGAGGAAAACCTGCCCAAGGCACGACCCCGCGTGCGGCTCAGCCGGGCGATGGACGACCTCGCCCTTGCGCAGCAGGAGGAGAGCTCGCCTCTCGCGGCCGATGCTCCGGTGAACGGCGGCGCCGTCGCACCGCCCGAAATTGCGCCGCGCGAAGAGCCCGTCGTCACGCCTGAACCGAAGCCGCGAGCTGCTGCCGTACCGCCTCCTGCCCGCGCGGCGCGCATCGCCCAGGCCCGCAGCCTGCTCGAGCCGCAGCCCGCCGCACCGCCGAAGCGCGGCGCCGCCTCCGAAGTCGCGGATCTCGCTCGCGAGCTCACCGGCGAGCTCTCCCGCGCAGCCGACGCCAACGCGCGGCTCAAGTCCGATCTCGACGCCGCTCTCGGTGCTCTGCGCGCGGCCGCGGAAGAGTCGCGGGAGCAGAAGGCCGAGTCGCAGCAGCTCGCCGTCGAAGTGGAGAAGCGCGCCGCCGCCGCGCGCGACCTGCTCGCCGAAGTGGAGTTGCTCCAGGCGGAGCGCGACGGCGCTCTCGCGCAAGTGGCGCGCCTCTCCCGCGAGCTGCGCGAGGAGAAAGGGCGCTCGGCCGCCGCTGCCGAGGAATCGAAGCGCGCTCGCGGCGAAGCTGCGCAGGCCCGCGAGGCCATGGGGCGCCTTTCCGCGGAGCTCGAGCTGCGCGCGAAGGAGCGCGACGACGCGCGAGCAGAGGCATCGGCTGCGCACGGCGAGCGCGACCGCCTCGCCGAACAGCTCGTCGCCGCAGCCGCCGAGGTCGACGAGGCCGCCCAGAGCCGCAGCGCGCTGGAGGAGATCCATCGCGCGCTGGCAGAGGCGCGCACCCGCATCACCGGGCTGCGCTGACCGCGGCGCGGTACTGCCGTGCTCGTGCTCGAGCTCGTTTTTGGCGCTCGGCGTCGTGCCCGTGCGGGTGCTCGGGGCTCGTTCGAGATCGGGCACGAAAAGGAGCACCAGCACGAGCTCGACACTCGGGCACGAAGAGGAGCACGAGCACGAGCTCGACCATCGAGACACGAAAACGAGCACGAGGACGAGCACGTTCTAGGGCAGCTCTCCCCAGATGAGAATGCGCGGATAGGTGTAGAGAAACGGTCGCTCGTCGTCGAGCTGCGGCAAGAGCAGCTCACGGTAGCGGCGCAGGAAGCGCTCCCAGTCGGCCGGCGCAAGCCGCTTCTGGTAGTCGGTCAAGAGCGCCCCGCGCACCCACTCGATCACCTGCTCGCGGCTCTCCAGAAGATGCGCGTAGATCTGCAACCGCACCTGCTGGCGGACGAAGCCGAGCTTGTGCAGCCACGAGGAATACTGCGCCGGCTCGAGCAGCTCTGCCCGGCGCTCGAAGCCGTGAAGCAGCCGCCGGAACTCCGGCGAGCGCGCCAGCTCGAAGGCCGTCTGGTGCGAAGGGTGGTCGTCGTTCATCGGCATCTGGATGGCGAGCTGCCCGCCCGGCCGCAGCGCGCGCGTGAGCCTGCGCAACAGCGAGGGATGGTCGGGCACCCAGTGCAGCGCGGCGTTGGAGAAAGCGAGATCGAAGGGCTCCGCGGGCGCGAACTTCGCGATGTCGAGCTGCTCGAAGCGCAGCCCCTCCGCCCGCGGCACCTTGGCGAGCATCGAGGCGGAATCGTCGATGCCCAGCGTCTCGCGCGCTCCGAGCTCGCGGTGCAGCTCGAGCGTCATGTCGCCCGTGCCGCAGCCGAGATCGACCACGCGCATCCCGGGCCGCGGCTGGACCAGTGCGAGCAGATCGCGGAAGGGCTGCGCCCTCTCGGTGCGGAAGCGATCGTACTGCCGGGGATCCCAAGGGTCGGGCACGCCCTCAGGTTAGCACCGGGCGCGAAACCGTCAGATCTTCCTCGCTCTCGCAGGCCACGGCGCCGTGCTGCAGCCGCTCGTGCAGCAGATCGAGCTCGACTGCATCGTCTCCGCCGTGCAAGAGCGTGAGGGAGAAACGGGCGCGCTCGAGATTGGCGACCTCCTCGTGCAGCCGGGCCAGGGCGCGCTCGCGCGCGCGGCGCACCCGGCGCAGGTGCTCGAGCTGGCCCTCCAGCGCCTCTGCGGCGCGCAAGTAGCTCTGCCGGGCCCGCTCGTCGTCGGCGGCCGCGGCGTTCTTGGCGAGCGCGGCGTTGCGCGCTTTCAGATCATTCTCCAGCGAGGCTGGTGCGGCGCGGCCCAGCTCGGATGCGCGAGAGGCGAGATCGAGCGCGGCGAGCGCCAGAGAATCGAGCAGCCCGCGCAAGTCGGCCCGCGCTCCGGCTGGCAGCTCGTGGGTTGCTCCCCGGCGGGCGGCAGCGGCGCGTTCGGCCAGCGCGCGCAGCTCGGCGTTGAGCGAGGGCCGCAGCGCAGAGAGCCTGCCCTCGACCGGATCGGCGCCCATGGAAATGTGCAGCGGCGCAGCGGCGAGCGAAAGCCAGAGCCCGAGGGCACCGCCCGCCGCGACATCTGCCAGCGCGCGCGGAAGCGCCTGCGAAAGAGCGAGCGCGGCGGCCGGCAAGGTGTGAGCCGCGACCACGGCGATCGCGGCGCAGAGCGCCACCGCGACGGCGCGTGCGGAGGCAGGCGCCTCTGCTCGCGCCGAAGCAAGAACCAGCGCAAAGAAGGCCCCAGAGAGCGCCCAGGGCCACACCGCCGCGGGCAGCGCGAGCGCCGCTCCCGCTGCGGCAGCGCAGCCACTCGCGACCACCAGGCGCCGCCTTCGAGCTCCCGGCCGGAACGCGATCGCGATAGCAGCTCCCGCCGCAGCTACCGGGAGCGGCGCGACGGCGGCGAGCGCAGCTCCACCGAGAGCCGCCCAAGCCGCCGCGCGCTGAAACGCCGCGTGATCGTCGAAGCGCACGTCCACGGCGTCACCAGCCGGCGACCGGCGCGCGCACCGCGTCGAACGTCCTCTCCTTCAGCTTCTTGCTCGCGGCGCTGCCGCGGCCCGAGATGGCGCTCACCTCGCCGTCGTACTCGTTGGCCGCTCTGGCGAGTGCCGTCGCCTCGGCCGGGGTGGCAGCCGCGGCCTGGACGGCGATGTGCTTGAGCTGGTCCACTTGCGCCTTGGCCTCCGCGCGCCGGCCTTCCTCCTGCAAGCGCGCTGCCTTCTCGGCCAGCTCGGCCATCTCCGCTTTCGCGCCTTCGACCGCCGCCGCCGTGGGCGCCTGGGCAAGCTCGCCGCGGTCGGAAGTGAAAGTCGCCTGCGCCACCGACCGCGCGCGCTCTTGCGCGCCCGCTGCGTCCTCGAACTGCAGCTCGACCGCGGCCAGGTCCGTGATGCCGCGGCCGCTGGGCACGGAGAGCTTGACCAACACCCGTCGCTCCTCGCCGGCGGCGAAATCAGGGACGCGCACCCAGCCGCCGTCGGACGGATATCCCAGCACGCGCTCGACGCTCACGCCGGCCAGCCCGCTGACGCGGACCCGCACGTCGCGGGCCACGGCGCTCTTCGCGCGGCTCAGCTCGCCCTGAAAAGCGCGCGGCAAGATCTCGGGCGAGTCGATGTAGCGCGCGCGGCCGCCCGCCTGCGCCGCCAAGGCAGACATCAAGTCCTCGTCGTAGTCCTCGCCGATGCCGAAGGTGGAAACCGTGGCCGGACCGAAATCGCGCTGGGCGACCTGGAGAAGACCGCGCCGGTCGTGGATGCCTTCGTTCGCCTCGCCGTCGGAAGCGAGGAAGACCTTGTCGACCCGCTCGGGCGACCGGCCGCGCTGAAGCT
>Ga0209471_1001861_pt1 | contig 12344 bp, 10 predicted proteins | sample GraSoiAngelo_128_FD_185885 | JGI IMG/M metagenome (GOLD analysis project Ga0209471, IMG submission 185885) | Grasslands soil microbial communities from the Angelo Coastal Reserve, California, USA - 14_0927_12_20cm (SPAdes) (version 2) | ecosystem: Environmental > Terrestrial > Soil > Grasslands ...
AACGGCAGCAGGAGACCCACCAGCGCCGGCAGCGACCGGCCATGCCGCCGCCACTCGAACCACGCTTGAGCCCGGGCGGGCGAAGGAAAATGGTCTCGCCGGCGGGTCAGCACGGCGTTGCTCGCAGGCCGGGCGACCATTCCCCGCCAATCGGGCACCTCGCCGCGGCGAGCCCGGCCAACGGCGGAGCAGGCGGTGACGTACGCGAGGGGCAGTTGCGGCGCCAGGAAGGCCACCATCATGGGCTCGCGGACCCGGTAGTGAATCGCCAGCAGCACGACGGCATCGAGCGTGGCCAGCCACGGCACAGTGACGATCGCCCGCAGCCCCGGCAAGCCGTACGGCATCCACATCAGCGCCTGCGTCCACGCGAGGAATACCGCGGCCAGCAGCGCCGGCCAGATCAGCGGGAGCTCGATTCCCCACGGCCACCGCGCGGAGAGCGCGGTGACCAGCCACAGGATCGCCACGGCCGCGGTTCCATACAGCATCGGCCAGCCTACCAGGGCGGCGGTTCTCAGCGGCAGCGCGAACATGCGGGCGGGATAGATCGATGGGCGCGCCGCGAGGTCACCGGCAAGGCCGAAACTGAACGCCGCGAGTAGATAGAAGTACGTCGCCGTCAGGGGTGTGATCACCACGGCTGCCCTGCCATCGGGCGGATCCAGCCTGATGGGCTCCATCGGCCCGACGAACAGGAGCTTGATGGCCGCCAGGGCAAGCAGGTAGCCGGCCATTGCGATCAGGGCCCAGAGATGCCGCCGGCGAAACTCCCAGCCAATTGCGAGAGCGGGAGACCGCATGATCTACGTCTCGGCGGCCGGCGTGGCGGCGCTCCCGACGTGTGCGATGAACGCCTCATTGAGGGAGCGATGCGATTCCTTGATGGCGTCCAGCGGCGCGCTGAGCACGATCCGGCCGTAGCTGATCATCGTGACGTGATCGGCGACCTGCTCCACCTCCTCCAGCAGGTGGGACGAGAACAGCACGGTCCGCCCTTCATCGGCGATGGTGCGAATGACGGCGCCGAGGATGTCGCGGCGAACGAGCGGATCGAGGCCGGACGACGGCTCATCCAGCACCAGCAGCTCGGGCCGGTGCGCCAGCGCGATGAGCAATCCCGCGCGCGCCTTCTGCCCCTTGGAGAGATCCTTGATCTTCGCCGCGGCCTCGAGCGCGAACGTCCGCCGCAGCTCCTCCGCGTAGTCGTTCTCCCACTTCGGATAGAAGGCGCTCGTGTAGCGAATCAGCTCGTCAACCCGCATCCAGCCGGGAAGGTCATTCTCCTCGGAGAGGTAGCCGATGCGCGACAGGACGGCGACCGGGTCGGCGACGGGATCGAGGCCGAAGACGCGCACCGAGCCGCTTTCCGCCCGTAGCAGACCCAGAATGTGCCGGATGAGCGTCGTTTTCCCCGCGCCGTTTGCGCCGACGAGGCCGTAGACCGCCCCGCGCGGGAGGGACACGCTCACCGAGTCCAGGGCCGTCGTGGCACCGAAGCGGCGCGTCAGCTCCGATATTGTGATGACCGATTCACTCACCCTCGAGCCACCGCCTACGCGTAAAGTTGCCTGGTTGTGATAGCACGGACACTCTCGATGCAAGCGGAACGATGATTCGCGCCGTGTAGACGCCGTTGGGTTCGCTGCCCACTACGCTCAGGGGCGCCTTGGCCAAGCGAACTGAATACTTCGGATCAGGGATAGCAGGCCAGCGGTCAAGTGTCCTTCACCCGAGAAGATCGTGCGCTCGACCTCCAGCTGCGGCGCGCCCGCCCGCAGACGATCGGCGAGATTCGACGCATCATCGATCGTCCTGTATGGCAGCGCCGCTCCCGGGGGCTGCTCGTCACCGCCCACGGTGATGAGTACTCGAAGAACCATGTGGCTGCGGGTAATCCGCTCGAAAAAGGCGGGTTCGTCTGCCAGGACGTTTGGGTTTATGGTGGGACTGGCCATCAGATACGTCGAAAACCTGCCGGGGTCCCGAAACATGGATCGAAGTACGAGCAGGCCGCCAATAGAGTGGCCCCAGATGGCTTGGCGATTGGGATCGACGCGTAAATGGCTCAATACGAATGGCTGTACCTCCTCGTATATCGCACGTAGAAACGCGTCGCCATCGCCAGTCGCGCTTGCATAACGGGGATTCGGCGAGCGGAACGGGGTCAGGTCGAGATTTCGTAACTCGCTGGCCACCATCACATCCTCCGTCTGATAGCCTAACGCGATTACGTAACCGGTTCCCGTTTGTCCGGTCGCCCCAAACACAGTGGCCACTTCGGATGATGTCGCAAACCACGCACTACCGTCCAGCACATACAACGCCGGGTACAGCAGCGATGGATTGGGGTTAACTGGCGCAGTAATCGTCAGCCTGTAGGGCCGTCCGGTAATCCTGGAAGTGAAGTCATACTGAAGCGCCCCAGGCAGCTTTGCCGGCTGTCCCTGTTCGGGAATTGGCCCAGGCGCGGTTTGCGCTTGCAGAGAAGCTACGGCGCACAACAGCAGGCAGATCACTCCGGCAGGTCGGAACGCATTCATCGCGACAACCCTTTCAAGCGCACCTCTTTAGAGCGAACCCAATGGCGTCTAACGGATCGCGCTTCAGCTGCGGGCCCAGCGCCCGCGGGCGCTGATTCCTTTAGAACAGGCCCGACAGCTTCCAGCGCAATGTTAGGCAGCTGCTTTGCTACTCCTTGCGGAATTCGTTGACGACAAAGAGCCAGTCGATGGATGTTAGCTCGCCGTCGGCACCAACCCAGCCGACCAGCAGGGTGGCTCGGTCACCGCGCGTAAGCTCCCGGCGAAAGTGCGGGAGCAGCACAGCCTGAACGGGGAGCCACAACGTAAGCGTGTCCTCGCGAAAGAGGAGCTCTGTGGCGAAGAGCTTGTGGGCGTCGACTTGAATCCCGAGACTCTTTGCCCACATCTCAAGGACCTTAAGACGCTCCGGGGAGGTGGCTCGGGAGGACCCGAGAAACTGCACCTCGGCGCGCGTTGGATAAGCCTCGGCAGAAATCACAGTATGATGGCCGGGCGCTTCCTTGAACTGTGTCAACACGCCGTCGCGCTCGCGGACAATGATGGCTGCTAGCGAACCCGGCTTGTACCGATCCCAGGTTGACTGTCCGAGCAGAGGCCGCAGCCCGATGCAAGCGAAAGCCACAGCGCAATTGGCGGCGGACCAAGGAGAGAGAGCCAAGCGTGTCCTCAAGTTCGGTTCGGCACCCGCCTAACGGGTCGCGCCTACGCTACGGGCGCCATCTTCGCCGCCAACGCGGCGATTCGCTCGGTTCACAAGTGAACTCGCGGGCACAAGTGGAAGTCTACCCTGCGTGGCGGCGCCCGCCAGCTTCAGGCGCTTATTAGCTAGCCCCGATCGGCTTCGAGGGTTCGAAATCTGAAGAGCGCGAGCCACTGGTCGAACGATAGGCTGGACGGACGATCCGCGGTTTCGAAGCGAAGGTCACGGCTCAAGCGCCGTATCTGACGGTGGGTGAAATAAGGTCGAAGGCATCGATCCACCGTTGCGCCAGTACGCCCAAAGCAGGCGTCGATGAACGCGCGGTAAGCCCCGGCCGCGGAGGCGTCGATCAGCGGTCTCGTCCGCCTGGCGAGCCAGAGCAGGGCTGAGTCGACCCGTGGCGGCGGGTCAAAATCTATGCGGCGCAGTTGTCGAGCGATTTCAACCTGCCACCATGGCTTCAGTAGGAGTGAGAGGAGGGACTCTGGTGCGAACGGGGCGCCTGCGAACCGCTCGGCGGCCTCTCGCTGGACAATTACGAAGACGTCGACCGGCGGTGTTGATGCGTTGACAAGCCGCTGTATGATCGCGGCGGTCAGATTGAACGGGATGTTCCCAATGACCTTGTAGGCTGTGCGGTCCGGTAGGCTGTACCGGAGAAAGTCCCCCTCCACAATGGACACATGGGCTTGATCATGGAACCGACTGCAGAGCTCGTGGCACAGCCGCGGATCGAGTTCGACCGCGATGACCTGCCGGCAACGGGGTGCCAGCTCGCCCGTTAGTATCCCGCGTCCCGGGCCGATCTCAAGAACCACGTCCTCATTCGTGAGGCGGGCCTGCGAGACGAGGCTAGAAGCGAGCCCCTTGCTTCGAAGAAAGTGCTGGGCCAGCTCCGGACGTCGGGAGCTCCGATCGCGTCGCGCGGACACGACGAACCAGCACGAAAGCGGACATACGACACCCCATCCCAGTCAGCGGTAGAAGGAGTGGAATATAGCCCTTTGGTCGTGACGAACAAGCGTGGGCGCATCCAGCCCTGCGGGGCCTTGCGCTTGTTAGGCGCCGCGATGCGCCGACGGCTCCACCTGCTGCCAGAGACGATCGAGCTCTGGGTCAGCCAGGTGGTGAAGCACAAGGTGCGTATTCCGAGTCGGGAGGAATCGTAGGCGCTGCGCTTGTCGATCGTTCGACAGGGTCACTGGAGCTATTGGCGTTGATTCCGGTTCGACCGAGTGCGGAGGCACATCCAGGCCGAGGGCGATCAGTTCAGCATCGCTGACGTTCCACGCGCAGGCGAGGAAAAGCAATTGACGCGAGTCCTCTGGCACAGCGCTAAGCACACGCTCAAGAGCGCGGACGTCGACCGTGGACCGGAGCCTGGAGCGCTCCTCGTCGGTAAGGCGTTCTGCACGATGTTCCTCGGGCATGATGTCGTTCCTCCGAGTCCTCTCGCGGCGCCTAACTCATAGTATCCGCAGTCATCTGGTTCATCAATTCCGATCTACCCTGTAACATAACGCCGCCGCCTCGAGCCCGATCGAGCCAAGTCAAGGGCTCGTGTCCCGCGGGTTACCGCTGCCGAACGGCCGTGTGGAAGCGCTCCGCTGTTGCACGGGCCGGAATATATTTCTCCGCATGCGAATCGGCGCGCTCGTAGCCCTCGTGTGCCTGGCCGCGTGCCGCACGCGGCCCTTGGGCAGAATCGCGCAGCAAAGCGATTCGGTGGATCTCGCCCAGCTCCTGCCCCACGACTCGACCGACAGCTCGCTCGTCGTGCCGCGGGTGATCACGACGCCCACCGTCGTGCTGTTCTGGCTGCGGGCGGCGGACACGCTCTCGCGCGACGACCAGGCCGATACGTTCGACGACCTGAAATACTACACGGCGCAGGTGGCGGCCGCCCTCGCGGAGAGCGGCATCCAGCTCGTCGCCACCAACGCCGATACCGTCTACGTCTCGCTCCCCAACGCCACCCGGCGCACGATTCTCCTGTCCGGCCTGGACTATCCCTACGGCTACCTCCTGATCGATCCCGGGGGCCCCGAGCGGATCCTGACGGGCGTGTACGAGGACGAGGACCTGATGGATGAGCTGCGCGCCTACTTCGACCTCCCCGACGACTCGACCAGCGCGCCGCCGCGGGCCACCACCTGAAGCCCCCGGCGCGGCCCCTCCCCGACCTGCGGCTCGCCGGCGGCGACGTGCTGCTGCACGACGGCGCCTGGCGCGTGGTGCGGGCGGATGTGACCGTGCGCGACGGGAAAATCGAAGCAATCGGAAAGGCGGGGAAGGGGGACGAAGGAGGGGGGACGGGGCCCCGCCCCCAACCCCAGGTACGCGATTGCCGTGGCTGCCTGGTCATGCCCGGTCTCATCCAGGCGCACGTCCACCTCTGCCAGACGCTGTTCCGCGGGCTCGCCGACGACCTGCGGCTCGAGGACTGGCTGGTGCGCCGCATCTGGCCGCTCGAGGCCGCTCATACCGAAGCAACCGTCTACGCCTCCGCCCTGCTCGGCGCGGCCGAGCTGCTGCTCGGCGGCACCACCGCCATCCTCGACATGGAGACGGTGCGGCACACGGCGGCGGCGTTCCGGGCGCTCGAGCGGATCGGCATCCGCGCGACGGTGGGCAAATGCCTGATGGACGCGCACCCCGAGGGCGCCCCGATCGACTTGGCCGAGTCGACCGACGACGCGCTGGCCGACGCCGTGGTGCTGGCCCAGCACTGGCACGGCGCCGCCGCGGGCCGGCTGCGCGTGTGCTTCGCCCCGCGCTTCGTCCCCAGCTGCTCCGGTCCCCTGCTCCGGGCGGCGAGCGACCTGGCGGAGCGCTTCGACGCCCAGCTGCACACGCACGCGGCGGAAACGATCGTGGAGCGCGAGACGGTGCTGCGCACCACGGGCCTGGAAGAGATCGCCTACCTGGACTCGGTCGGCATCGCGGGCCGCCGCGCCGCGCTCGCCCACTGCGTCTGGATTGACTCCCACGAGATGGATCGCCTGGCGCGTCAGGGAACCACGGTGGTGCACTGTCCCTCTTCGAACCTGAAGCTCGCCAGCGGTGTCGCGAAAATCCCCGAGCTGCTCGCCGCCGGGTGCCGTGTGGCCATCGGCGCGGACGGCGCCCCCTGCAACAACGGGCTCGATGCCTTCGCCGAAATGCGCCTCGCCGCCCTGATCCAGAAGCCGCGCCTCGGCGCCGACGCGCTCCCCGCCGCGCAGGTGCTCGAGCTCGCGACGCTGGGCGGCGCTCGTGCCTTGGGCCTCGAGGACGAGATCGGGCGCATCGCGCCGGGCAAGCGCGCCGACCTCGTGGTGCTGGACCTGTCGCAGCCGCACCTGCACCCGTTCCTGGGCGACCCGGCGCCGCTCATCGTGTACTCGGCGCGCGCGAGCGACGTGCGCGATGTGTTCGTCGACGGCCGCCCGGTTGTGCTGGGACACGAGCTCCTCACGGCGCCGCTCGACCACATCGTCCGCGAGGCCGACCGCGCCGCCGCCGAGCTGCAGCGCCTGGCGAGGCTGGCGTGATGCTCGCCGGCATGGCGCTCGTGCTGGCGGTCGCGGTGCAGGGTCCCGCGGACTCCGGTGCCGCGCTGTTCGCGGCGTGGTGCAAATCGTGCCATGGCGCGGACGGCCGGGGCACGCCCGCCGCGACCACCCGGCTCGAGGTGCCGCCCGCGGACCTGCACGAATGCAAGGGGTCGACGGCCGAAACCGAAGATCGCTGGGTCAACATCGTCGCCCAGGGGGGAGCCGCATTCGGGCTGTCGCTCGACATGCCGGCGTTTGGCGAGGCTGGGACCCCCGCGCAGATCCGCGCCGTGGTACGCTACGCGCGCTCCTTGTGCGGCGAGCTGGGTTGGCCGCCGGGCGAGCTGAACTTCCCGCGAGCGTTTCTCGTGGAAAAGGCTTATCCGGAAGACGAACTCGTCATCACCGATCAAGCGCGCGGTCAGGAGTACATCTACGAGCATCGCCTGGGCAAGCGGTTCCAGCTCGAGGCCAGCGCGCGCACGGCGCTGGACGGGCAGCCGCGGGCGGTCGACGGCGTGACCGGGGCCTTGAAGTACAACCTGTGGCACAGTCTCGAGCGACGCGAGCTCGTGAGTCTCGGGCTCGAGGCCACACCCCCGCTGGGGCGCCAGGACGCGTGGGAGCTGGAGCCGTTCCTCGCGTTTGGCGCCAATCCCGGACGTGCGCTCGTGGTGCAGGGCGAAGTCGTCGCGACGTGGGAAGAGGGCGGCGGGTTCGGTGGGATGTCGTATCGCATGGGCGCGGGCCACGAGCTGGGGCGCTTCGTGCCCATGCTCGAGGCTGGCTGGTCCGTTCCGACGGCCGGCGAGCGCGCCCTGTCGTTCTATCCGCAGGTATGGATCCGGCTCTCGCGGCTCGGACACGTGGCGGGATCGCTCGGAGCCGAGCTCCCGGCGACCGGCCCCGAGCCGCGCCATCCGCGGCTGATCGCGTTCGTGTTGTGGGACTTCGGGGACGCGCCGTTATTCCGGGGTTGGTAGGCTCGCGCCGTTCACGTTGAACTGGTGAATCGTCTGGGTCAGTTTCGCGGCGGCGACGGCGAGCTGCTGCGACGTCGTGGTGAGCTCGCCGAGCGAGGCGATCTGCTGCTCGGTCGCGGCCGAGGTCCGCTCCGCCCCCTGCGCCGCCGTCTCGGCGATCCCCGCGACCTCTTCCATGCGTCGGACCACCTCACGGATCCGGCCCGTCTGCCCTTCGGTCTCGCCCGCCAGGACGGCGGCGAACTGGCCCGTCGCGTTCAGGTCGGCGAAGATCGCATCGAGCGCCTGGCGCACGGCCGCGGACGCCGCGCCCACGCCCTGTGCCGTGCGGCGGCCTTCCTCCATGGCCCCGAGCAGCTGGGTGATCTGGTCCTGCGTCTGGCGGACGCGCGCACGCACCTCGTCGGCCGAGCGGGAGCTCTGCTCGGCGAGCTTGCGCACCTCGTCGGCCACCACGCGGAAGCCCAGACCGTGCTGGCCGGCCCGGGCCGCTTCGATGGCGGCGTTGAGAGCGAGCAGATCGGTCTGGCTCGCGATGCGCGTGATCGCGTCCACGAGCTTGCCCGTCTCGCGCGAGCCGAGCTCGAGCGTGGCGGCGGCGCGCGACACCTGGTCGAGGTGATCCACCAGCATGACCAGCAGCTCGCTCGCCCGGGCGATCTCCTGACCGTGACGGCGCGCCTGCTGCGCCACACCGGCGATCTGGCGCTCCGCGTCCTGGGCGCGGGCGTGCAGCTGCGAGGCCACGGCGGCGGCCGCCTCGGAGTCGGCCCGCCCGTGCCCGATCAGCTCGCGTTGCCGCTCGGCGCCCCGCGTGAGGCCCTGCGTGGTCGTCGAGATCCCCTGCGATGCGGTCTGCACCTGGCGAGCCGACCCCGCCAGCTGCTGCGCCAGGGTGGCGAGCTCCTGACCCTGGCGCTGCACCTGTCGCACGATGGCGGCGATCCCGTCGGTGGTCCGGTTCAGGCTCACGCCGAGGTACCCGAGCTCGTCGGGAGCGTCGTCCGGTACCCGCGCGGTCAGGTCGCCCGCTTCGAGCCGGGCGAACGAGGTGCGGGTGGCGCGCAGCCGCGCGACGAGGCGCGACAGCATCGGCACGAGCGCCGCGCCCGTGACGATCAGCACCAGCGACTCCTCGAGCAACGCGCTCCACGACCAGCCGGGTGCGCCCTGGCTGGTGCGGATGCCCGTGACGAGCGCGAACGCCGCCAGGTTGACGATCAGCGCCTGCCAGGCCTCGTTCCGGCCGAGGTAGAGCGCGGCCTGGAGCGGGGCGATCAGATACGCCACGTACAGGAGATGCCCGGTCGGCCCGACGGCGTACGCGATTGCCGAGATCAAAGCCGCGCCCACCGCCATGGTGGCCTGGGTGTACCACGGGGGAAGCTCGCGCGATCGCGCGACGCGGGTCATCGCGTAGTTGACCGCGGCGAACAGGACCGTGAACCCGAGGATGAACGACCAGGCGACGGGCACGACGCCGGCGAGCCGGATGGCGCTGAGCAGCACCACGCCGAGACCGAGTACCCTCCAGCGCCCCCGCGTGCTCGACAGGACGTACTGGCGCTGCTTGGTGCGGTCTTCGGCGGCGAGCTGCTGGGCGAGGTCCGATGCGTCGGCCATGAGCACAAAATGTGCTACAGGCGCTGGCCGAGCAAAGCCTCCAGGCGGAGACGGCGACTGCGGCTCAGCCGCACACGCGCGCCGTCGTGTAGGATCACGACGTGCTCGTCGTGGAAGTACGGCTGGATCTCCTTCACGCGGTCGAGGTTGACGATCGCCGAGCGGTGCACGCGGATGAAGCGAGCGGGATCGAGCCTCGCTTCCATGTCCGTCATGGTCTGGCGCAGCAGGTGGACTACCTTGCCCACGTGGAGCTTCACGTAGTAGTCCGCGGCCTCGACCCAGTCCAGGTCGTCCACGCGCACGAAGACGGAGCGGCCCTGCTCGCGCACCACGAGGCGCGACGGGTAGCCGTCCTTGAGCAGCGACGCCAGGCGGGAGCCGAGATCGCCCGCGTCCGCCGTGGCAAGCGCCCGCTTGGCGCGATCCATCGCGGCGCGAAACCGGTCGTCGTCGAACGGTTTCACGAGATAATCGAGGGCGTTCACGTCGAAGGCGCGCACGGCGAACCGGTCGTAGGCGGTCACGAACACGACGGCGGGCATGTGGTCCGGTCCGACGGTGCGAATCACGTCGAACCCGTCCAGCTCGGGCATTTCGACGTCGAGGAGCACGAGGTCCGGAGCGAGCCGGCGGATGGCCTCGACCGCCGTCCGGCCGTCGGCGCACTCCCCGACGACGCGCACGTCCGCATCGCGGGCCAGCAGCCGGCACACGCCGGAGCGGGCCAGCGGCTCGTCGTCCACCACGAGCACGCGCACCGGGCGCGTCACGCCACGGCCTCCCGCGGCCGCGTGTGGTACGGGAGGCGGATGGTCGCGACCGCGCCGCCGGCGCTCGCGTCGCGCAGCGCGAAGCTCTGGCCATCGCCGTACAGCTGGCGCAGGCGCGCTTCGGTGTTGCGCAGGCCGACCCCGAGGCCCGGGTCCCGGGGCTGCCCGGCGAGCCCGGGGCCGTCGTCGCGCACCTCGAGCTCGACGCCGTCGCCCACGCGGCGCGCGGCGATCGCCACCCGACCGGCCGTGCTGCGCCGCGCGATCCCGTGGCGGATCGCGTTTTCCACCAGCGGCTGGAGTATGAGCGTCGGCACCTGCGCATCGAGCACGGCCTCGTCCACCGTGACCTCGACATCGAGCCGGTCGGGGAAGCGCACCCGCTCGATCTCCAGGTAGCGGCGCACGAACGCGACCTCGTCGCGCAACGGCAGCTCGTCGGGCCGCTGCTCGTCGAGCAGCAGGCGCAGCAGATCGCTCAACGCGGCGATGGTGCGCACGGCCTCGGTCTGCTCGCCGTGCCGCACCAGCATCGCGACGCTGTTCATGGCGTTGAACAGAAAGTGCGGATTGAGCTGCATCCGCAGGGCGTGCAGCTCTGCCTGGGCCAGCTGGGCGCTGAGACGCGACGCCGCGAGCTGCTGCTCGCGGTAGCGGTCCTGAAAGTCGCTCGCGTAGGTGACGCCCACCAGCGCGCCGAACGCCAGCAGGTTGGTCGGGAGCCAGGACCCGGCGGACCCGAGGTACGCGCTCCACAAGCCGCCGTCGAAGAACTGCGGCGCGACGGCGCGCTGCGCCGTGAGCTCGAGCGCGGCGTGCGCGAGCGACAGCGCCACACCGAAGCCGAGGAGCACGAGGCCGCGCCCCAACCACGCCTGGCGCGTGAGCGAGACGCGCCGGGCGCCGGCGGCGACGAGCGGCGCGAACAGCGCCCACAGGTACCAGAACGGCAGACGCCACCCCAGGGCGTGCCCCCATCCCAGCGGGTCGGTGGCGTGCTGCATCTCCACGTAGTGCTCGATCGCCGCGATGAGCCCGAGCACGGTGGCGATCGTGAACAGCCAACGCGGCGCCAGCCAGCGCTGCCGGATGTCGGTCATGGTGGCCCTAAGCTATCGCCTCAGGGATACCCCGGAAGCGAGCGGCCGGCGAGCGGCGGGTTGCGTGCAGCGGATCGCCGGGGGCGTGCAGGGAACGGGGGACGCGCTCGCTGCACGGGGCTCGTGATTCGCTGCAATGTCCTTTCCGCTCCGGTGTGCCACCACCATGTTGTCGCGCACACTCAGGGGAGATCGGGATGAACACGCGATTACGGTTGAGCGGACGGCTGACGGGCGCAGTCGTGCTGGTCGCCCTCGCCACGGCGGGCGCGGCCTCGACGAGCGCCCCGCCCGACGACGAGCGGCCGCACTTCACGGCGAGCGGCGCCCTGCTGCGGCCCACGGGTTGGGAAAGATGGGTGATGGTCGGAGCGTCGATCGGGCTGTCGTACGCCGCTGCGCCGGCCGGGCAGACCGCCCGGGCCGGTCAAGCGCCGGGCATGTTCCACAACGTCTACTTGCAGCCCTGGGCCTACCGCTACGTGCTGGAGCGCGGCTCGTTCCCGGACGAAGCCATGTTGGTGCTCGCGTTCTACGGCGCGTCGCAGAAGTCCGCGCCCGCCAAGGCCGGGTTCTACGAGGCGGAAGGGATGGGGTTCGAGGTGCACCTGAAAAAGAGCGGCGTGGATTCGACGGGGTGGGGTTTCTATGGGTTCGGGGACAGCGCGACGGCCCAGGCCATGAAGGTGCCGGCCCAGGCGGCGTGCTACTCGTGCCACGCGCGCGAAGCGGCGTTCGACAACGCCTTCGTGCAGTTCTATCCGGCCCTGCGACCCTACATGCGGAACAAGTAGCTCAGCTTCAGGAAGAACCCGTCCGTCGTGCGACTCAGGTCGCGGAACCGGAACGCGTCCGCCTCCGTGAGCGATGCGCCGTAGCCCAGGAAGACGACCGTGCCCGGCGTCGGTTTATAGGAGAACAGCAGGTCGTTGCGGAAGTCGTTCGTGACGATCGCCCGCGCCGTATCGCCGTTCACGCGCAGCGGCTGCCCGGTATGCGGGTCGAGCAGCGCGACCTGGTCCTCCGCGAAATACTGGCCGATGTAGCGCACGAAAATGGCGCGCGTCAGCTGGTACTCGAGTT
>Ga0209471_1001862_pt1 | contig 12344 bp, 9 predicted proteins | sample GraSoiAngelo_128_FD_185885 | JGI IMG/M metagenome (GOLD analysis project Ga0209471, IMG submission 185885) | Grasslands soil microbial communities from the Angelo Coastal Reserve, California, USA - 14_0927_12_20cm (SPAdes) (version 2) | ecosystem: Environmental > Terrestrial > Soil > Grasslands ...
CCGCACTCCACAATCCGCAATCCGCAATTGTCTCACGCGCTCGGCGCCATCGCTGCCACCCGCGCCTGCAGCGTCGTCCGCCCCTGCCACTCGTCGCGCTCCAGCCGGAACGCCACGTCCAGCCGCTCGCCGAGCCACTGATCGGGAATCGCGTCGGCCCACTGGAACGCGATGGCCGGCAGCGCGCCCGACTCGTCGTCCAGCGTGAAGCGCAGGTGGTTCGTGCCGACCCGGCGCGCCCCCACGGCGCGGGCGCCGCGCACACCGAACACGGGCGCCGGATTGCCGGCGCCGCACGGCTCGAGATAGCGGATCAGCTTCTCCAGCTCGTCGCTCACGAGGCCCAGTGACAGCTCCAGGTCCACCCGCTGCGCCGGCACCAAGTCGTCGGGGCGCAGAAGCTCGCCTGCGACGCCCAGAAACGCAACACGAAACGCCTCGTAGCGCTCCCGCCGGATGGTGAGGCCCGCCGCCATGGTGTGCCCGCCGTATTTCTCGAGATGGGGCGCCACGCGGTGTAGCGCGGCGTGCAGGTCGAAGCCCGCGATGCTCCGCCCCGAGCCGCGGCCCGTGCTGCCTCCCTCGTCCCACGCGATGAGAAAGGTGGGCCGGCCGTAGCGCTCCACCAGCCGCGACGCGACGATCCCGATCACCCCGGCGTGCCACGCGTCCGCCGCGAGCACCAACGCCCGGTCCTCCGGCCGCAACACGCGCTCGGCCAGCTCGACCGCCTCGTCCAGAATGCGCTGGTCCAGCTCCTGGCGCCGCGCGTTGAGCGTCTCGAGCTCCCGCGCGATGGCGGCCGCTTCGCCGGGATCGTCGGAGAGCAGCAGCCGCAGTCCCAGATTCGCGTCGTCGATGCGGCCGGCGGCGTTGAGCCGCGGCGCGAGGATGAACCCCACGTGGCCGGACTTGATCGGCTTGCCCGTCAGGCCCGCCGCGTCGATCAGCGCGCGCACACCAGTCCAGCGCGAGTCGGCCAGCATCTTGAGCCCGTGGCGCACGAGGATGCGGTTCTCGCCGGTGAGGGGCACGACGTCGGCCACGGTCGCCAGGGCCACGAGGTCGAGAAAATGGAGCGGCAGGTTGGGCGAGAGGCCGAGCGCGGGCACGAGCGCCTGCGCCAGCTTGAACGCCACCCCCGTGCCGCAGAGGTGCTTGTCCTCCGAGGCGCAGTCGACCCGGCGCGGGTCGAGCACGGCCGTGGCGGGCGGAAGGACGTCGCCGGGGAGGTGGTGATCGGTCACGATCACGTCGATCCCCGCCGCGCGGGCGGCGCCGACGGTCTCGACGGCGGTGATGCCGCAATCGCACGTGATGACGAGGCCCGCACCCACGCGCCGCGCTTCCGCGAGGCCGGCCGGGCCGAAGTCGTAGCCGTCGCGCAGCCGGTGGGGCACGAACCCCCGGACGTTGGCGCCCACGCTCGCCAGCACGCGGGTGAGCAGCGCCGCCCCGCATTGCCCGTCCACGTCGTAGTCGCCGTGCACCAGGATCGGGACGCGCGCGCGCACGGCCGCGACGATCAGGTCCACGGCGCGGGCCATGTCGGCCCAGGCGAGCGGATCGGACAGCCGCTCGAGCTCGGGGCGGAGAAACGCCTTGGCCAGGTCCGGCGCCGCCAGGCCACGCTGCACCAGGATCGCGGCCAGCGGCTCGGGAATGTGGAGGTCGGCGGCGAGGGTCGAGGTGAGACCCGGGTCGGGCGGCGCCGCGACCGTCCAGCGGGCCGGGATCATTCGCGCGCGTACAGCAGCACGCCGCAGGCCTCGCAGCCTTCGATCGACGCGCCGCGCTGGATCAGTGCCCGCCGCTGGGTGGGGACGGCCGTGAAGCAGTGACCGCAGGCGTCGCCGTGGAGCGGATAGAGCGCGAGCGGCGCCTTACCGCGGCGGATGCGCTCGTAGCGCGACAGCAGGCCGCTGCCGACGCGGGCGGTGGCGCGCTCGCGCTCCGCCACCGCCTGCTCGCGCTCGGCCGCGATGGCGTCGCGCCTGCCGGCGAGCGCCTCGCGCAGCGGCGCCTGCTGCGCGCGCACCTCCTGGAGGGCCTTCTCGGCCTCCGCCGCTTTGCGCTCCGCCTCCGTCACGGCATCGCCCGAGCGCATGAACTCGGCTTCTTCTTTGGCGAGCACCGAGCGGGCGAGGTCCAGCTCCGCCATGAGGGTCGAGGCTTCCTTGGCGCCGCGCACCCACTCGAGCCGTTGGCGCCGCTGCTCCTGCATCGTGCGATAGTTGGCGATCTTGCCTTCGAGCTCGTCGCGCCGATCGATCGCGGCCTGAATCGCCGCCTGGGCGCCGGCCAGCGCCCGCTCGGCCGCCGCCTGCGCCTCGTCCAGTGCCTGGAGCTCGGGCGCGAGCGCCGCCAGGCTCTCGTCCGTCGCCGTGACCGCCTGATCCTTCTCTTGCAGCGCTAACAACGCTTCAAGTTCCGGGTGCACCTCTCCTCCTCGCAGTTTCGACGACTCCCCAAGTTGGCCGGATCGCGTTTCGTTCCGCCGCCAACGTCTTGATTTCACCGAGCAGCCGCGCCTTGTCCCCTTCGGGTGCCACTGTCATTTCGCGCTTGATGCGAGTGATCTCTCTCGTTTTCCGATCACCGTCGATCCAATCGATGGCCTTCTCAAAGGTCTCGTCGGCTGAACGGTCCCCCAACGTCTCGGCTTGGAGACTCTCCAGGACTCGTGCCGACACTCCATCAAGGACGTCCGGGCGTCCGTCAGCGAGAGCCTCGAAAACCGCGCGATAGGGTGAAAACGCGAAGTTCTCCGCGTCAACCACGGCCAAGACCCGTGATTTCCACTCGTCGCTGACCAACATGAGCAAGAGCAGCGCCTTCTCGGCATTGGACGGAAACTCCTGCTGACCTGCGGTCGGAGCTGCAGGAGCGATCGAGAGAGGTCTCGCGGGCAACGCAACGAGTTCGTTCTCCAGCGTCCCTGCGCGCACGCCAGCGGCTTCTGCAACCCGTGCGAGGTACAGGTCTCGAGTGACGGGATCCTTCGCCGCGCGGACCGTCGGGAGCAGCCGGTCGAGCGCCCGGCGCCGGCCGGGGAGGCTCGCGAAGAAGGCCTTGCGGTCGAGAATCTGGATCTTGCGCTCCAGGGGGTCGACCGCGTCCTTGAGGATGGCTTCCAGTCCGGCGGCGCCCTGCTTCTGGACGAGGGTATCCGGGTCCTCCCCCGGCGGAAGCGTGGCCACGCTCACGCGCAGGCCCTGGCGCAGCAGCTCGTCGCCGGCGCGGAAGGTGGCGCGCAGTCCGGCGTCGTCCGAGTCGTACAGCAAGGTCACGTCCGGCGCATGACGCGCCAGGAGCTGCGCCTGATCCGGCGTAAGGCCGGTGCCGAGCGGGGCGACGACCTCCTCGATGCCGGCGAGCGCCAGCCGCAGCACGTCGAAATACCCTTCCACGAGGATGGCGCGCTCCGCCGTGCGCATCGCGTGCTTCGCGACGTGCAGGTTGTAGAGCAGCTTGCCCTTGTGGAACACGGGCGAGTCGGGCGAGTTGAGATACTTCGGCTCTCCTTCGCCGAGGATGCGGCCCCCGAACGCGACCACGCGGGTGCGCAAGTCGTGGATCGGAAACAGCAGGCGACCGCGGAACCGGGGCAGCAGCGTCCCGTCCTCTCGTTTAACGAGGAGGCCCGCCTCGAGCAACACCTCCTCACGCACGCCCAATCCTTTCATTGCGTCGAGGAACGCCTTGCCCCGAGGCGCGTATCCCAGCCCCAGCGGCAGCACGGTCTCGAGCTCGAGGTGCCTGGACGCGAGGTAGTCCCGGGCCACCTGGGCTTCGGCGTTCTCGCGCAGCTGGCGCGCGAACCAGTCGGCGGCCGTGGCCACGGCGCCGTACAGCGGCTCGCGCGGGTCGGGGCCGATGAGCCCACGCTCCGGAATGGCGATGCCGACGCGGCGCGCGACCTCGCGCACCGCGGTGGGATAGTCCATCCCGAGCTTCTTCATGAAGAAGGTGAAGACGTCGCCGCCCTCATGACACACGAAGCAGTAGAACATCCCCTTCTTCGGGATGACGGCGAAGTTGCGGTGGGTGCCGCCGTGAAACGGGCACGGGGCGCGAAAGTCCGCCCCGGTGCGCTTGAGCTCCACGTGCTCGCCGATGATCCCCACGATGTCCGCCGCTTCCCGGACCTGCTCGATCACGTCGTCGGGAATGAGACTCACGCCGTGAACTCCACGATCGTGACCCCGTGCCCGCCCTGGTTCGGCGGGGCAAAGCCGAAGCGCGCGACCCGGGTGTCGGCGGACAAGAGATCGTGCACCAGCTGGCGCAGCGCGCCGGTGCCCTTGCCGTGGATGACCCGCAGATACGGGAGGTCCGCGAGGACGGCCTCGTCGAGCGCCTTGATCAATCGGGCTTCGGCTTCGTCCGCCCGCAGGCCCCGGAGTGAGATCTCCGTCGTCGCCGTCGTCGTCGAGTGCCGACGGGACTTGAGCTCCTCCAGCGAAAGCCACGTTTCCCCTTTCGCACTCGCCGGCTCCTGCCGACGGGACTTGAGCTCCTCCAGCGAAAGCCACGTTTCCCCTTTCCCCTTTCCCGTTTCCCGGGTTTCTCCCGTTTCCCGTACATCCGTCTCGTCAATCGCTTGTTCGACGAGTCGGCGCGCCTCTTTGGCCGTCGCCTCGTCCACCGCCGCCCGCGCCCGGCCCAGCGCCTCTTCGACCTTCTTCCGGGCCTCGAGCAGGTACGCCCGGGTCTGGTCGCGGGCCGCCTGCTCGAGGCCGCGCGCCCGGGCCGTCACCTCCCGCTCCCGCCCGGCCACTTCCTCGCCGCGCGCGTCGACCCTGGCGGCGTCTTCCCGCACGCGCTGCTCGCCGGCCGCGAGCTCCCGCTCCCGGGCCTCGAGCTCGCGGGCCCGCACTTCGACGGTCGCGAGCAACGCATCGAGCGTGCGCTCGCGGTCGGGCACGGCACGCTCGGCGATGTCCAGCACCTCGCCCGCGATCCCCAGGCGCCGGGCGATAGCGAGCCCGTAGGAGCGCCCCGGGACGCCCTTGAGCAGCCGAAACGTGGGCGTCAGGGTCTCGGCGTCGAATTGCAGCGAGGCGTTTACGATCCCCACCGTCTCCGTCGCGAGCTGCTTCAACGCTCCCAGGTGCGTGGTCGCGAGGGTGACAGCACGACGGCGCGTGAGCGTCTTGAGGACGGCCGCGGCGAGCGCGGCGCCTTCCGCGGGATCGGTCCCGCTCCCGATCTCGTCCAGCAGGACGAGCGAACCCGATTCGGCGCGCTCCAGAATGTCCTTCAGCACGGCGACGTGGGCGGAGAAGGTGGAGAGGCTGGCCGCGATGGACTGGCGATCGCCGATGTCCGCGAACACGCCGTCGAACACCGGCAGCGTCGACTGCGGCCCGATGGGCGGGACGATGCCGCTCTGCGCCATGAGGCAGAGCAACCCCACGGCCTTGATCAGCACCGTCTTGCCGCCGGTGTTCGGGCCCGAGACCAGCACCGTGAATTCGTCGGGCGCGAGTATCAGATCGAAGGGGACGACGTCAGTTCCCCCTCTCCCCGACGTGGAGAGGGGGTCAGGGGGTGAGGCCACGAGCAACGGATGCCGACCATCGTGGACCGCCAGCGGTCCCGTCCCGATCGTAGGCGCGAAGCCGTTGACGAGCACGGCGTAGCGGGCGCGGGCGCACAGGTCGTCGAACGCGATGCACATCTCCCACGCGGCCGCGATGCTCTCGCGCACGGGGCGGAGCAGCTCGGTGAGGTCCCGCAACACCTGCAGCACCTCCCGCTGCTCCTCGGCCTCGTGCTCGCGCAACGCATTGCCCAGCCCGATCGCTTCCGGCGGCTCGACAAACAAGGTGGAGCCGGTGGCCGACTCGTCGTGCACGATGCCGCCGACTTTCGCCCACGCGGTGCCGCGCACCGGGATGACGTAGCGACCCCCCCGCACGGTGACGGCCGCGTCGGGGGCGCGTTCCGACGGATCGAGCGCGCCGAGGATGGCCGCGAGGCGCTCCACCAGCCGGTGACGCGCTTCCCGCACGGCGCGGCGGGCGCGGGCCACGCCGCGCGACGCGCCATCGAGCACCTGCCCCTCGGGGTCGAGCGATTGCGAGAGCCGGGTCTCGAGCTCTTTCGCGGGCACGGCGGCGCGAAGCGCGGCGGTACGCGGCGCGTGGTCGGCCAGCCGCCCCAGATCCGCCGCGACGATGCGGGCGGCGACCAGTGCCCGCCCCAGTCCGCCCAGCGCCGCGCCATCGAGCACGCTGCCCGGCACGCCGAGCAGGTCGAGGGCCGGCGCGATGTCGGGCACCGGCTCGGCGCGGATGTCATCGTCGCGTAGCAGCAGCGCGGCGAGCTCGGCCACCTGCGCCAGGGCGGCGCGGATCGCGTCCGCGTCGGCGACCGGCCGCCGGCTCCGCACCCGCGCGGCGCCCAACGGCCCGGCGGCATGCTCCGCCACCCGCTCCAGCGCGGCCGGGAATTCGAGTGTCTCGAGCACCGCGGACGCGACCCCACGGGGGGCACTCATGCGGCCGACAGCTCGTCCCGCACGATCTGGTTCACCACCTTGCCGTCCGCCCGGCCCTTGAACTTGGGCATCACCTGCCCCATCACTTTGCCCACGTCGCGCGCCCCGCCGGCGATCGCGTCGCGCACGGCGCGACGGATTTCCTCCGGATCCACGGCCGCCGGGAGGAACTCCTCGAGCGCCTTGACCTCGGCCAGCTCGGCGTCGGCGCGATCGCCCCGTCCGGCGGCGGCGTACTGCTCGGCCGCTTCGCGACGGCGTTTGATGCCGCGCCGCAGGACTTCCCCCGTTTCGTCGTCGGAGGGCGGGTGCTGGAGCTCGAATTCGCGGTTCTTGAGGTCTGCGAGGATCGTGGAGAGGAGGAGGGTACGCGCCTGATCGCGGTGTTTCCGGGCCTCGTTCATCGCGGCACGCAGCCGCTCGGGCAAGGTCACCACGTCACGCGGCGCGCGAGCGGCGGCCCTTGCGGCGCGCGGCGCTCATCTTGCGCTTGCGCCGCTCGCTCGGCTTCTCGTAATGACGGTGCTTCCGCAGGTCGGAAAGGATTCCAGCCTTCTCGCATTTCTTGTTGAAGCGCTGTAGCGCGCGCTCAAAGCTCTCGTCATCATGAATGATGACTTCCGCCATACCCTTCTCGCTAACTGTGATAGCCCCAAAAACTTAGCCCTGCCCATCATCCCGTGCAACCCTCAGCCGGGCGGCCACTTCATGGGCCGACCGCCCAACAGGTGCAGGTGCAAATGGAACACCGTCTGTCCGCCGTCCGGATTGGTGTTGACCACCACCCGGTAGCCACGCTCCGCGATCCCCTCGGCCCGCGCCACCTCGCGCGCGAACCCGAGCAGCCCGCCGAGCAGGCGCGGGTCCTTGGCGTCATTGAGCGACGCGAGGTGATCGGTCGGGATCACGAGCACGTGCGTCGGTGCCTGGGGGTTCAGGTCGCGGAACGCGAGCATCCCGTCGCCACGCTTCACCACCGTCGCCGGGATTTCGCCGGCGGCGATCTTGCAGAACACGCAGCCTCCGGCCATGGTCCCTCTCTACCCCGGGCTTGCGCCCGGGGTCAGTTAGCGCCACCGCGGGCTTGCGCCCGGAGTCAGTTAGCGTCCGAACGCCTGACGCAGCTGCTCCCAGAACTTTTTGCCGGTGTGCTCGTCGGCAGACGGCGCGCCCTCGATTTTCGCGAGCTGCTCGAGCAGGGCGCGCTGCTCCGCCGTCAGCTTGGTGGGCGTCCACACGTGCACGCGCACGTGAAGATCGCCGCGCCCGCCCTCACCCACTCGAGGCAGCCCCTTGCCGCGCAGCCGGTACACCGCGCCGGTTTGCGTGCCGGCCGGCACCTTCAGCGTCGCCGCCCCATAGGGGGTGGGCACGCTCAGCTCCGCGCCCAGGGCGGCTTGGGTGAAAGACAACGGCAGGTCGTAGATCAGATCGTCGCCCTGCCGCTCGAAGCGCGGATCCTCGGCAATGTCGAGCACCGCGATCAAGTCGCCCGGCGGACCGTTGCGCGGCCCCGGCGCGCCCGCCCCGCGCATCGTGAGGTAGTGATGATCGGCGACCCCGGCGGGGACGTTGATCTCCACCGTCTTCTCGGCGCGCACCCGGCCCTCCCCCTGGCACTTGGCGCACGGCTGGGCGATCACTTTGCCCTCGCCCGCGCAGGTGGGACAGGGCGACACCGACACGAACTGCCCGAACATGGAGCGGGCGGCCCGCCGCACCTCGCCCGCCCCGCCGCACGTGCCGCAGATGGTGGGGCGCGAGCCCTGCGCGGCGCCGCTACCGCCGCATTCCGCGCAGCGCTCGTAGGTGCGCAGCTTGAGCTTCTTGGTGGTGCCGCTCGCCACCTCGGCGAGATCGAGCTTGAGCGTCACCTTGAGATCCTGGCCGCGGTGCTCCTCCGGTCGGCCCCGCCCGCCTCCGAACAGCGCGTCGAAGCCGCCCAGCCCGCCGAAGTCGCGCATGAACACATTGAGCGCCTCGGACAGGTCGAAGTGCGCGAACCCGAAGTCTCCCGCCCCCGCTCCCGCCCCCCGCCGCAGGCCGGCCGCGCCATACCGGTCATACGTGGCGCGCTTCTCGGGATCCCGCAGGACCTCGTACGCCTCCGTGATCTCCTTGAACTTCTCTTCCGCCGCCTGCTTCTCGTCCGGGCCCACGCGATCGGGATGGTGCTGCATCGCGAGACGGCGGTACGCCTTCTTGATCTCGGCTTCGTCCGCGTCGCGCTTCACCCCGAGCAGAGCGTAGTAGTCCTGGCTCACTCGAGCAGCTCCCCGACCAGACGGCTCGTGTGCTCCACGAGGGCGACGATCTTGTCGTAGGGCATGCGCGTCGGACCCATGACCCCGATCACGCCGGCGAGCGCGCCGAGGCGGTATGAGGCCGTCACCAGGGTGAAGGGCGCGAGTTTCGGGTCCTGATGCTCGCTGCCGATGGTGATCGTGAGTCCCTGGCCCAGTCGCTGGGCGAGTGCTTCACGCAACATGTCGCGTCGCTCGGTGACCTCCATCAACCCCTGCAGCCGCTCCTTGGTGGCGAATTCCGGCTGGCCCGCAAGGAGCTGCGCGCTCCCCAGCACGACCCCGACCCCCGCGTTCCCCGCCGACGGCATGTCGAACAGCTCGTCGGCTTCCTGGATGAAGATGTTGAGCAGCTCGCTCGAATCCGGGTCCGGCGTAGCGTCGCGCAGCCGCTCAGAGAGCGTGCCGCGGATGTCGCGCAACGTGAGGCCGGCGAGCCGCTCGTTCAATACCACGCCGACCTGGGCCACCGCTTCCGGCGCCAACCGCGCGGGCACGACGACGAAGATCGATCGTACCACGCCGCTCTTGAGGGTGAGCACCAACAACAGCCGTTCCGAGGAGGCCTGCAGCAGCTCGAGCCGCTCGAGCACGGCCGCATCGAGCGTCGGACCGACGGCGACGCCGAGCTCCTTCGTCAGCACACCCAGCACCTGCGCCGCGCGCTCGAGGATCTGGTCCACCGCGTTGTGCTCGCCCAGCCCTTCGCGGATCTGGTGCGACTGCGACGCCGAGACGGGCGGCAGGCGCATCAACGAGTTCACGTACACCCGATAGGCGAGATCGGTGGGGATCCGGCCGGCGGAGGTGTGGGGGTGGTACAGGTACCCCTTCTCCTCCAGGTCGCTCATGGTATTGCGGATGGAGGCGGGAGACAGGGAGAGCCCGAAGCGCTTCGAGACAGTGCGACTTCCCGCCGGCTCGGCGGTCTCGACGTAGGTCTCGATGACGGCCTCGAGAACCTGGCGCTCGCGCTCGTTCAGGGATGCTAGCATATAAGCCAAGCTCTTAATTGCTAACAATTTAGCCCGTTACGCCGCAGCCGGTCAAGTCGCGCGCCAAGGCATCGAGCCGGAGCCAGCCCTCGGGGCAGCAAACCAACCGCTCGTCGCGGATCTCCACCCAACCCCGCTCCTGCCAGAGGGCGGCAGAGGGCGGCAACGGGCGGCACAGGGCGGCAACCGGCAGCCCGGCGTCGGTGCGCAACGCGAGGTATACCCGCTCCAGTTCCCGTTGCTCATCGGTCAGGACTTCTTGCGACGCGACGGGAGACCGGCCTGCCGCGACCGCGCGACGGTACGCCTCCCAAGCGGAAACGTTCCAGCGCCGCATCGCGCCGTCGAACGAGTGGGCCGCGGGCCCCAAGCCTCCGTAGGCGCGTCCCGACCAGTAAGCCGAGTTGTGACGCGAGCGGCGGCCATCGCGCGCCGCGTTCGAGACCTCGTAGAACCGATACCCGCAAGCGGCGAGCCGCGAGTGCGCCAGCAAGTACTCATCGGCATAGCGATCATCGTCCGGCGGGGCGGCCGCGCCGCGCGAGATCCAGCGCGCGAGGGGTGTGCGGTCCTCTACCGTGAGGCCGTAGAGCGAGAGGTGAGCGGGACCCAGGGCCAGCGCCTGCTCCAGGTCGCGTGCCCAATCGCGCTCCAGTTCGGCGGGCAGGGCAAAGATCAAATCGAGCGAGATATTGTCGATGCCCGCCCCGCGCAGCGTCCGCACGGCGGCGCCGATCCGTGCCGCATCGTGGGAGCGATGCATCCACTGCAACACGCGGTCGTCGAATGATTGAGCGCCGAGGGAGATGCGATTGACGCCGGCGCGGCGCCAGCTGGTGGCCGCGTCTTGTGTGACGTCTTCGGGGTTGGCCTCCAACGTTACTTCAACGTCGTCACGGAACGACGTCACGGGAAAGGCGTCGCGGAGAGACGTGAGAAGCGTGGCCAGGGCGTCCGGCGGCAGCAGCGACGGTGTGCCGCCGCCGAAGTAGATGGTCTCCAAGCCATCCTCGGAATCCCCGGGCAGGCGCCCGGGGTCAGTTATCCCCGCTCTGAGATCCCCGGGCTTGCGCCCGGGGTCAGTGGCCCCGACCGGGTCAGTCACCGCCGCTCCGAGATCCCCGGGCTTGCGCCCGGGGTCAGTCAACCCTTGTCGCAGCTCCTGAACAACTGCATCCACGTACTCCCGCGCCGCGATGCGCTTGCGCACGGCGATCGAGAAGTCGCAGTACGTGCAGCGGCGCCGGCAGAAGGGGACGTGGAGATAAACGTGACGCATGCGGAGAAGGATAACGGCGTGGGGGAGCGCCGTGTCGTGTTGATGCCACACGGACAGGAGAGTCGCGGCGGTCCGCATCGCACCCGCGCAGCAGGTGGAGCGGGCGCTGCACCACGGGTTGTGACGTTTTGTGCGCGCACACGCTTTGCCGCAGAGGCCAACGACTCGTTTCGGAGACAGTACCATGCTGCAGTCGGCAAGGCTCGAACGATGGTCGTTGACAGTCGCAGCACTGCTGTTCGCCGCCGCATGCGAAGACGCTCGGACGCCGGCGCAACCAGGAGCGGCGCAATTCGACGAGGCCACCACCAGTCATCCAGCCACGGGTGACCGGCCTCAAGGCCAGACCGAGTGCAACCCGCGCAGCCGCGGACAGTCGGGCGTGAGCTGCGTCGCCTTCACGAGCGTCACGGCACCGATGGGGCTCACGATCGACGGCCTCGAGGGGCGGGTGGCCGTATCCGCGAGCAACGAGGGGCGTGCCACGGTGTCCGGTCTACTGGTGGAGGCATGGATCCTCCAGGGTTCGGCGCGTCGCTGGGCGGGAAGCAGTGCGCCGTTTTCGTGCGGACCCGGCCCATGCACCATTCCGGCGGGGCCTTCGTCAGTTCCCGACGGGCAGTTCAATGTGGATGCCGGCAACCAATTCCCCGGCAGCGGCACGCTGATGTGCGGCCCCGCCACGATGGAAATCGACCTCACGCACGAGGGGACGCTGTTGCAGACGGTGACGGCCACCCTCACCATCTCCCATAGCGGCGGGTGCGTGCGCCCCGAGGGCGCGGCGCTGAGCCCGACCACACTGCAGCTCAATGGTCTCGAGGGTACCGCGACGGTCACGGTTGAGAACGACAACATGGCGCCCGTCTCCGACCTCGCGGTACAGGGATGGATTGTGCAGGGGACGGCGCGCCGCGCGGCAGGCAACAGCGCCCCGTTCACGTGCGCGCCGGGCAGCTGCGTGCAGCGATTCAACTTCGTCGCGAACAACGCCCTCCCGGGCACGGGAACGTTGCTGTGTGGTGCTGCCACCGCCGAATTCGACCTGACGCAGGGCGAGACACCGCGGCACCAGACGACGATTGCGATCGCCCTGTCGCATACGGGCGGGTGCGTGCGTCCCGAGAGCGCGGCGTTGAGCCCCACGACGCTGGAAATCGGTGGCAGCGAGGGCACCGCGACGGTTACCGTGGAGAACGACACGCTGGCGCCCGTCTCCGACCTCTTGGTACAGGGATGGATCGTGCAGGGTACGACGCGCC
>Ga0209471_1001863_pt1 | contig 12343 bp, 10 predicted proteins | sample GraSoiAngelo_128_FD_185885 | JGI IMG/M metagenome (GOLD analysis project Ga0209471, IMG submission 185885) | Grasslands soil microbial communities from the Angelo Coastal Reserve, California, USA - 14_0927_12_20cm (SPAdes) (version 2) | ecosystem: Environmental > Terrestrial > Soil > Grasslands ...
TCTGATAGTCATAACGACCGCCCAGGTTCAAGGTCAGAGTCGGTGACACACGCCATTGATCTGAGAAGTAGAACCCGTATTCTTTGAAGTTAAAGATGCGACGCTGCGTCGCGGCCGGGACGTAACCGCTGGTCTGGCTGGTCACGTTGAACGTCGTCGAGCCAGCACCTACGATCCCTCCCAACAGAGCCAGCAGGCTGTTCGCCGTTGTGCGTTGCGCGGTTGGTACGCCACCCGGAAACAGCGCGGTGTTGGTAAATTGAGCGGTGGAAATCTGCGGCGTGTTGACGTTCGTGCCCAATGTGTAAGTCGGGGTAGTGCCCGCATCATTGAAGGCGTTAATGTCAACATCCTGGAATTGTCCGCCAAATCGCAGCGAGTGGTTGCCCATTATGTAAGTGGCGTTGTCCTGAACGTTTTTGGTCAGCACGTTACGGCCCTGATCCAGGAAGGTAACTTCCGGATTGGTGACTAACGTCGGAACGATAAAGTTGTTGGTCTTGGCTGCTTCAGCACTGTGAAATACCGGCACGCTCCTAAAGAATCCACCAGTCAACTCGTTGGTCAGACGCGGTCCGAAAGTGCCACGGTAACCGAGCGACATGAAATTGTTGGTTGAAGGTTGTGTTGCTACGGGCGTCAGGTTGAACGAGTTGTCAATGTCCGTACGCAGGTTGCCTTCCTTCACGTGATTGTAGACACCGTAAATTGAATGGTTGCTGCTGATGTCATAGTCAATACGCGTGGTGAAGCTGTTGCGATCCTGATTAGCCTGTTGGCTGAAGCGATAGCCCGTCGTGTTGCGAGCGTCACCGGCTTCTGTGGTGTTGCCCAGCGGAAGTCTCGACAGAATTCTCGCTTGAATTGTCGGGTCGACCGCGGTAATGCCCGTGCCGAAAGCCGGACTCAAGATGTTAACCGTTTGCAGAGCGCCGGTATCTGAGCGAGTGTAAGTGAAATTACCTGCCGCAACGCCCGGTAACAGAGTAGTCGTTAGCTTGTTCGAGGTGACGCGATCTCGCAGTCCTTCGTAGTAGCCGAAGAAAAAGAGTTTGTTGTGGAGAATCGGACCGCTGGCCTTGCCGCCGAACTGGTTGCGATTACGGAACGGACGCGGATTCTTCGGTGTACCGGCTAACTTGATGCCCGCCAGGACGAGCGGATCATTAGCCGCGAAAACGCCTGTCGCGTTGTTGAAGAAACTGTTAGCCGCGAACTTCGAGTTGCGGTTGTATTCAAACGCAGCTCCGTGAAACGCATTCTGTCCGCGCGGAGTGGCCAGCGTAAGTTGGGCTGCTCCGAAGCCGGCGTCGGCTGAATTCTGCGATGAGATGGTGAACTCACCGATGTCATCAACAGAGGGACGCTGGGGAGCAAAGTCTGTCGCATTCGAACGGATAAAATTGTCGTTGATGTTGATACCATCACGAACGATGTTCGTGCTGGAAGTGCGCTGTCCGTTGATCGAGGTGTTCTGCGAAGGATTGGACGCGGCGCCTGACGAGGTAAGGATCAGTGCCAGCGGATTGCGCGTTAGTAGTGGCAGTTCCAATAATTGACGGGGGCCAATATTGGTCGCCAATTCGGGATTCGTATTATTAATAACGTCGGCGCCCGCCACAACGGTGACGTTTTCCTTCACATCGCCGACTTCCATCGTGACCGGCAACGAATACTCTTTGCCGACTTCGATCTTCACATCAGTCGATACGTGGGTTTTGTGACCCGCCGAAGTAACGGTCACCGTATAGGTGCCAACATCGAGGTTAGGAACGGTAAATCCTCCTTGCCCGTTGGTCTGCACTGTTTTCTCTTTTCCGGTTGCGTTGTCTTTGATGACAACCGTCGCATTCGGAATGACGCCGCTGGCGTCAGAGACAGTACCAACCAAATTTCCGGTGCTCGATTGGGCCAATGCCGCGACCGGAATGAGGCACGATACTATCAGGGTAAAAATCAATCTCTTCATGAAGTCTCCTTTACAGGTAAGTGGTTGCTAGCGAGAGCACTGCGGCCGCACTGAGCTTGAGCCGAAGGTCCTGCTTTGGAATGCAAATTTTTGGATCAACTCGAAACTAAGCCGAATTCGATGTTATCTTTCGCAATAGACGTGCCGCCCGGTCAATCGATTCATATCACGCAAGTTTGCCCATTTGTCGGGCAAAAGTTGCAGTTGGACCCATCCAGCCATTGGGGATTTTGGAGAGTTTTCCGAATCGCTGAATTGTCAATTTATTCGAAATTTTGGATCGACCAGGTGCTTGCGGAATCACCTACTATCGGATTTCGAAACGTACCTGCTGGGTGGCACTGCTAGCTGACACTCGGTCGATTGCTGTGAATAACAGGATATAACGGCCTGATGAAAAGCCTTCCAGGGAAATGTCCGCAGCAAAGGGCAGCCGGCGAAAATCTTCGACGCCTTCTGTGGGGATCGGCTTCAGACTGCTGGTTGCGACGGGCTGGTTATCTCTCAGTATTTGCACCTGCGTAACAACATCGGGCACTGACTTCGCCGGCGAAGTTGCGGCGTTATAGACAAAAACAATGTAGCGGAGAAACGAATCGCGACGAAAGTGTCTATCGATGTTCAGCCGCACCCCCTGTGCCAGAGAGAGCGCATCACTTGATTTCGCAGGAAGAGTCTCCGCCGATCTCTCGCCGACGATTAGGCTGCTCAAAGCCAGCGCGCGAGTTGAGAGATCAGGTATTTCGATCCAGCTATTCTCGCTGCCGGCGTGCCCACTCAAGGCATCGCGAGCCGCCACTCTTACCTGATATAGGCCGGGCTTCAAAATAACAGAGTGGTTATACGTAAGCTCGCGACCAGCAGCGCTGGCTTCGGGATTGTTTGGCGTCAAGGTGACTTTCTGGCCAAATCGATCATTCACGTGACCACTTAGATCAAAGACGGCGCCCGCCAAATCAATTTGGGCGCCTGCTTTGTTTTGACTGTCGAGCAAAAGGAACTCGCCGGGTACAAGCATTGAAATTGACAGGCTGGGGCCTTTCTCGATCGTCTCAAGATAATTCACACTCAGCGAGATCGGAATCTCACGATCGGGATAAGGAGACATGATCGCGGCCCGCAGTTTCGTCTCAGCGATTTTTTCAGCTGCCTTTTGATCCGGCGCGTTCTTATTGTTCTTAACTGTTGTTCGTTGAGGTTCGAGATCGAAGAAGCCGCGACGGACCCGCACGGTAAGTTCTGGCCGGCCAACGACCGAGACGTCGAGGCGGCGAAACTTGCTCGTATTACCTTCATGATCGGGACGCCACGCCAGCAGGTAATATGTGGCGGTTTCCTTCAGGCCGTTGTCGACGGCAATATGAAGGTCGTTAGTATTGAACAACGCACGACCGCCTGTGTCGCGCGCCAAAGCATTTAGACTATCTTGGGCGGAACCAATCTCGCCCTGGCTTCCGCGTGAAAGTCGGCCCGTCGGGTCGACTGCGACCTGATCACCGGCTTCGTCGAGGCGCGCAATCAGTCCGCGCGCATCGATGGAATAGATAACGGTCGCGGATCTGGCCGCAGCCGAAGTCAGAATCCGCATTCGTTCTGTTGCGTGCGAATTCCGCGTGTCGATAAAAAATCCATCTGAGATCAGAAAGATCAATTTGCGGCCCGGGACCTTTGCGCATGATCGGACCAAGTCATCGAGCGATGAAAGCGTCATGCTGGTCAGGCTGGCAGCCTGTTCTAAAAGCATCAATGCGCGCCGGTGCACTTCGTCCTCGGCCGAGGGCCGAGTCATACGACTCTCGGCCATCACCGCGTCAACAAAGAACCCGAGCGTATCGCGATCGCCGCGGTCGATCTGAAGCCCCTGGTACTCGCTCATCGGCGGATGCTGCATGTCTTTCACAATGCCCTTGCGCGGTGACAGACTTTCGATAGCGGTGCGCAACACCTTCTTGTTGTCAGTGAGTTGTTGCAGGAATCCCAGCCGTCCACTTGCGGTCACAATCTCAGCCTGGTCATTTTGCTTGAGATCCTGATCAACAAAGCGCCTGAGTAATTTTCGAGTCTGATCAAGACTCTGGAGACCCATGTGCATGTCGTCAACAAAAAAGAAGACGGGGCGACCGCGGTCGAGTGGCGCCGATTCTCCCGTCGGACCAGGCTGTGAAGCGCCACGCGCTACCGCGAGTTGGGCATCCTCGTTAACGGCGCCGGCTTTGACGCGATCGAAGAACCTTAGGGGCTGGGTCTTTCCGTCGACACGCAACTCGAAATCTTTCTGGCCCAGCCCTTCGATGAACCGGCCCTGCTTATCAAAAACCATCACATCGGTTTGGACCAGTTCGGTCGTTACTTTGACGACATCAGCATCAGGTTGTTGCGATGGCCGGGTGCTTTGTCCCGCCTGCGCCGCCACCGGCAAACAGCAAAGACAGACGAGCAAGATTGTTTGGCTGAGCTTAAGCATGTCTAGATAGAAGACGTGCGCTGCGGGCGCCGGGCGCAGTCATGGCACTGCGATCGGGGCGAAGGTTATCACGCGATCGTTAGGTTACGCACTGCCGGAAGATTGCTTTGACATTTTCAGGTGCTGCCAGAATAAAAACGTATCGGATTGTCGACGGAGGTCCTTATTTCACAACTTGAAACTCGAATTGAAGTTCTTTGCCCCGCATCACGTTGCTTAAATAAAACTCCCAGAACTTTCGCGTGAAACGAAAGGCCGGCCAACGTTGGTCCAGGTTTACGATGAACTCGAGACCGATCGCGCGCCAAAGGTTCGCGAGCGAGACATAGGTGCGGATGGGCCGCAGCTTTACTTCTGTGTAGAACGGAAAGAGTTGCCGCTCGTCGACAAAACAATTGAATGAGTAGCTGTTGAAGTGGTTTCGGTGAGTTGGGTCCGTGGCCCAATCAGGATTCGAATAGTGTGGAGTCGTAATGCTGATCCTGCCGCCCGGCTTGGCTATGCGATGAAGTTCGGTAACCAGGGCCATGACGTCGGGAACGTGTTCAGCGACGTGACGACAAATGATTTGATCGAATTCGTCGTCGGGAAATGGATAAGGTGTGGCGCCGAGATCGTGAATTACATCCGCGTGGGTTTTCGGATTGGCGTCGATGCCAATTGCGCCCGGCGTTTTGTTCCAACCGCAACCGACATCGAGAATTTGTTTCGCCGGTGCGAGTTCGCTGGGGGTTATCTCGGTCATGGCTTTAAAACCCGGCGACAACTTAACCGGGCTCGCCGATTTCGCGCTGTGTCCCGGCGATGGATCCGTTCGCTAATAGAGATGCGAGCGAGGAAAAATCAAACGCGTAAAGCGGCACATCGAACTGTCGTTGCAGATCTTCAAAGCGCATCCCGTCAAGCATGATCGGCTCGTCACTCTTCAATGCGACACGGGGAATGATTGCGAAATCGCCGGTCACACGCGATCGAGCTGCAAGAAAATCGCCACCGGTAAGCAAACCCGCCACGCTGACGTCGCCGCCGAAATATTGATTTGCGACGGGAACGACATTCAAGCGAGTGCCGGATCTCTGATTGAAGTGATCGATCAATTTGCTCAATTCAGGAGCGAACAAGGTTCCCGTCATGATCGTGCCTTCGATCCAGCCTACCGGTCGGGCCACGGCCCCGCTTTCTCGTTTCAACTTTCGCACCAACGCTTCGAATTCATTTGTGAAGCTGCGCACCATGCCGATCCCATCTTCGATCTGCGGATAGTCGCCATAATGTTTCCGCGAGGGAACGTCCTGTCCGGCTTTCAAATAAATCTCGTCGCCCAGGAAAGCGAATGTTGTTCCGAGTCGCGCCCGCAAATCTTTTTGAATAATTGAAACTTCGTCGATCGTGTGGCGGCAGAACTCCGGCGTCACGGGCGTCAGTCGTTCATCGTTTAGATAACGCGTCAAACCAAGCGGCACGATCGCGACGCTGCTGACGCCGGGATGTAACTCCGCAAGATCGTAAATCGTGCGACGCAGAATATCTCGATCGTTGATCTTCGGACACAACACAACCTGCGCGTGAATCTCGATTCCCGCATCAAGCATCCGCCGCATCTTCTCGCTGATATCCGCGCGCTCTTGATCGATGCCCAGCAGGTAAGCGCGCACATCCAGGTCAGTCGCATGGACTGAAACATATTGCGGCGTCAGCCGCTGTTCAACCACGCGGCGCATTTCATCGTCAGTGATCGAAGTAAGCGTCGTGTAATTGCCATAGAGAAACGACAGCCGCACGTCTTCATCGCGCACGAACAGCGATGGCCGCGCGGATTCAGGATTGCCTTTGCAGAAACAAAACAGGCATTCGTTGGCGCATTGTCGCGGGACGATCTGCTCAAAACTGAGTCCGAGTTCTTCCGCTTCGTCGCGTTCGATGTTCAGCTCCCAATCTTCGCCGCCGGCTTTGCGGACATCGATTACGAGCTCGTCTTCACCGGCCGTCTGAAATCGAAAATCGAGATAGTCACGCACCACACGGCCGTTAACGCGCATCACGCGGTCGCCCGCTTCAAGTTCGAACTCAGCGCCGATAGACTCGGGCGCGACCTCGGTGATCACCACGCCGCGACGGCGGATCTGAGTTACGGCTGGAGTTACTGCGAATTCGTACATGAGCTTAGAAATGCACAGTCGGGTATTTTCGTGTCGGCGAAAACTGAAAGTATAGCAAAGCGGCCTGTATTTGTTTATTTGCGATGTCTTTGACAATCAACGGGGACCAGTCTTAATCTCGTTGTTACCGATGTAGGAACGTTCGCGACGCGTTACTCAAAACGCGGCTTTCTCACTCAGCACGAAAACTTTAGGAATGGATCAGCCACAATCGCTAAAATCGCAAACCGCGGAAACAGGTGATGATTCGTCGTCACTTAGATGCGTCCTCCTGGTCGAAGACGATCGTTCAGTGCGGCGCTATCTGGAAGTGACCCTGCAACGTTCGGGCTACAAAGTGATTCCCGCCGAAGATGGTTTGGAAGCCATGAAGGTCGCGCTCTCGTCGAAGATCGATGTCGTCGTTACTGATGCGGTGATGCCGAACATGGACGGGCAGCAGTTGGCACGATTCCTTCGCAATAATGCACAGCTCGCCGAGATTCCAATCGTGCTGCTAACGGGACAGGAGAATAAACCGGCCGCGGAAGGAGATAACCTGATTGACGCGTTTCTCTACAAACCGGTGAAAGTCGATGAGCTGAAAGCGTGCCTGACGACGCTGCTGTCTTAGCCTTCCAACAACTGATCCAGCGGCGTGTACTCTCTTCCTTGCGACAGCGCCACAGCTTGATAAGTTAGTTTGCCTGCGTAGGTATTCACCCCCGCAGCCAATCCCGGATCGCCCATCACTGCAGCTTTGAATCCAAGATTCGCCAACTTAAGCGCGTAGGGCAGCGTCGCGTTGGTCAACGCGAACGTAGAAGTGCGCGGCACTGCGCCGGCATGTTCGCGACACAATAATGGAGCACGCCTTCAACATAGTAAGTTGGATCAGAGTGAGTCGTCGGATGAGTCGTCTCAACGCATCCCGCCTTGATCGACCGCGACATCGACGATCACGGCGCCGTCGGCGACGTCCTTCAACATGTTGCGCGTGACTAAGCGAGGCGCCGATGCGCCGGGGACCAGCACAGCTCCGATGATTAGATCGGCAGTCATCAGCGCGTCGTGAATCATGTAAGCGCTCGAGGCCAACGTCGAAATCTTGGAAAGAAAAATATCGTCCAGCTCGCGCAACCGATCGAGATTGTTATCGATGATCGTCACGTGCGCGCCCATGCCGACGGCGATCTTTGCCGAGTTCGTTCCGACCACTCCGCCGCCGATAATTACCACCCGCGCGGCCGGCACGCCGGGAACTCCGCCGAGCAGAATTCCGCGTCCGCCGCTCATCTTTTCCAGATAATGCGCGCCGACCTGAATCGCCATGCGACCGGCGACTTCCGACATCGGCGTCAAAAGCGGCAGCGTGCCTTTGCGATCGGTGATCGTTTCGTAAGCAACGCCGGTCACTTTTCGGTTCAGCAGCTGCTCCGTCAATTCGTTGTCCGGCGCAAGATGCAAATAAGTGAAAAGCATTTGGCCTTCGCGCATGCGCGGATATTCGGGCGCGATCGGCTCTTTCACTTTCACGATCATTTCCGCTTCGCCCCAGACAGTATCCGCCAAATCGATAATCGTTCCACCAGCGCGCTCGTAGAGCTCATCGTCGAAACCCGACCCGACGCCGGCGTTTTTCTGAACCAGCACGCGGTGATTCGCATCTTTGAGCGCGCGCACGCCGGCCGGCGTCAAGCCTACGCGATATTCGTTGTCCTTAATCTCTTTCGGAAGTCCAATGATCACTGTTCTGCTCCATTCTTATGTGGAGTGCGCCGGCAGAGCGAAAGCGTCGACGGCGCTTTGATTAATTCACAAAAAATAATAGCGGCTTGGTTAACTTTCGATTCAAAGCGCTGTCGCCGCTTCGCTCTGCCAGCGCAGTCCGAATTATTAGGGTTTTCCTTTCGGAGTTGGCGAAGCTTTCGATTGTGAAGATTCGATCTTGATCGAGTTGCGAACCATGTCCCAGGTCGGCGTGGCGCGCTTCAAAGCCGCGTCCGGTCCAAACAAAGTCAGCACCACCACGCGATTCGTGAGCGGCAGCCAGTACACATCGGCCTCGCCCGCTTCTCCGCCCAGTGACGCTCGCAGTTGAACGCCCTCGGCTTCGATCTCGCCAACTTTTATTTTCGACGGTTTGCTTTCGGGCTTCGCGCCCATTTGAACGAAAGTATCGTTGACCGACTTTACGTAAGGATCGATGAATGCGGACTTCGCTTTCGCGAGTTTCTCTGGCGTGTCGACCTTTCCGCGATGAACGAAAACCCGAATCTGCACGTCGCTGTCGGCGCGGTTGAGCGTCAACTGTTGCGCGTCCGTATTGCTCTCATCGGTGATGGACCAACCGTTCGTGTAATCGAAAAGCAATCCATCTTTCGAAAAATGCTTTACGTCGCCCTGCGAAAGTGCGGTGGCGAAAAAAAGCAGCAAAGCCGCGCCAGAAATCAGAACACGTTTTGAAATCATCGAATCCTCCAACCGAAACGGGGCTGCATCTTAACGCATTTTCATCCAATCGATACAGCGCGCAAGGTGCGCACGCATCTGTTCGCGCGAATCATGATGTATGCGGCCATGGCCCGGCAATACCCATTCAAAATTATAGTCAAGCAGCTTTTCCATCGAACGCGTTTGTTCGCTCCATGAATACCAGCAAGCACTGCGAAACGCGATCAGGGAGTTTCGATTCGGCGACCACGCGAGATGATCGCCGGTGAACAGAAACCTGTCTTTGTAAAGCATGACCATATGCCCGCGCGTGTGCCCCGGAACCGGAATGGCGATCAGGTCGTCATCGATCCGAAGGGGATCACCGCCCGCGATCACTTGTTCGATACCGAGGCTTGTCGCGCCGTCGTCAGCATGCATGATCCTTCGACATCCGAACTTTTCGGCAAACCGTCGATGATCGGCGACATCATCCTTGTGTGTCAGAAACATCGTGCGCACGCCGCCCAGGGCTTCGATCTTTTTTACAAGTTGCGTTGCGAATCGCGGTGAATCGATCAGGACATTGCCGCCCTCTTGGTCTGGCCGAACAATCAAGTAGCTCCACGCGCCGAAACTCGATTCCGCGTTGAAGCCACAGTAGTAAATATTCTCCGCGAGCAACTCGGGAAACGCGTCGATGCCGATATGCGCATCGTGATGCTCGACTGTTCCAATCGAACCCGTGGGACAAGCGACCAACGCCATCAGCGCGCGCTTGGTTTCCGCTTCGTCAATCGGTTGATGAAACACGATCGACGCGTCGCCAGCTTCGGTAAAAACGTTAGGCGCAATTTGCCGGCAGGCATCGCAATCGATACACGTCGAGTCTACATAGAAATCACCGGGAACATTCCCCGGAAGTCGTAAAGCAACACTCGCCATTTGCTTTTTATGATGAGCCAACGCGCGAGCCGATTCAAGCGACGGACTAATGTGAAGCGTTGCGCTTGTGTCGGTCCGCGAATAACATCTCGCGCATCGAAATCTCTACCGCCCGGAGGATTTGTATGCTCGCGAGACGAACTGCTTTGGATCGACGACACCGCCGGGGCGGTGAGGATTACGAGCCGCGATAACGCGTTATGCAATTTTTGTTACAGTATGCAGGTGTGGCACGAAATGCTAGATTAGCCGGGAAATGCCTAAATCCTCCAAGAGGCAGAAGCGCTCGCGATATCTCGTATTTGTTAGCCACTCATCTGTAGATGCTTGGATCGCGAAGGTGATGGTGGAAAAGATCGAAGCTCTTGGTGCCGATTGTTGGCTTGATGAAAAGGATTTAGGTGGTGGTGATGTCATCGTCGAAGACATTCGTCGTGGGATCAACGCATGCGATGAAGCACTAATTCTCATTTCGCCGAATAGTGTTAAGTCTAAGTGGGTGCCTTTCGAAATTGGCGGACTGCGGCAACTGGAGAAACATGTAACCCCCATTTTCAATAATGTAAAGGCGCAGCAAATGGAGCCCCTGAAGGATATTAAGGGTATCGACCTTAACAGCTTCGACGAATTTCTGGCACAATTAAGACGGCGCATTTCTCAAGCGCAACGAAGGAAAGCATGAGGTTCAATCATGGCGTATAAGGTTTTCATTCACTCGTCATCGAAGGATATCGACATCGTCCAGGATATCGCGAGCAGGTTGGAGTTGGCCGGTATTGACGCGCACTGGGCCAATGAATCCGCCAAGTCAGACAAAACCATTTCGGCCACTAACAGGGCTTTGCGCGAAGCTGATGAGATTTTCGTCATACTGACGAACGAGTCGGTGGACGACCCCAATCTCATGGCTGCTTTGGGAGCAGCTTATTCCACGAGGAGGCACGTTATCCCCATAGTAGTCGGACTGCAAACGTGTCAAGTTCCGTCTCTAATCAAGAGTCTCAAATACATCAAATACCCGGACCTCAATCGCTATATCGTTGATTTGGCGACGCGAACGAAAGCGGCCTAGATTCAATTCCGTTCACCAAACTAAGAACTAACTAGCACCCAACGCCGATTAGTTACCAGGACATCATCACGATCGAGCCCGGTAAGCGTGGCGGCAAGCCATGCATTCGCGGCATGCGCATTACCGTCTACGATGTTTTGGAATACCTCGCTTCGGGCATGAGTCAGGAACAGATCCTCTCAGATTTTCCGTATCTCACCAAGGAAGATATTCTCGCTTGCCTCAGTTATGCGGCTGATCGTGAGAAGCATTTGATGGTGCGTTGAGCGTCAGGATTGAAGCAGAATCGCGAAGTGCCGGCGCAGATCTGATTCAGTCAGGATCGTCCGCACGTCGTCTTTCAAGACAAACCATTGCGGCGATCCGCTCGCTGAACTCACCAGCACCAGCTCTTCATTCAGGCGCGCGCGGCCCAGATGTTTGATGTTTGCACACGCCAGGCCATTGCCGCGCACGACACCGTCACGCGGTGCACGCGGCCAACCGCTTTCGATCGTCAAAGCGCGCACTCCCTTTCGCAGCGTCAGAAGCTTTCCCACCATCGTGGCTGGTCCGCGACGAAATCGATGCGCTGCTTCACGTTCGAGCTGAATTGCAGCGCCCGCGCGATTCGCGTCAGCAGCCAGCGAAGTGACGGCTTCGTGCAACCAATCCGTCGCCGCACGTCGCAACAGATCGTTTCGCCGCCGCAAATCCAGATAACGAAGCAGGTCCGCCCGCCCCGCGCCGCGCGCGCGCTGTGTCGCTTCGGCGAGAGCGATTTCCCATGCGTCTTCGAGATCGTGCACGAATCAGAAGGTAAGAATTAGGAGATGGAAACGCAAGCGGCAAACAGAAAGCAAAAGCGTAAGGAGAAACCAGAATCGGATCATTCACTGGGCGAGAAACGCAGTCTGCTGAATAATCGACTTGAAGAGTGAATTCTAACGCGGAGCGCCTAATCCTGCAGTCAATATTAGTCGATCACCGATTGCTCCAAATATGGTTTGGATATTCTAGTAATTTTATCCTCCATATGTTCATTCAACTTATCGGCGGGCGCCCCGACGGTCTCGAATCCTACATCTACCTTAATGTAGGGACATTCGCGAAAAACGAATGTTCTCGAGGTTCTGGTAGAAACACCGCCCTCAACTGAAAACGATCTCAGGAGATCTTTTCTTGTCATGCCAACTTTTATGGTCCGGATCTCTGCCAGACTTTGTGCGACCCATTCTGAATGACTTACGGGTTTTCTTTGCGTTTGGACGGGTCGCGCAGACATCATCATGACGAACATCGCAAATGAGATTGCCGAAATTACTACAAGTCTTTTCATCGGT
>Ga0209471_1001867_pt1 | contig 12333 bp, 13 predicted proteins | sample GraSoiAngelo_128_FD_185885 | JGI IMG/M metagenome (GOLD analysis project Ga0209471, IMG submission 185885) | Grasslands soil microbial communities from the Angelo Coastal Reserve, California, USA - 14_0927_12_20cm (SPAdes) (version 2) | ecosystem: Environmental > Terrestrial > Soil > Grasslands ...
TTCGTCGACCGGCAGATCGATGTCGAGCACCCGCTTCAATTCTTCCCTCAGGCCGGCGACGTCCCACTGCTCGGCATAGGCATGTTCGGGCACATGCTTGGCGACGACATCGTCGACGAAGTCACGGCGCATGTCCGCGACCATGTCGGCCACGCTGTCGCTCTTCATCAGATCGACGCGCTGGTCGAAGATCACCTTGCGCTGGTCGTTCTGGACGTTGTCGAACTTCAAGAGATTCTTGCGGATGTCGAAGTTGCGCGCTTCGACCTTCTGCTGTGCCTTTTCCAGTGCCTTGTTGATCCAGGGATGGATGATGGCTTCGCCCTCTTTCAGCCCCAACCGCGTCAGCATCGAGTCGAGCCGGTCGGACCCGAAGATCCGCATCAGATCGTCTTCCAGCGAGAGAAAGAATTTCGAGCGCCCGGGATCGCCCTGGCGGCCGGAGCGGCCCCGAAGCTGGTTGTCGATGCGCCGCGATTCATGGCGTTCCGAGCCGATGATGTAGAGGCCACCGGGCCGGCTCGACGTCTTCGCGGGCTTGTTGCCCTTGGCCGGTTCGATCTCGATCGCGTCTTCCGCCTTCAGCACGATCTCGCGGAACCGCTCGACGTCGGCCTTGATGCGCTCGATCCTCGCGGCCTTCTCGGGCTCGTCGGCAATCGCAGCGGTTTCCTGCTGGATCCGCATCTCGAGCGAACCGCCGAGTTTGATGTCGGTGCCGCGGCCCGCCATGTTGGTCGCGATCGTGATCGCGCCGGGGACGCCGGCCTCCGCCACGATATAGGCTTCCTGTTCGTGGAAGCGCGCATTCAACACCGCGAACAATTTGGCCGGCTTGCCCGCGCGCGCCGCGGCATAGAGCTTGTCCAGCGCGCCTGGACTGCCGAAATCGATCTGCTTGTAGCCGTGCTTCTTGAGGTATTCGGCGAGCACTTCGGATTTCTCGATCGAGGCGGTGCCGACCAGGACCGGCTGCAGCCGCTTGTTGGCGCGCTCGATCTCGGCAAGGATCGCGGCATATTTCTCGTTCTGGGTGCGATAGACCTCATCGTCCTCGTCGAGACGCGCTACCGGCAAGTTGGTCGGGATCTCCACGACCTCGAGCTTGTAGATGTCGAACAATTCGTCGGCCTCGGTCGCGGCCGTACCGGTCATGCCAGAGAGCTTTTCGTACATCCGGAAGTAATTCTGGAAGGTGATCGAGGCCAGCGTCTGGTTTTCCGGCTGCACCTGCTGATGCTCTTTCGCCTCGAGCGCTTGATGCAGGCCTTCCGAATAGCGCCGACCCGGCATCATGCGGCCGGTAAACTCGTCGATGATAACGACTTCGCCGTCGCGGACGATGTAGTCCTTGTCGCGCGTGAACAGGGTGTGGGCGCGCAGTGCCTGGTTGATGTGGTGCACGACGGAGACATTCTCGACGTCGTAGAGCGAATCGCCCTTGAGCTGGCCGGCATCGCGCAGCAGGGTCTCGATTTTTTCCATGCCCGCTTCGGTCAAGGTCACCGTGCGCTGCTTCTCGTCGACCTCGTAATCGGTCTTATCGAGCTTCGGGAAGAAGGTGTCGATGGTGTTATAGAAATCCGAGCGGTCGTCGAGCGGACCGGAGATGATCAGCGGCGTGCGCGCCTCGTCGATCAGGATCGAGTCGACTTCGTCGACGATGGCATAGAAGTGGCCGCGCTGGACCATGTCCTCCAGGCGGTACTTCATGTTGTCGCGCAAATAGTCGAAGCCGTATTCGTTGTTGGTGCCGTAGGTGATATCGCGCGAATAGGCTTCCTTGCGCTCGGCATCATCCAGCCCATGGACGATCACACCGACGGTGAGGCCGAGGAAATTGTAGATCTGCCCCATCCATTCGGAGTCGCGGCGGGCGAGGTAGTCGTTGACGGTGACGACATGAACGCCTCGGCCAGCCAGCGCGTTGAGATAGACCGCTAGGGTCGCCACCAGCGTCTTGCCTTCGCCGGTCTTCATCTCGGCAATGTCGCCCTCGTGCAGCACCATGCCGCCGATCAATTGCACGTCGAAATGCCGCTGCCCGAGCGTGCGCTTGGCGGCCTCGCGCACGGTGGCAAATGCCGGGACCAGGATGTCGTCGAGCGTCCTGCCGTCTGCGATCTGTTGCTTGAATTCGGCGGTGCGGGCCTTCAGCGCCTCGTCGGACAGTGCGGCGACTTCCGGCTCGAGCGCATTGATGGCGTCGACGCGGGCCTGATAGCCCTTCACCCGCCGGTCGTTGGCGGAGCCGAAAAATTTGCGGGCGAGCGCGCCGATCATGCCGAATTCCTGTCTTCGCGGTTCATGCGTTGCAGCCGTGACGTGGTCCACCAAGTTGCTTATCAACTCACCGTGACGCGTCGCGGCAAAATCCCCGAACTTGGGGAACATCCGCCAATGAGTGGGAATTAAGCAATCCAAGGTTCAACGGCCAAAAACGCAGCAAAATAAGCGCCATCGCCATTGACACGATGACGGCAGAGATATGGCCGGGTGGCAGGCTTGTCAACGGCGCCAAGGCCTTGCCGATGGCGCGAAGCTGTCAAGGAATTCATGATTTTGACAGACTTTTCGCGTTGCCAAGGTCGCATGATTGGGCGAGTGTCCGGCCGGTCGATTTTACCCTTCTCCAAGATAAGGATTTTCCATGACCGCTTTGTTCCCGGTAATGAAAACCGGCTTGCGCCTTGGCTTGGCCTCCGCGGCGGTGGGCTGTCTCGCCATCGCGCTATACGCGGGCCCGGCCCGCGCCGAAGACAAAGTGCTCGCCAAGGTCAATGGCGCCGAAATCCGTCAGAGCGATGTCGCGCTCGCCGAGGAAGAACTCGGACCGAGCCTCGCCCAGATGGACCCGGCTACCAAGGACGAGAACGTGCTGGCGTTCCTGATCGACATGAGGATCGTGTCCAAGGCCGCCGAGGACAAGAAGGTCCAGGATGGCGAGGATTTCAAGAAGCGGCTGGCGTTCACGCGCAGCCGGCTTTTGATGGACAGCCTGCTTGCGAGCGAAGGCAAGGCCGCGACCACCGACGACGCCATGAAGAAGGTCTACGAGCAGGCCTCCAAGGAGATCACGGGCGAGGAGGAAGTGCACGCCCGCCATATTCTGGTCGAGACCGAGGATGACGCCAAGGCGGTCGAGGAAGACCTGAAGAAGGGCGCCGATTTCGCCGAGCTCGCCAAGAAGAAATCCAAGGACCCCGGCGCTTCCGACGGCGGCGATCTCGGCTTCTTCACCAAGGATCAGATGGTGCCGGAATTCTCCTCGGTGGCCTTCTCGCTCGAGCCTGGCAAGATCTCCGATCCGGTGAAGTCGCAGTTCGGCTGGCACGTCATCAAGGTCGAGGAAAAGCGCAAGCGCAAGGCGCCGGATTTCGATCAGGTCAAGGGTCAGATCGAGACCTATGTGACGCGCAAGGCGCAGGCCGATTATGTCGGCAAGCTGCGCGATTCGGCCAAGATCGAGCGGATGGACAAGACGGCCGACACGACTAAGACCGACACCAAGCCGACCGATCCGGCCAAGCCCGCCGACTCCAAGATGGCGCCGGCGAAGAAGTAAGAATTCGCTATCCCTTCTGCGAAGCCAATAGTATTTACAACCATCATGGCCGGGCTTGTCCCGGCCATCTACGTCTTGAAATTCGTTCAGCGAGCAAGACGTGGATGGCCGGAATAAATCCGGCCATGACGATCTATTTTGTTGGTCTTTTCGGAATTTCCCCATGTCATCCATCTCGCCCCTCGCGCCGACAAAAAATCCCGACATGCCTGTGATCGCGGGCGTCAGGCTCGCGACCGCCGCCGCGGGCATCCGTTACCAGGGCCGCACCGATGTGCTGCTCGCGCTGCTGGACCAGGGCACTTCAGTCGCCGGCGTCTTTACCAAATCCAAATGCCCGTCGGCGCCGGTGGATTGGTGCCGCGCCAAACTCAAGCGCGGTGAGGCGCGCGCGCTGGTGGTAAATTCCGGCAACGCCAATGCCTTCACCGGCAAGACCGGGCGGCAGGCCACCGCGCTGACGGCCGCGATTGCGGCGAAGGCCGCCGGCTGCAGCACCAATGAGGTTTTCCTCGCTTCCACCGGCGTGATCGGCGAGCCGCTCGACGCCACCAAATTCAACGGCCTGCTCGGAACGCTGGCGGAGCAAGCCGAGCCGACCGATTGGATGAGCGCTGCCAGGGCGATCATGACCACCGACACCTTTCCGAAGGTCGCGACGGCGACCGTGAAGCTCGGCAAGGCAAAAGTCACGATCAACGGCATGGCCAAAGGCTCCGGCATGATCATGCCGGACATGGCGACCATGCTGGCGTTCGTGTTCACCGACGCGCCGGTTTCGGCCGGCGCGCTGCAATCGCTGCTCAAGGGCGGCGTCGAGGACACATTCAACGCCGTGACCGTCGACGGCGACACCTCGACCTCGGATACGCTGCTGGCCTTTGCCACCGGCACGGCGGCGGCGAACGGCGCGCCAAAAATCAGCCGCGCCGGCGATCCGCGGCTGAAGGCCTTCACCAAGGCCTTTCGTGCCGTATTGGCCGATCTCGCTGAACAGGTGGCGCGCGACGGCGAAGGTGCGCGCAAGCTGGTCGAAATCATCGTCGAAGGCGCGGTGTCGAAGGCTTCCGCGCGCAGGATCGCGATGTCGGTGGCGAATTCGCCGCTGGTGAAGACCGCGATTGCCGGCGAGGATGCCAATTGGGGCCGCGTGGTGATGGCGGTCGGCAAGGCCGGCGAGCCCGCCAATCGCGACAAGCTGGCGATCTCGTTCAACGGCATCCGCGTCGCCAAAAGCGGTGCGCGCGATCCATCCTACAACGAGGAAGAAGTCTCCTCCGCGATGAAGAATCCCAAGATCCAGATCAGAATCGCGCTCGGCCTCGGCAAAGGCCGCGACCGCGTGCTGACCTGCGATCTCACCAAGGAATATATCGCGATCAACGGCGATTACCGCTCCTGAAGCAGCGACGCATGGCCGATCTCAAACTTACTCTGGTGGTTGCCTGCGCACTGGTCGATGCCGACAAGCGCGTGCTGATCGCGCAGCGGCCGCAAGGCAAGGCGCTGGCGGGCTTGTGGGAATTCCCCGGTGGCAAGGTCGAGCCGGGCGAGCGGCCGGAAATAACCTTGATCCGCGAACTGCACGAAGAGATCGGCATCACCGTCAGCGAGGCGTGTCTGGCGCCGCTGACCTTCGCGAGCCATGCCTATGACAGTTTCCATTTGTTGATGCCGCTCTACATCTGCCGCCGCTGGGAGGGCAGCGTGATCGCACGCGAGGGCCAGAATCTCGCCTGGGTCCGCGCCAACAAGCTGCGCGAATATCCGATGCCGGCGGCGGATATTCCGCTGATCCCGCATCTGGTCGATCTGTTGATGTGAAGCGAGAGGGCCAAACGCCCCCGGTCGTCATACGCGGGCCTGACCCGCGTATCCATCAATCTTCAAAATATCCTTGCGAAGCATGATGGATTGCCGGGTCAAGCCCGGCAATGACATTGCTACTTCGGCTTCGTTTTCTTCACCGCCTCCGCCAAGCTCGCCGTCGCCGATCCCGGCTTGAGCGGCCTCTGTTGGCTTTCATGCGGAGCCCAGCCCGACAGCCAGACCACGTCGAACGTGGCGCGGATGCGGCCGTCGGCATCGGCGAAGCGCTTGGCGTAAAGCTGCGCCATCCGCAGCATGGTGGCGCGGCGGGTCGGCGCGCGTCGTCGCTCGACCAGGATATTGCTCGCGCCCATCCGCCTGATATCGGCCATTAGCGCGAATGCGCTGTCATAGCGGACCACGATGCGATCGACATCGGTGACCGGCAGCGCGAGCCCCGCGCGCTGCAACAGGTGGCCTGCGTCGCGCAAATCCGCGAACGGCGCGACCCGCGGCGACACCCCGCCTTCGAGCTCCGCTTCCGCCGCGGCAAAGCATTGGCGAAGTTCGTTAAGCGTATCGCCGCCGATCATCGCCGCCAGCAACAGCCCGTCCGGCTTCAGCGCGCGGCGGATCTGCGCGAGGACGCCGGGCAGATCATTGACGAACTGCAGCGCGAGCGCGGATACGACGAGATCGAGCGTTTCCTGCTGAAACGGCAGAACTTCCTGCGGATCTCCCAAGACATCGAGGTGTGTGAAGGATTTGAGACGGTCGGCGAGCGGCTTTCGCAAGGCATCGCCGGGTGTCCAGATGTCGGCGGCCTCGGCAAAATCCCGCTTCACTGCGGCCAGCCGCTCCGCCATCTCTTCGGCCACACGATCGAGCAGGAAGGTGACAGGCCCCTGTTTGAACGCACGGCTCTGCCGCGCCCGCAACAATCTGCGGTCAAACAAGGTTGGCGCGGCGGGGATCGGATGGGAAGCCATGCCGGTTGGTTACGCCGATCGATGGCACCCTGGCAATCCAGCCTTTACTTTCCCTTCGCCCGGCTTGAGCGCCGCGCCGGCCGGCGCTAGCTTGGCGCATGGACGCCGACGCATCACCACCACCTTCGATTTCCACCCATTTGCGCCACGCGCTGAATTCGTGCCGCAGCGCATGGAGGAATGCCGCCCGGCTCGTGCTCGACGTCGCGCTGCCGACGCTGTGCGTCGCCTGCCGCGAACCGGTCGACGGCGAAGGCGTCTGCGCGCAATGCTGGTCGAAACTGTCGTTCATCGCGAGGCCATTTTGCCCGAGGCTCGGGATTCCCTTTGTCTACGATCCCGGGCCTGAACTGTTGTCGATGGAAGCGATCGCTAGTCCCCCGGCCTACGCCCGCGCCCGCGCCGCCGTGCGTTATGACGACGTCGCGAAAACGCTGGTACATGCGCTGAAATACCAGGACCGCACCGATCTGGCGCCGGCGATGGGCCGCTGGATGGCGCGCGCCGGCCAGGAACTGCTCAACGAGGCTGACTGGCTGATTCCTGTTCCGCTGCCGCGCGCGATCGAACGCCAAAGCGGTGTCAAGGTCAGAGGGGAGTTGCTCCGGCGCGTCCGCGCGACCGAGCAGCAGGTCGGGCTGTCGCGGCCACAGCGCGCCAGCAATGTGCAGGGCGCATTCAAGGTATCGGCAGAGCGCCAATCCGAGGTCCAGGGCCGCCGTGTGGTCCTGATCGACGATGTCCTGACGTCCGGCGCCACGGTCGATGCCTGCGCGCGGGCATTGCTGCGCGCCAAAGCCGCTACTGTCGACGTGCTGGTGTTCGCCCGGGTTGTGGATACCCACCGCCCTCCCATATAATCGGGTAGTTTTTCCAACAGAAGCGGACCATGACTGCTGCCATCGAAATCTACACCCGCCCGGGCTGCGGCTATTGCAGCGCGGCCAAATCGCTGCTGAACCGCAAGAAGGCCGCGTTCACCGAATTCGACGTCGCCAGGAACTCCGCATTTCGCCAGCAGATGTACGATCGTGCCGGCGTCGGCACGACGTTTCCGCAGATTTTCATCGGCGCGACCCATGTCGGCGGCTGCGACGAGCTTTACGCGCTGGACCGCGCGGGCAAGCTCGATGCGATGCTGACGGGTGAAAAGGCCTCGCCATGAGCGACAATAAGACCTTCACTGCCGCGATGGTGCAGATGCGCACCTCTCTTCTGCCCGAGCTGAGCCTCGAGCAGGGCACCAGATTGATCCGACAGGCAGCCGCGCAAGGCGCCGACTATGTGCTTACCCCTGAGGTAAGCAACATGATGCAGCTTAACCGCAAGGCGCTGTTCGAGCATATCGCCACCGAAGAGGACGATCTTTCGCTGAAAGCGTACCGCGCGCTCGCCGGCGAGCTGAAAATCCATCTTCATATCGGTTCGCTGGCATTGCGCTTCTCGCCGGAGAAGGCGGTCAACCGCTCCTTCCTGATCGGGCCCGAGGGCAACGTGCTCGCGAGCTACGACAAGATCCACATGTTCGACATCGATCTGGAAGGCGGCGAGAGTTATCGCGAATCGGCCAATTACCAGCCGGGCGAGACCGCCGTGATCTCCGACCTGCCGTGGGGCCGGATTGGGCTGACGATCTGCTACGATTTGCGCTTTCCGGCGCTCTACCGCGCGCTTGCCGAAAGCGGCGCCGCATTCCTCACGGTGCCTTCCGCCTTCACCCGCAAGACCGGGGAAGCGCACTGGCATACGCTGCTGCGTGCGCGGGCCATCGAGACCGGCTGCTTCGTGTTCGCGGCGGCCCAGGCCGGATTGCATGAGAACAAGCGCGAGACCTATGGCCACTCGCTGATCGTGGGCCCCTGGGGCGAGGTGCTGGCCGAGGGCGGCGTCGAGCCCGGCGTATTCCTTGCCAAGATCGATCCCGCCAAGGTCGAGACCGCGCGCAAGAGCGTACCATCGCTGCAGCACGGCCGCCGCTTCAGCGTCGTCGACCCCAAAGCCGGTCCGGATCATCTGCACCTGGTGCGAGGATCGGCATGATCCGATACTCGCTACGCTGCGAACGCGAGCATTCGTTCGAGAGCTGGTTCCAAAGCTCTTCCGCCTTCGAGACACAAGTTCGGCGCAAGCTCGTGATCTGCCCGGCCTGCGGCTCCGCCAAGGTGGAGAAGGCCATCATGGCCCCGCAGATCGTGAGCAAGAAGGGCCGCGAGACCCCCGCACCTGCCGCCACGATGGAAGTTGCGACGCCAGTCGCGGCACCGGAATCGACACCGCTGATGCTGGCGCAGGAGCGCGAGCTGCGGGCCAAACTTAAAGAGCTGCGCGATCACATCGTGAAACACGCCGACAATGTCGGCGAGCGTTTTCCCAACGAAGCCCGCAAGATGCATTACGGTGATATCGAGCACCGGCCGATCTATGGCGAGGCTTCGCCGGACGAGGCGCGGGCGCTGATCGAGGAGGGCGTCGAGGTCTCACCGCTGCCGGTGCTGCCGGAGGACCGGAACTGACCTCTTCCTGGTCCTGGCAACTCTGGGCGGTCTTGTCCGCCGTTTTCGCCGCGCTGACCGCAATCTTCGCCAAGGTCGGCGTCGAGGGCATCAACTCCGATCTTGCGACCTTGATCCGCACCATCATCGTGCTGGTCGCGCTCGCGTTGATCCTGTTCGCCACCGGCCAGCTCAGCCATCCCGGGTCGATCTCGCCGAAGACCTGGATATTCCTGGTGCTTTCCGGTCTCGGCACCGGCGCGTCGTGGCTATGTTATTTCCGCGCGTTGAAACTCGGGCCGGCGACACTGGTGGCGCCGATCGACAAGTTGAGCGTGGTGCTGGTGGCGCTGTTCGGCGTGGCGTTTCTCGGCGAGCGACCTTCGCTCAATGGCTGGCTCGGCATCGCCTTGATCGCCGCCGGCGCCGTGCTGATCGCGTTCAAGCGCTAAAGTCCGGGCGTGCTAGGACGAAGGCCGCATATACGGCACCCTCGGCAGCGCCGGATCGAGATGATCCCATTCGTGTCCGCGCGCCGCAAACATCACCATCTGAGGCTTGAATTGCGACGGATCATCGAGCGTGCCGACATACACGCCGATCATATCAGGCACGTTGTGGGGCTTGTTGTAGAGCGGCGAGCCGCAGTTGCCACAAAACCCCTTTCGCTTCTCGGCACCGCTGTCCGCTACTCTGAGATTTTCGACGACGTCGCCCGTGACCCGCATGGCGGCACGAGGGAACACCGCGACCGATGCATGCCCCGCGCCGGTATCCCTCTGACAGTCCCGGCACTGACACTGAAAGCTCCGAACGGGCTCTGCCGTGATTTCGTAGCGGACCGCGCCGCAGGTACAGCCGCCGGTGTATGAGGTCATGCGAACCTCCGATTTCGAGCTGGATGGTTATAGCGGCGTCCGGATCCGCGCCGGCGGGGTTTGATTAACCGTATGGTGAACTATATCGGCCGCACAGGCAATCGCCACGGCGGCTAAGCCGCCACCAGCAGCGCGACCCCGATCACGATCAGCACGATGCCGGATAGTTCGCGCGCCGAGGGCTGCTGCTTGAACGAGTAATAGGCAACCCCTTGCGCGAACAAAACCTCAACCAGCGCCAGCGTGCGCACATTGGCGGCCGCTGTCAGCGCGAACGCCAGGAACCAGAATTGCGAGGCGAACGCGCCCATGAAGCCCGCCAGCATCGAAGGCCGCCACAGCCCCAGTATTTTCTTGAGCACGTCGGGCGCTCGAACCAGGAGATAGACTGTCAGCACCAGCGTCTGCACGAACAGCCCGAGCACCAGCGTGTAGGAGGCCGCGGTCACGAACGAGACGCCGGGCACGACGATCACCGCGCCACGAAAGCCGACCGCCGATAGCGCGAATGACGCGGCGGCGGCGAGGCCCAGCAGCGTCGGCTTCAAATCGGCAAAACCTTTCGCAGCGCCCGGTCGCAATGCAGCAACGACGACGCCGGCAGTGGCGATCAGGATCGCGATCACCTTGAGCAGCGTCAGATGATCGCCGAGAAAGACAAAGCCAAAGATCGCCGTCTGGATCGCTTCGGTCTTGAGATACGCGGTTGTCACCACGAACGAACGATCGTTCATGGCAAGCAACATCATCCCGGTGCCGACGATCTGGTTGAGCGCGCCAAGCAGCAGCCACGGCCAGAATGAAACCGTCGGCACCGGCAGATGGTCGCCGGATACAGCCAGTACGACCGCGAAGAAGACAATCGAGAACGGAAACCCGAACAGGAAGCGGATATTGGTCGCGCCCCAAATGCCGAGCGGACCGGTCAATTGTCGCTGCATCGCGTTGCGCGCGACCTGGCCGAGCGCGGCCGTGATGGTGAAGGGGATCCAGAGCGTGGCGATGGCGAACATGTGGGGAATCTTGACCGGCTGGAAGTCGCCGCACCGTGCCGGGCGCGAGTCAAACGGTCAACCAGCAGGATTGCATGCGACACCACCCCTGGTGTCCTGCGGAAAGCAGGGACGACAGAAGGTCCGCTACACCATCTCTTCGGCGACCACCATGTAGTTCACGTCCACGTCGGAGGAGAGGCTCCATTTGTCGGCGAACGGGCTATACACCACACCGGTCTGTTCGATGATGACGAGCCTGTTGTCGAGCAGGTGCTTTGCGAGTTCGTCGGGGGTGACAAACTTGTCCCATTGATGAGTGCCGCGCGGCAGCCAGCGTAGGACATACTCCGCGCCGACGATCGCGAGCGCAAAGCTCTTCCAGTTGCGGTTCAAGGTCGAGACCACCATCAACCCGCCGGGCTTCAGCATCGCGGCGCAGCGGTGGAGGAACATGCCGATATCGCTGACATGCTCGATCACTTCCATGGCGAGCACGATGTCGAACCGCTCGCGCACGTCCATTTCTTCGACGGTGGTGCAGCGATAATCGATCGACAGGTGCCCCTTGTCCGCATGCAGCTTGGCGGCTGCGATATTGCTCACCGAGGGATCGACGCCGATCACCTGTGCACCGAGACGGGTAAACGGCTCGCATAGCAGTCCCGCACCGCAGCCGATGTCGAGGATGCGCAGGCCGGAGAGGCAATTCAGGCTCTTGGCGTTGCGTTGGAACTTGCGGCAGGCGGCATCGCGGATATAGGTCAGCCGCAACGGATTGATCTTGTGCAGCGGCGCCATCTTGCCGCGGGGATCCCACCACTCCTCCGACAATCTGGAGAACTTGGCGATCTCGACCGGATCGACCGTCGAACCCCCGCCACCGGGACCATTCGCGCGAGAATTCTGTTGCATGGCCATGGTCGAGGTGCGTTCTATCGCGCGGTGATATGGTTGCGGAAATCCAGCGGCGAGGCGATGGTCGAAATGGTTTCCTTGCCCTCGCCGACGCCGAGGATGGTGACGTCGCCATAATTGAGGATGCGGCCGAGGATGCTCTGGTTGACGTCGACGCTCTCGACCTTGTCGAGCGCCATTTCAAAGGTACGCCGCTTGATGAACCCGGTCTTGTGCACGATGCGCAGGTTGGTGACGTCGGTCTCGGTGGTCCAGCGGTGGAACCAGGCTTTTGCCGTCCAATACAATGCCACGAGCGCCACTACCGCGGAGGCTGACAGGCACAACAGGACGAGGCCTTCGGCCGTTGTGCTCCGCGACAGGATCAACAGCACCAGCGCTGCGATCCAGGCCGCGATCGCCGGGAGATAAAACACCCAGTGTGCATTGGTCGAATACAGCACCTTCTCGCCCGGTTGCAGGATATGGTCGATATAACGCCCCATCTACTCGCCTCAATTACCTTAACCGAATCATTCCCTGGGGTTGGAAGGAACCGGCTTGCCCCCGGCTCCATCGCTATGTATACGCGCGTTTTGGCCCGGGCGCCTCCGCTTTCCGCTTGGGCCATTAACTTATCCTCTTTAGGGAAAGCACGCCTCGTCATGGGCCGCCTCGTGATGAAGTTCGGCGGCACATCCGTCGCCAATA
>Ga0209471_1001868_pt1 | contig 12322 bp, 10 predicted proteins | sample GraSoiAngelo_128_FD_185885 | JGI IMG/M metagenome (GOLD analysis project Ga0209471, IMG submission 185885) | Grasslands soil microbial communities from the Angelo Coastal Reserve, California, USA - 14_0927_12_20cm (SPAdes) (version 2) | ecosystem: Environmental > Terrestrial > Soil > Grasslands ...
ATGGCTTGTACGGTATCGCTTTCGCGAAGCACAACCCGCAGGCCGAAGTCACCGCGCTCGATTGGCCCAACGTTTTGGAAGTTGCCAAAGAGAATGCTCAGGCCGCGGGAGTTGCCGATCGATATCAAACGAAACCAGGCAGCGCATTTGACGTCGATTACGGCACTGGCTACGACATTATTCTGCTAACGAACTTCCTGCATCACTTCGATAAGGAAACTTGCGAGACGCTGCTGCGCAAAGTGCACGCTGCCCTGGCCGATGGCGGGCGCGCGGTGACTCTTGAGTTCGTGCCGAACGATGATCGCGTGACGCCGCCACAGGCCGCCGCCTTCAGCATGATGATGTTGGGAGTCACCCCGAGCGGCGACGCCTATACGTTTGTCGAACTCGAACAGATGTTCCGCCATGCAGGTTTCTCGCGCAGCGAACTGCACGAGCTGCCGCCGACGATCCAACGAGTGATCATTAGCCAGAAGTAGACTGCCGTGTCAGAAGCCTGACCTGTCAGAACCGCGAGCGGTAGCGAGCGGATCAAGATGCAGCTTTCCGCTTGATCCCGTCGCTACCGCTCCGGGTACTGACACCTTTTGGAGATGCCCCGATGAATATCAGAAAGTCATTTCCCGTTGCAATCATCATTTGTGCTGTCGTTCTGATCGCGGCGGCGCAAACCAAGAACGCGCCGCGCCGCATCGTCTTTGCACGCGGCGCAACCGTCGCGCGTTCGACTGGTTACATGCGCGGCATTCGCAGCGAAGTGTGGTTCGTCTTGCGCTTATCAGCGGGCCAACACATCCGCGTCGAGGTCGGCGGAAGCGGTTCTACGCGCGGCGTCGTGATATGGCCGTCAGGCAAGCAGGACGGCGGTCCCGGCGGAGTGATCTACGATGGTGAAGTTGACGAAACCGGCGACTACAAGATTGCCGTGGGCGAGAGCCTAATGGGTGAAGCCTGGCGCGGTCCCCTGACGGTGACGGTTGAAGCCTTGCCGCGCGGTCAGGCTAGTCCCGACCCATCCGATCTCGGAAAGTATGCCGGCAAGTATCCGAGTGAAATGTTTCGCGACGTACCCGCGATTAGGACTCGACTGCGTCGATTGCTCGGCGTGAATTACAAAGCATTCACCGATCGTATGCAGGTCGAAGTGCCGTTCGAGAAAGATGGTGACGTGCTCGTCACGCGCGGTTGCATGGCGCATTCATGCACGATCGAGGAAGCGATTCTGGCGATTGATTTGAACGATGCGAGCGTTTACGTTGCTCTGAAGATGAACAGCAAGATCAGCAGAACTTTTCCCGCCAATCGATCGCAATTGCCGGAGGCGTTGAAGCGGGCGATGGCACAATAGCTTGTTGACCGATCTACAGCCGCGAGTAAGTAAGGCCAGTTTGTCCCTGATATTTTCCACCGCGATCTTCGTACGAGGTATCGCAGTCTTCGTCGGAATCAAAAAAGAGTACTTGCCCAATTCCCTCGTTAACATAAACGCGCAGAGGAAGGTCGGCGAGATTGCCCAGCTCGATCACCAAGCGGCCGATCCATCCCGCTTCGAGCGGCGTCGTATTAACCGCGAGTCCCGCGCGCGCATAAGTGCTCTTTCCCATGCATATGCCGGTGATGTTGCGCGGCATATGGAACGTCTCGACCGTGACGCCGAGCGCATACGAATGGGGCGGCATCAAGTAATACTTCGAACTATCGTCAGCCGTTCGCAGCGGCGGCTCGATTAGCGAGTCTTCATCGAAGTGTTTCGGATCGATTTCGCGTCCATGAATCGGCGAGAAGACGCGAAAGCCATCGTCCGCCAGACGCATGTCATAACCATAGCTCGACGCGCCGGCGGAAATAATGCGACGCCCTTCGACCTCGCGCACTAGTTTGGATTCGAACGGTTGAATGAGTTGGGCCTCTTCGGCCATGCGACGAATCCAGCGATCTGATTTGACTGCCATGTTATTGGTTTGAGTTGGTTATCTGATATGAAGAGCGGGCCAGCATATGAGATTTGGAGAGCCGCGGCAAGCGCGAATGGAATGCGACTGCGGAAGCCACGTTAGATTCCAAGCGCCGTTAGGCGCGAAATATTTATAGTCGCGTTGTCGCATTTGTCAAAGCTCCTTTAGGAGCGCAACCAACCATGTCGCTACTAAAGGAGCTTCGGGACATGTTCGGTTCGGGCGGCTATAAACATCTCGCTCCTACGGAGCGAAACGATGGTAGGTCACAATTACTTTTCAATTCTCAGTTTTCAATCTAGCCTCTGGTCATGCAGCTCGTCGTCCTCGGTTCAGGCACTTCGGTCTTTCATCCACATCGCGCGGCCGCTGGGTTTTGGTTGCAGACTGAGAATGGATCGATGCTGCTGGATTGTGGCGCGGACACTCCGCATCGGATGGCCAAAGAGAATCTGGATTGGTTGAACCTTGATGCGATCTGGATCAGTCATTTGCATCTGGATCACTGCGGTGGCCTCGCGCCGTTTCTTTTCGGAATGAAGCATGTGCCGGGAATTGAATCGCGATCGAAGGCGCTCAAGATTTCCGGCTGTGAAGGTGTCGAGAAACTCTTGCGGTCGATTGACGAATCGCACAACTACAAATTAATGCGACAGCGATTTCCTATCGAGATTCAGGAATTCTCGGCAGGCGAGAGGAAATCCTTCGAGCTACTCCCTGATTTGAAGGCTGAAACATTTCCCACTCCGCACCGCCGCGAGAGTCTCGCGATTCGACTGACTAACTCAAGCCGTAAGACGGTCGTTTACACATCCGATACTGGCTTTTCGGAAGAGCTGGCCCAGTTCTGTCGCGGCGCGGATTTGCTGATTCTTGAATGCTCGTTCTATCGCGACAAAGCCGTGGCGACTCATCTTGAACTGGCCGAGGCAACGCGGATCGCGCAAATTGCCGAGCCACGCACGTTGCTTCTCACGCATCTTTATCCCGAATGGGACGCAGTCGATCTCGAAGCCGAGGCGAGTAAGTTATGGTCGGGTCAAACAATCGCCGCGCGTGACGGGCTGCGTTTGGAAATTTGATGGAACCTGTGTTTGATGAAACGAAGTTTCTTAACCGCCCTGTTCGCGACGACGCTCTTGCTTACGTTTTCGTGTGAGCGCCAGGTTGCGCGCGCACGACAACCGTTGAGGCCGCCCGAGCAGCAGACTGAGGTTCGCGCGCTCGCGCCCCACAGCTCGCCAACCCTCAAAGCGATCATCGACGGAGCTAACAATCAGGTTGGAGAGACGACCGGTTACGATCCTTCCTATCAGAAGATCGATTATCCGAATGGTGATGTGCCGCTCGAGACGGGCGTTTGCTCAGACGTAGTTGTGCGAGCTTTTCGCAAAGGTGGAATCGATCTGCAAAAAGAAATCCACGAAGACATGAAATCGAACTTCTCGGGTTATCCGACAAAGTGGGGATTGAAGTCGCCGGACTCGAACATCGATCATCGACGCGTGCCGAACCTGCAAACATTCTTTGCGCGCAAAGGTAAGTCGCTCTCAACGAATAACGACAGTGAGAGCTACTTGCCCGGTGATGTAGTGACATGGGACCTGGGGCTCGGAACGGATCACGTCGGCATGGTGACTAACGTTTGGTACAAGCCTTCACAGCGTTATCTCGTTGTGCACAACATCGGCGCGGGCACGCGGATGGAAGACGTGCTCTTCTCGTGGAAGATTACCGGGCACTACCGATATTTCTAGTTCTGAGTCCCGGCGGGTCGAAATATCTATAGCCTGCTCTTACCATTAAAATCCTAGTGCGAATCGGCGCGGCATGATACATTGCCGCGCCGATTCGCAAGTCTTTTGGAATGCCAGACATTGCCATAAATATTCAGCTGTTACGGAGCCTTCTCGTTATGAAGATTCTGATTAATTGCCTCGTTACTTTCCTGCTGATCGGAATGTTTACATCGGCGGCGCTCTCCCAGACGAAAGCGGCGACCAATCTGTCGCGAGAAAAATCCGCCATTCGCATCGTGCTCGACGCGCAAGCCGCCGCTTGGAATCGCGGCGATATCGAAGGCTACATGGATGGTTACGATCGTTCACCCAACACAGAGTTCGTCGGCGGCGACAGCATCACACGCGGATGGCAAGAGGTGCTCGATCGTTACAAGAAGAAATACGACACGCGCGAAAAGATGGGCACGCTCACGTTCTCAGAAATTGAGATCACGATGCTGAACAAAAACGCAGCGCTGGTGCTCGGGCGCTGGCGTTTGCAGCGAGTGATATCCGCTTCACAGCGCGAGAATAACGGGCCGCACGGGACGTTCACCTTATTGTTTCGAAAGCGGAAGGCAGGCTGGCGGATCGTTCACGACCATTCATCGAGCGCGTAACTAGCTCCGAAAGGGGCGGAAGGCAATAGCCCCGGGCGTTAGCCCGGGGAATCAGAATCCACAAGCATTAATAAGCCCGCGAAGCGGGCGACAGAAAGATGGCAAATTTCTGTCGCCCCTTCGGGGCTCAGAGTTGTTTCTTTGATTGTTAACCCCGGGCTTACGCCCGGGGCTATCAATATGCCGCCCGCTTTGCGGGCTCGTTGATTGGCTACGCCAGACGATGTCAAGAACTGAAGATCAAATCGGCGCCTCCAATCTCGCCACCATCGAGCGCGACGTCGAGTCGCGCAGCGCATCGCTTAAAAAAGAACTCGGCTTACGCGATCTGGTGCTGACGCAGGTCGTCTTCGTCTTCGGCACCGTGTGGGTTGGTTTCGCGGCGACTCTGGGCCGTTCGCAGATGGCCTTTTGGCTGATTGCGATTGTCACTTTCTATCTGCCGCTCGCCGCCGTCGTAATTTATCTCAATCGGCTGGCGCCGCTCGAAGGCGGACTTTATCAATGGGCCAAGGTTGGGTTCGGCGACTCGCTGGCATTTCTAGTTGCATGGAATTTTTGGATCTTTGGCATTCTGGTAATGTCCGGAATCAGTTTGATCATTAAGAAGAACATTGCCTACGCGATTGGGTCGCGCGCCAATTGGATGCACGAGAACAAGTGGATGACGACGCTGGTGTGCGTGGTGTTGATGACTTCGCTGGTGGCCGCTTCCAGACGAGGTCTCGCGCTCGGTAAGTGGGTGCAGAATTTTGGCGGAGCAATGCTAATCATCACGGTCGCGACATTGATCCTGATGCCGTTCATTACCGCCAACCGCGGGACGCTCGCAAATTATCATCCGTTCTCGCTCAGCTTTCCGGAGATCACAAAACACAACCTCAACGTGTGCAGCAAACTCGCCGTCGGCGCGCTTTCGGGTTTCGAATACGTCGCGATTCTTGCCGGCGAATGTCGTGCGCCGGCTCGTAACATCGCCCGCTCAGTTTGGATATCGGCGCCGATTATCGCGCTGATGTTTATTCTCGGGACTGCGTCGGTGCTCGCCTTTGTCTCGCCCGACAAAGTCGATCTCATCGCTCCGATTCCGCAAGTGTTCAGCCTCGCCTTCAGTGGGTTTGGTTGGGTGTCCATCTTGATTTCGATCACGATCTTCGGAGTCGCGGCCCGGCAAATCGCCTTGATGAGCATTTACTTTGCGGGCAACACGCGTCTGCCGATGGTTGCTGGTTGGGACAATTTGCTGCCCGGGTGGTTTGCAAAGCTGCACAAAAAATATCGCACGCCGGTGAATTCGATACTCTTCGTCGGCGCAACCACTTTGCTGTTCAGCATCGCGCCCTTACTCGGCGTGAAAGAAGCAGAGGCTTTTCAGTTTCAGGACAATGCGGCGAATGTTTTCTACGCGTTGATCTACATGGTGCTGTTCGCGATTCCCATCTTCGCGATGAAACGCTTTGGGGCGAAGGCGCCGTGGTGGCTGAAGGCGGCCGCGGCGATCGGATTCCTGATGTCGGTAGTGGGGGCGTTCTTCACCGTCTTTCCTATCATCGATGTGCAAAGCCGCCTGCTCTTTGCGGCAAAGATCATTGCCGTCGTAATCATCGCAAACGCTATCGGCGTGACGATCTATGTGCTGGATAAGAAGCGCGCGCGATAGTGCTGGCATTCGCCCGACTCCTGTGATAATCATTCGTCGCTTTCTCCAGAAACCATTTCCTGAAGGAGACAGACAATGGGCAAGATTAACTTCGGACGAGTCTTGTTGGGGGGCATCGTAGCCGGCGTGATTCTGAACGTCGGCGAATGGTTGCTGAACGGCATGGTTCTGCACGCGCAACACCTGGCGCTCCTGAAGAAATGCGGATTTTCGGAGCCGGATGCCAAGTTTCTGATCGTCGTCGTGCCGCTTACTTTCGTCCTTGGCATCGTCACTGTCCTTGGTTATGCAGCGATCAGACCGCGGTTCGGCGCTGGTCCGAAGACGGCCATTATCGCGGCCCTCTTCGCGTGGTTTGGCGTAGCGCTTTTTAACAACGTCATCGCTGCCGGACTCGGAATCATGCCTCCGAATGTGCTCGCGCTGTTGCTTGGTTGGGAACTAGTTGAATTCCTGCTGGCGACTCTGGTCGGGGCCGCGTTATATAAAGAAGCTTAAGAGAGTACCGTCTCAAAATAGGTGAAGAATTCCCGTGAGCTGGAAGCGATTGCTCGTGTCAATTCCGCTCGGCTTTCTGATTATGATCGCCGATGGGTTGTGCTTGATTCTGGTTAACCGTCTTTATCTGCCGGAACACCCGCCTGGGTGGATGATTCATGCATTCTATCTCTTTGACGCTTGGCCCCTTTTCATTACGCAACGCGTCTTCCCTAAGGTAGAACATGGCCCGACGTTTCTCGCTGTAGCGGCGGCTGGACTGATCGATCTGATCGTTTTCTCTGCGATCGTTTACGCGTTACTCTCGTGGCGCGCACTTCGAAAAGCTCGTGGCTGAAACTCTCGCAGTCGTCAATTGCTCGCAGGTGGTGACCCTCGCCGGCGCTCGCCACCCGCGCACGGGCGGCGATCTGCGTCAGCTCGCGATCCTGGAAGACGGCGCGTTACTAGTTCGTGGTGAGTACATCGAAGCCGTGGGCCGGCGGCGCGAAATCGAATCCCTGATCACAAATGACTGTGAAGTAATTGACGCCGGAAAACGCGTCGCGATGCCGGGGTTTGTGGACGCGCACACGCATCCGGTATTCGCCGGCATTCGGGCAAACGAATTCGAGCAGCGAGTAAGCGGTGCGACCTATCGCGAGATCGCTGCGCGCGGCGGCGGCATCAGAACTACAGTTCGAGCTACGCGCAACGCGTCTCAGAACGATCTGGTGAAGATCGGGAAACGTTACGCGGATTGGTTTCTGAGAACAGGCACGACAACGATCGAAGCGAAATCCGGATACGGCTTGACGCTGGAAGACGAGCTGAAGATTCTGCGCGCGATCAAGCAACTGAATGATGAGACACCGCTTCGTTATGTGCCGACGTTTCTCGGCGCGCATGACATTCCCGGTGAATATCAGTCGCGGCGACAGACCTACGTGAATTTGATCGTCAACGAAATGTTGCCGCGGGTCGCGGAAGAAAAGCTCGCCGAGTACTGCGATGTGTTCTGTGAAGAAGGTGTCTTCACCAGCGACGAGTCATGGAAAATTCTCTCGGCGGCGCGCTGCCGCGGACTCGGCCTGCGAGTGCACGCAGATCAACTTTCATTATCTGGAGGCGCGAAGTTAGCGGCGGAATTGAACTGTGCCACGGCCGATCATCTTGAACACATCGACGCGACTGGAATTGCCGCGCTGAAAGCTGCGAAGGTTCAGGCGGTGCTGTTGCCTGGCTCGGTTTACGCGCTGGGATCGAATCAGTATCCGCCGGCGCGCGAAATGATCGATGCTGGTTTGGCCGTCGTACTGGCGACTGATTTCAATCCCGGCTCGTCACCGGTGCCGTCGATGACGATGATTCTTTCGCTCGCTTGTACGCAGATGAAGATGACGCCGGCCGAAGCAATCAGCGCCTCAACAATCAACGCAGCCTATTCGCTCGGGCGTGGTGGCGAAATTGGATCGCTTGAGAAAGGTAAACGCGCGGACTTTGTGATTCATGATGTGTCCGACTATCGCGAGCTGGCTTACTTTTTTGGTATCGAACATCCGTGGCGAGTCTATGCGAGCGGAAGGTTGGCGCGTCAGAAGCCCGACCGTTAGGAAGGGCCACACTCATTTCCACACAACAATGCTGAAACCTGACCATCGATTTCCAAGCTCGTTGTCTCTGAACTGAAGAAGAATGAAACGGCCAGGGAGATGAACCGTTTCGCTAATCTTCGACGCTGCGTGAAATCAGAGTTGCCCTCCCTTACGGTCGGGCTTCTGACACTAAAAATTCCGATTGACGCCGTCGCAGTTCTTTTTTATTATTACCTCAACGCTGGAAAGGAGGTGATCCAAAAGTATATGAGTTTAAATCACAGTGAGGTGGCTGAGACCTAGCCTCAGGGAATCGATAATCTGATTTGTTAGGATTGTCTTCCTGAGTTTAAGTCACTGTGACACCTTCTTTCCGAAGGTCACAGTCCACAGGTCAATCCCAACAGTTCACCGGAAAGCCGCTCGCCGATATGATCGCGGGCGGCTTTTCTTCTGCGCCGTCTTGACTATCAACCCGCGCGCGTTTATTAACATCAAAGGAGTAATCCCGCAACAAAACATCTTCGCGGTTGCCGGAAAATAAGTTGCCGGAAAAACAAATAGTGCCTCTGAAGGATTCACCAGGTTCTCCTGTCTTTTACGACCCGCGCGGCCGCCGCTGGCGGCATGTCCGCCGAACTTATTTGGCGCTGGGCATTGCGGCCACGGCAGTGACGGCGATTTTCATCGCCAGCGTGCTATCAGCTCCTTTTCTACCGCAATTGAATCTGCGTCCGCTGCAAAATTTGCCACGCCCGTCTGATCTAAAACCGCAGCCGCGTACGGCGATGCCGACCGCGGGCGAAGCAAAAGCAAAAAAGGCTCAAGCTGAATTGCAGAAGGCCCTGTCGCAGACGCGCGTGGTGCCGGGACGTCATGTTGAATTCCTTCCCGTGGCGCCTCCGCCGACAAGTACGCCGCTGCCGGCACCCGCCAGCTTCGGGGCGAAACAAATATCGATCGGTTTCTACATTGATTGGGACGAATCCAGTTTCTCGTCGCTCGAACGAAATTTGAATCGTCTTGATTGGGTGGTGCCGCAGTGGGCGCATCTGGTCACGCCGGCGAAAGCAGGCGACCGTCCGATTGCGGACGATTTGAGTAATGCAGATTCGGAAGCGGAACACGATCAGGCATTAAAGGGTTTGAATCTCATTCGTCAGAACCGGCCACAGCTTCCGATCGTTCCGATTATCCAGAACTTGTCGGACGAAAAATGGGAGAAGGACGTGCTGGCCCGCGCCGTCGCCGATGAGAATTCGCGGCAAGCGCTGATTAGCACGCTGGCTGACTTTGTCGAGCAGAATAAGTTCGCCGGAATTTGTGTCGACTTCGAAGAACCGTTGGCCGAGACTCAACCCAATCTCCTTCGTTTCATGCAGGAGCTCTACGCGGCCTTCAAACCGCACGGCTGGATCGTGGTGCAGTCAGTTCCATTCGATGACACGCAATGGAAGTATCGCGATTATGCGGCGGCGACGGACTACCTGATGCTGATGGCCTATGACGAGCACTACGCCGGCAAGGATTTTGGTTCTATTGCTTCGCAGGGTTGGTACGAGGGTCTGCTGGCGAAACGCATGAGCGAGCTCGATCCTTCAAAAACAATTATTGCGCTCGGGAGCTATGGCTACAACTGGCAAGAAGGAAAAACTGCCAACGAAGTCAGTTTCCAGCAGGCCGTGATCGACGCGCACGACAATGCCGCCAAAATCGAATTCGATCCGGTCATGCGCAATCCGCATTACGAGTATGACGAAGAAGACGAATCGCATCACATAGTTTGGTTTTTGGATGGCGTAACCGCATTCAATCAAATGCGCGCGGCCAGCGGCTACCATCCCGCCGGGTTCGCCCTGTGGCGATTAGGCTCGGAAGATCCTTCGATCTGGACAGTCTTTGGAGCGAATACGCCGAATCCTTCGCCTGACGCGCTTAAGCGGATGGCCTATGGTTACGAAGTTGATTTTGAAGGCACGGGCGAATTGCTGAAAGTGCAAGCCAGCCCACACGAGGGTGAACGTGGAGTCAATGTCGATCCGAACACAGGATTCATAACTTCCGAAAGCTACGACATCGCAAAGATCCCTACTTCGTATGTAATCGAACGCACAGGCGATCATCCAGGTTGGATTGCGCTTACCTTTGACGATGGTCCTGATCCTAAGTGGACTCCGCGCATCCTGGACATCCTCAAACAGGAAAATGTGCCGGGGACTTTCTTTGTGATGGGCAAGAACGGTCAGGCTTATCCTGACCTGCTGCGTCGTGAAGTTAACGAAGGCCATGAGATCGGCAATCATACTTTCACGCATCCGAATCTTGGTGAGATTCCCGGACGCATCGTTGATCTGGAATTGAACGCAACGCAGCGTCTGATTGAATCGGTTACCGGTCGCTCGACTGTGCTGTTTCGACCACCGTATTTCGGAGACGCGGAAGCAGACACGCCCGAGGAAGTAGAGCCGGCAATCCGCGCGAAGAACCTCGGTTACATCATGGTTGGGCTGCGCATCGATCCGGGTGATTGGAAGCCGGGCGTGATGCCAGACGCGATCGTTCAGAAGACTTTGGAAAAGGCCGCAGATACGAACCCGGAAACGCGCGGCCAGGTCGTCCTGCTCCATGATTCGGGAGGTGATCGCGAAGCGACCATCGAAGCTCTGCCGCGATTGATTCACGATCTGCGCGCCAAGGGATACACGTTCGTTCCCGTGTCGGCGCTCGGCGGATGGACACGCGATCAGATAATGCCGCCACTGTCTGGCAGCGAGTCGCTCTACACGCGCACTGACACGGTCGCATTCCTGGTTCTCTCAACCGCGGGGTGGCTTTTGCAGTGGGCGTTTCTAATTGGAATCGTGCTCGGTCTTGGGCGACTGGTGATAATCGGCGCGCTGGCGTTTGCGCAATGGATGCGATCGCGACGTCGCGAACGCGAACACACCGGAGAAAAATACGAGCCGTTTGTCTCAGTCATCGTCCCTGCTTACAACGAAGAGTTTGTAATCGAAGCGACGATTCGCAGCCTGCTGAATTCCGATTATGAAAACTTTGAAATTATCGTCGTGGATGACGGCTCGCAGGATCGCACCAGCGAAGTCGTGCGCGAACACTTCGGGGACGAACCGCTCGTGCGCCTGTTTACTGAGAAAAATGCCGGCAAGTCCGCGGCGCTTAACTTTGGTTTCCATTATGCTAAAGGCGATGTGATCGTCGCGCTCGACGCGGACACGCAATTTCCGGCTCAGACAATTCGGGCGCTAGCTCGCCGCTTCGTCGATCCCAAGGTGGGCGCCGTCGCCGGCAATGCCAAAGTCGGCAACCGAATTAATATCGTAACGCGCTGGCAAGCGCTTGAGTACATCACGTCGCAAAACATGGATCGGCGCGCGTTCGCGAGCTTGAACTGCATCACGGTGGTGCCGGGCGCAGTCGGCGCGTGGAGAAGAGAACTGATCGAAGAGTGCGGCGGTTTCAGCGATGACACGCTCGCCGAAGATCAGGATCTCACGCTGCAGATTCGCAAGCGTGGTTACAGGATCGGGTACGAAGAAACCGCGATCGGGTGGACCGAAGCGCCGCAGACTTTGCGCATGTTGGCGAAGCAAAGATTCCGCTGGGCCTACGGAACGCTGCAGTGTTTGTGGAAGCATCGCGATGCAATGTTCCGTCCGAAGTATGGGGCGCTAGGTTTTGTGGCGATTCCAAACGTTTGGATTTTCCAAATCATCTTTCCGCTGATCTCGCCGGCGATGGATTTGCTTTTGATTTACACGTGCCTTTCGGCTTTGGTCGATCGAATTCAGCAACCATCCGCGTACTCGTTTACCAACTTGCGTCAGATTATTTTTTACTACGCGTTGTTCCTGGCCGTGGATTGGAGCGCGGCGGGCTTTGCGTTCGCGTTGGAGAGAAAAGAGCGCTGGCGTCTGCTTTGGTGGTTGTTCCTCCAACGCTTCTGCTATCGCCAGGTTATGTACTACGTGATGATTAAATCGGTCTCGACCGCAATTCGCGGCGCCGTCGTGGGCTGGGGCAAGCTGGAAAGAAAAGCGACGGTGGAAGCGCAGCCGTAAGAGAGTAGAGGTCAGAGGTTAGAGATCAGAGGTCAGTGAATTAAAGCCTTAACTTCCTCACAGCGCGGTCTTAGAGATCCGATTAGAAGACTTCGCGAAGTTAGCTTCCAGCTTTCCGGCCTCCCACCCCTAGCCCCAACCCCCAACCTCTA
>Ga0209471_1001870_pt1 | contig 12320 bp, 12 predicted proteins | sample GraSoiAngelo_128_FD_185885 | JGI IMG/M metagenome (GOLD analysis project Ga0209471, IMG submission 185885) | Grasslands soil microbial communities from the Angelo Coastal Reserve, California, USA - 14_0927_12_20cm (SPAdes) (version 2) | ecosystem: Environmental > Terrestrial > Soil > Grasslands ...
GGCGTCGCCTGGACCGATCGCATCGACGACATCCTGCAGAGCGACGTCGACGTCATCGTCGAGGCGATCGGCGGTGTCGAGCCGGCGGCATCGTGGGTTGCGGATTCACTCCTCGCGGGCAAGTCGGTCGTGACGGCGAACAAACAGGTCGTGGCGCGGTACGGTGTCCGCCTGCGCCGGCTGGCAGCGCGGCAGGGGCGTCAGCTGCGGTTCGAGGCAGCCGTCGGCGGCGCGATGCCGATCGTCCGCGCCGTCGCCGAAGGCCTCGCCGGCGATCGCATCACCCGCGTCGAGGCGATTCTGAACGGCACGACCAACGCCGTCCTGTCGCAGATCGACGCCACCGGCTGCTCGATGGACACGGCGCTTGCCGACGCGCGCGCGAAGGGCTACGCCGAGGCCGACCCTTCGTCTGATCTCGACGGCGACGATGCGCGCGCGAAGCTCGCGATCCTCTGCGGCCTCGCGTTCGGGCTGCACCTGGATCCGATCCGGATTCCGGTGCGATCGGCCGCTCGCATCGCGCCGTCCGATTTCGACGATGCGCGACGCCGGGACGGCACGATCCGCCAGCTCGCGCACGCCGACTACGACTATGCCGGGTCGCGCCTCACCGCGTGGGTCGCGCCGGTCGTCGTGCCGCGTTCGTCGATCTTCGCGCGGACGGTAGGTCCCGCGAACGCGGCCGTCGTCACCGGCGCTCACTCCGGCGAGACCGGCATCTTCGGCATTGGCGCCGGCGGCGACGCGACATCGGTCGCCGTTCTGAGCGACCTGATGGCTATTGCCCGCGACCGCGCAGCCATCGTGCCCGCGCCGGTTCTTACGACGCAGTTCGAGCTTCAACCGTCGGACTTCGAACCGATTTCTGACTTCCCACTTCGGACTTCTGACTTCGTCCTTCGGACTTCAGACTTCGAACTTTCAAGCATCGCGCTGACGGAGGCCGTGTGAGCGCATTCCTGGGACTCCAGTGTCATCTGTGCAAGACCTTCTTTGCGGCGGAGGCGATCTACGTGTGCGATCGGTGCCTCGGTCCATTGGAGCCGCTGTACGACTACAGCGCGATCGCGCTGACGCGCGAGCAGGTCGCGAGCCGGCCGAAAAATCTGTGGCGCTATCGGGAGCTGCTGCCGATTGCCGGCGAGCCTCGAACGGGGTTCAACTCCGGCTTCACGCCGCTCGTGCGCTGCGATCGCCTGGCCGCGCGGCTCGGCGTCGACGAGCTCTACATCAAGGACGACTCGGTCAACCATCCCACGCTCTCCTACAAGGACCGCGTCGTCTCGGTGGCGGCGACGCGCGCCATCGAGCTCGGATTCGACATGCTCGCGTGCGCCTCGACCGGCAACCTGGCGAACAGCGTCGCCGCCCATGCCGCACGGCTCGGCATCGACTGCTGCGTGTTCATCCCCGACAACCTCGAAGCCGGCAAGCTGCTCGGGTCCGCGATCTTCAATCCGACGATTCTCGCCATCGCCGGCAACTACGACGATGTGAATCGGCTCTGCACGCAGGTGGCGGACCGGTATCGCTGGGGCTTCGTCAACATCAACCTGCGCGCGTACTACGCGGAAGGAGCGAAGACGCTCGGATTCGAGATCGTCGAGCAGCTGGGATGGCGCTACCCGAAGCACCTGGTGTCGCCCGTCGCCGGCGGCACGCTGTTGCCGCGCATCGTCCGCGGGCTTCGCGAGCTGCGTGAGGTTGGCCTCGTCGACGGGCAGCTGCCGAAGGTGTACGCCGCTCAAGCGGCGGGATGCTCGCCGGTCGTGAACGCGCTCGAAGCCGGGCTCGAGCACCCGGAGCCGGTCCGGCCGAACACGATCGCGAAATCGATTGCGATCGGAAATCCAGCCGACGGGTATCAGGTCATTCAAAGCGTTCGCGCGACCGGCGGCGGCGGCGCCGCGGTGTCGGACGAACAGATCGTCGATGCGATTCGGCTGCTCGCCGAAACGGAAGGCATCTTCACGGAGCCTGCGGGCGGCACGACGCTCGCGGCGGCCATGGAGCTGGTTCGCCGCGGCGCGATTCCGCGCGACGAGTCGATCGTCGTCTGCGTGACCGGCAACGGATACAAGACGGCCGAAGTCGTGGCGAAGCAGTTGAACGATCCGGTGCGGCTCACACGATCATTCAAGGATTTCGAAACGTGGTGGCATGAACGGGACGCTCGGCTGAAAGCCTCGGAAGACGCTCGGCTGAAAACCTCGCGCTACGGCGCCGTCTCAGTGCCGTAGCGCGAGCCTTCAGGCGAGCGCCCTCTACCGCCGCCCGCGCCCGGAGGTCGAGGTCGACACGATCGGGAGCTTGAACTCCATGGTGCGGCCGTTGCGCAGCACCTTGACCGTGGCCGTCGATCCGATCCGCGCGTCGGAGATGACGCGCTGCAGCTGTGACGGGTCGTCGATCGTCTGACCGTTGAAGCCGACGATGATGTCACCGGGACGCAGGCCGGCGTCGTAGGCTTCAGACGCGCGGCTCATGCGCGATACCAGCGCGCCGTTCGTGTTCTTCGCGCCAACGTCCTCGGCAATCTCTGGCGTCAGCCGCTCGATGCCGATGTAGCCGATCGATCCCCGCCGCACGTCGCCGTACTTCATCAGATCGTCGACGATTTTCTTCGCGAGGTTGCTCGGTACGGCGAACCCGATGCCCTGATAGCCGCCGCTCTGGCTGAAGATGCCGGTGTTGATGCCGACCAGCTCGCCGCGCGTGTTGACGAGGGCGCCGCCGGAGTTGCCCGGGTTGATGGCGGCGTCCGTCTGAATGAAGTCTTCGTAGTCCGTGAAGCCCAGGTTCGATCGTCCGGTCGCGCTGACGATGCCGGCGGTCACCGTCTGACTCAACTGAAACGGACTGCCGATCGCGAGCACCCACTCGCCGATCTTCAGCTGGCTCGAATCGCCCCAGGGAATGACCGGCAGCCCGGTAAGGTTGGCCTTCACCAGCGCGATGTCAGTGGTCGGATCGGTGCCGATGATGCGGCCGCGCACTTCGCGCTTGTCCGGCAGCGCGATCGTGATCTCGGTGCGCGCCCCGCGCACGTTCTCGTTTTCGCCGATCACGTGGTTGTTGGTGACGATGTAGCCGTCGGACGAGATGATGACGCCCGACCCGAGGCTCATCGATCGCCGGTCGCGCGATCCGAAGATGTCGTCGTCGCCGAAGAAGTAGCGGAAGAAGGGATCGCTCGAGAACGGAGAGTTCGGAGCGCGAACCACCTGCAGCGATGAGATGTTCGACACGCCTTTCACGGCGCTCGCGGCCACGCGCGTGAAATCGGGAACTCCGGAATACGATGCCGACGGCGTCTGCGCAGGCGTCGGCGCGGGCCTTTGCGGTTCGACCGCTGTGGTCGCGGGTCGCGCCGGCGCGAGGTCGGCGCGAGCGTCGGCCGCGCGAATCCGCGCCGTGACGGCGAGCCCGGCCGCAAATCCGGCGAACAGGAGCACGAGCGAGAGGAAAAATCTACGGAACATGAGACTCAGCCCGGATCTCCACTCTCATGACACGTCGACGCGGCGGGAGCTGCGGTCGTGCGCTTTCGGCATCGTGATGGTGAGGATGCCGTCCGTCAGCTCCGCCGTGATAGCCTCGACGTTGATCGGTTCCGGCAGCGAGAACGCGCGGGAGAATCGTCCGTGACCGCGCTCGACGCGATGGTAATGCTCGCAGGGGATATCGCGGTCGGCAGATTCACCGCGCGCGCCGCGGATGACGATTCGCGCATCCTCCACGTGAATCTCCACCTGGTCTCGCTTCAGGCCCGGCAGCTCCGCCGTCAGCACGAACTCGCCGGCGGTCTCGTACAGATCGACCGGCGGCGTCCAGCCCGGCGCATCGGTGCCGACGAGTTGTCCGAGTTGTTCGTGGAGCGCGAGCAGATCGCGCAGCGGATCCCACCGCGTAAACGCCACGTTTTTCATCGTAGCACGATTGGTTTCAGACCGGCTGTGCTACGATCCCAAGGTTATACAACTGCGCGGAGCGCGCGCATTCGTACGAGGCACCAGAGCACGATGGCTTATTCCATTCAGGCAACCCGTCTGCGGAAGGGGATGCTGATCAAGATCGGCGCCGATCTGTTCCGCATCATGGACACGCAGCACATGACGCCGGGCAACAAGCGCGGCTTCATCCAGGCGCGCATGCGGAACATCCGGACGCAGGCGTTGTCCGATCAGAAGTTCCGCGCCGAAGACGACATCGAGCGCGCGATTCTCGAAGAGCGCGAAATGCAGTATCTCTACAACGACGGCGACCACTACTACTTCATGGACACGACCACGTACGATCAGATCCACATCTCGGCGGAGGCGATGGGCGAATCGAAGGACTTCCTGATCGCCGACGCGATCATCCGCGTGGAGTTCTACGACAGCGAGCCGGTCGGCATCGAGCTGCCGCAGACCGTCGATCTCGTCGTCAAGGAAACCGTTCCGGGCATCAAGGGCGCGACGGCGAGCGCCCAGGTGAAGCCGGCGACGCTCGAAACCGGGCTCGTCGTGCAGGTGCCGCCGTTCATCAACGAAGGCGACAAGGTGCGCGTCAACACGGAGACGGGCGAATACCAAGCACGGGTCTGATGGACGAAGTCAGAAGTACGCCGTCGCACGGCTGGATCGAAGTCATCACCGGCAGCATGTTCAGCGGCAAGAGCGAGGAGCTGATCCGCCGGCTGCGTCGCGCGCAGATCGCCCGCCAGAAGGTTCAGATCTTCAAGCCGCTCATCGACGACCGCTTCGGCGAAGATCAGATCGTCTCGCACAGCGACATGCGAATCGCGTCGCAGAACGTCCGCAACTCCGACGAACTGCTGCGCCGGGTCGACGACGACACCGACGTCGTCGGAATCGACGAGGGGCAGTTCTTCGACGCGGATCTGCCCGGGGCGTGCAATGCGCTCGCGAATCGCGGCAAGCGCGTCATCGTCGCCGGCCTCGATCAGGATTATCTCGGGCGTCCCTTCGAGCCGATGCCGCAGCTGCTCGCGATTGCCGAATACATCACCAAGACGCTCGCCATCTGCGTCGTCTGCGGCGATCCGGCGAACCACACGCAGCGCCTCGTCGCCAGCAGCGACCGCGTCCTCGTCGGCGCCACCGGCATGTACGAAGCGCGCTGCCGGCACTGCTTCGACCCGCATCTCGCCGCCGTCGAAAAGGTTTAATACAATCGAACCGTGAAGGTTCAGTCGCTGCTCACCGGGTTTCTGCTGCTGCTCGGAGCGGGGTTCTTCGTCGCGAACGTCAAGCTCGTCGTCGACTATACGAGGTACCAGCGGCGCCGGCCGACGGCGCTTCTCACCTGGCCGAGCCAGAAGCCGCCGTACTACACCCTCGAACTGGCCATCGGCGTCGTCCTCGGTTTCCTGATCCTGCTGAAGATCTTCCGACTCCACATGCAGGCGTTCGGCGAGACGATGATGTTCGCCTACTACGCGTACTTGATGCCGCTGAGCTTGCGAATCGGTCGCGGCTTCTACGAAGACGGGATATGGGCCGACACGGCGTTCATTCCGTACAGCGAGGTAGGCGGCATCAGCTGGCGCGAGGGGGAACACCATGCGACGTTGATCGTCGTCTCGCGCCTGCGTAATCTTGCGCGTCGCCTCGTCGTGCCGGGGGACAAATGCGGGGCGGCGCGAAACCTCCTCCGCGACAAAATCGGCGACCACGAAATCCGTTTCGCGGGAACCGGCCTGGATCTGGGTAATCATGAGGAACGCCACGAAGGGTGAGCGAACAGTTATGGCAGCACGCGCAACCTGGAAAGGTTTCCTCAAGATCAGCCTCGTGAACATCCCGATCAAGGTGTTCCCGGCGACCGAGTCGAGCGCGACAATCTCCTTTAACCAACTGCACGGCGAATGTCAGACGCGCATCCAGCAGAAGCGCTGGTGTCCGCACTGCAATCGCGAGGTGCCGAACAGCGAGATCGTCAAGGGCTACGAGTTCGAGAAGGGACGCTACGTCGTCATGTCGGAGGAGGACTTCGACAAGGTGCGGCCCGAATCGACCCGCGTCATCGACCTCGTGCAGTTCGCCGACGAGCGATCGATCGATCCGATGTACGTCGATCGCACGTACTACCTGGCGCCCGACGGCGGGATGGCGGCCGACGCGTTCGCGGTCATGCGCGAAGGCATGGAAGGGAAGGTCGGCATCGGCAAGCTGGCGCTGTACGGACGCGAGTATCTCGTTGCCGTTCGTCCGCACGACCGCGGCATCGTGATGTACACGCTGCATCACGCCGCGGAGATCCGCGGCATCGACGCCGTCGAGGAGCTCGCCTCGGTTCCGGTGAAGGTGAAGCCCGAAGAGATCAAGCTCGCGAGGCAGGTCATCAGCATGTTCGAAGGTCCGCTGAACCTCGCCGACTACAAAGACGAGTACCGCGAAGGGCTGCAGAAAATCATCGAGGCCAAGATCGCGGGCGAAGAAGTCGTCGCGCCCTCCATCGAGACGCCGCCGAGAGTCGTCAACCTGATGGAAGCGCTCAAGAAGAGCCTCGACTCGGTCAGCACGCAGAAGAAGAAGCCGGCAAAGGCTGCCGCAAAGCCGGTGGCTGCCGCAAAGGCCGTCGCGGCCGCGGCGGCGCCCAAGCGCAAGCGTGCGTAAACGCCGGTGATTTTCCTCCTGCTCGTCCAGATCGGCTACTGCACGCCGGTGAGGAACGTGGAGGCGGCGAAAGCCGCGGGCTTCGACTACGTCGAGCTCGGCACGACGGAGATCGCGACGATGTCCGACGCCGATTTCGAGCGGACCGCCGACGAGATCGCGCGCCTCGGCCTCACGGTACCCGTCACGAACCTGTTCCTTCCGGCGACGCTCAAGGTCACCGGACCCGACGTCGATCGACAGCAGCAGGCCGTCTACATGAAGAAGGCGTTCGATCGGCTCGCTCGACTCGGCACGCGGCTCGTGGTGTTCGGCAGCGGAGGCGCCCGTCGCGTGCCCGATGGATTTCCGCGCGAGCGGGCCTTCGATCAACTCGTCGATTTCGGAAGGCGCGCCGCCGCTGAAGCGCGCGCGCACGGCATCACGATTGCCGTCGAGCCGCTTCGTCGCGAGGAAACCAACATCATCAACTCCGCCGCCGAAGGGCTCGCGCTGGTGGAGGCGATCCACGATCCAAACTTCGAGCTGATGATCGATTTCTACCACCTCGCGAGCGAACGGGAAGATCCGGCGATCGTCGTTCGCGCGAAGGATCATCTGCGGCACATCCACATGGCCAACCCGCGTGGACGCGTGTTCCCGCAGGAATGGGGCGAGTACGACTACGCGCCGTTCTTCGCGAAGTTGCGCGAGATCGGGTACGGCGGGCGGATTAGTGTCGAAGCGCAGGCGGCGGATTTTCAACGCGACGCGCCGAAGGCGATCGCCCTGCTGCGCCGCGCGCTCGAGCCGCAGTGAATTCCGCCGGCAGTCGGCTCATGGCCGGCGTGAAGACGAACAGTTCGGTCTCGGCGCGGCGGTAGACGGCGCCGCGCAGCTCACGAATCGCGCGTGGCATGGTGGCGGCGCGCCTGGCCTCCGTTCGCGACCGCAGCGGCATCACCAGGACGAACGTCGATTCTTCGTTCGCCTCGTAGACAATCCATGGCGCTCCGCCGGCCGCGGCCGTGCGGATTCCCTCCATGAACCGTCCCTCGTGGCCCGGCTTCACGTGAAACGTGAACAGCCGCACGGCCCGCATCGTGGCAACATCGACGTCGCCGCGGGTGTACGCGACTTCCTCACGCCGGCGGGTCAGCGTGCTGCTCTGGCCTTCGATCATCGCGGCGAGACGCGTCTGCAGCCGCACGAGATCCGGGTGCGCGGCCGCGATCGAAGGCCACACTTCGCCGAGATGATTGAACTGCTCGGCCGTCTCGGCGACGTTCAGGTACAAGATCTCGCGCGAATCCTTCGTCGCTTGAAACGTCATCCAGAAGAACGACGGCACCTTCGCGCGCTTGTAGGCGGCGACGATCGATGCCTCGAGCGTTTGATACGCCGCCGTCGTCCCGCGCTTCAGCTTGTGGTGAACGACGTTGAGAACGTTCGGCGGCATCGTCGGGGGCGGCGCTGCCGGGCGGCCTTGCGCGACGATCGGCGTCAGCGCCAGCAGCAGGCTGACGATCGCCATGCCATTACAACCTGGACGTCAGCAGCCCTATGAGGCCGGGACCGCTCGCCATCGGATCGTTGAGCCAGTCGGGCGGCGTCAGCCACACGAAGAGGAGAATCGCGATGACCCACAGATCGTAGGGAAGCGTCGCGCGATCGTCGGTCCAGAAGAAGGCGCGGTTGAAGAAACCGCGCAACCCCTCCCGAGAAGGGAGCGCCCGCCGATTGAGCGCGAGGTAGGTGTAGTACATGCGGTTGGCGACGGTCAGCACCGACAGCGCCAGGATGACCCACAGCACCCCGGCCATCCGGTTGGTCGCGGCGCCGATCATGAACAGCACGATGCGCTCGGGGCGCTCCATGAAGCCGACTTTGCATTTCTCGACGAGCGATTCGGCGCGCGCCCGCGCGTAGCTGGTCATGATCGAGAAGATGAGCGTCAGCGCGGCGACGAGGACGTAATCGCTCCGACCGAGCCGCGAATACAGGAAGATGAGCCCCGTGAGCAGCGCGAGGTCGGAGAAGCGATCGAGCGTGGAATCCCAGAAGGCGCCGAACTTGGACTGGAGCTGCAGCTCGTGCGCCACTTTGCCGTCGATGAAATCAAAGATGTTCGCGACCAGCATGATCACGAACGCGAGCATGAAGCGGCCGAGGGCGAGCGCCCACGCCGCCATCACATTGATGACGACCCCGATGAAGGTCAGCACGTTCGGGTGAACGCGCAGCTTGACGCAGCCCGCGATGATGGCGCGCAGCGGGAACATGCAGATCACGCCGATCGCGCCGGTGAACGTCAGGCGCTGCCGAGGTCGCTTGGGCGTCAGTCGTTCAACGGTCGCTGGGGCTGCCGACATGCCTCGCTTATAATGGAGGGTTCAGACACGCGACGAAATCGCGACATAGTAGCGTATGGCCATCCAGGATCTCAAGGAGCAGATTGCCCGGTTGCCGGAGCAGCCGGGAGTGTATCTGTACTTCAACACGGATGGCGACACCATTTACGTCGGCAAGGCGCGGGCGCTCCGCGACCGGGTCCGGAACTACCTTGGCGCGTACGGCGGCGATCCGAAGACCGACGCGCTGCTCGACGAGGTCGTGCGCCTTGAGATTATCGTCACCGATTCGGTCGTCGAGGCGCTGGCGCTCGAGAACAACCTGATCAAACAGCGGACGCCGAAGTACAACATCCTGCTCCGCGACGACAAGAATTATCCGTACCTGCAGCTGACGACGAACGAAGGGTTCCCGCGCGTCCTCGTCGCGCGCCGCGTGGAGCGCGACGGCAGCTTCTACGCCGGCCCGTTCCTGCCGGCGCATTTCGCCCGCAAGACCATGGCGCTGACGCATCGTCTGTTCGGCATCCGATCGTGCAACGAGGTGATCACCGGCAAACGCGGCCGCCCGTGCCTGGAATACGACATCAAGCGCTGCATCGCCCCGTGCGTGGATACTATTTGCGCCGCGGACGAGTACGCGCGCGCGGTCGACATGACGCAGCTGTTCCTCGAAGGCAAGAACGAAGAGCTCGTGAAGACGCTGCGGACGCGGATGCTCGCCGCGGCCGACGGTGAACGGTACGAAGAAGCGGCGCAGCTGCGCGACGCGATGCGCACCGTGCAGGCGCTCCACGATCGCCAGCAGAAGATGGCGACCGCCGAGCTCGGACACCGCGACGTCTTCGGCCTGAAGCGCGGGCCCGCGGGGGTCGCCGTGCAGATCTTTCAGGTGCGCAGCGGGCGCGTCGTCGAGCGCGTCGAGTTGGGGACAGAGGAGGAGCGGGAAGGCTTCAGCCGGGCGATTGCCGCCACGAGCGACGGCGAAGTGCTGGCCGCGGCGATCCAGCAGTTCTACGAGCTGCGCGGCGCGCCACCGGAAATTCACGCGCCGGCGGAGCCCGACGAACGCGAGGCCATCGAAGAGTACCTGTCGGCGCGCGCAGGACGCCGTGTGAAGATCCTCGTGCCGCAGCGCGGCGAGAAGCGCGGTTTCGTCGATCTCGCGAACCGGAACGCGGCGCTCGCGTATCAGACGCGGTTCAACCAGGCGCGTGCCGCTCAGTACGATGCACTCGAAACGCTGCAGCACGTCCTGTCGCTGCCCACGCTTCCGCGCCGCATCGAATGCTTCGACATTTCCACCATTCAAGGCAGCGAGACCGTTGCGTCGATGGTGGTGTGCGAGGACGGCCGTATGAGGCGCAACGACTATCGCAAGTATCGAATCAGAGGGGTGGGACGTTCTGTTCCAGATACGCACGAGCGTAACGACGCGAGCACATCGAGTGGCGAGGAGGCCCCGCTGCGACGTTCTGTTCTAGATACGCGCGAGGGCTACGGCCCGAGCGCGTCGGCAGGCGGCGACGAGGTTGCGCTGCGACGTTCTGTTCAGGATACGCGCGAGCGCTACGGCGCGAGCGCGTCTGCGGCCGGGCGTGGGGCCCCGGCCGAAGTAAGAAATGACGACTTTGAAGCCATGCACGAAGTCGTCTTGCGAAGATACCGCAAGCTGCTCGAGCTCGGTGGACCGTTTCCCGATCTCGTGCTGATCGACGGCGGCAAGGGGCAGTTGTCGGCGGCGTACGCGGCGCTCGAGGAGCTCGGGCTCGCGAACCTCGTTGCGATCGGCATCGCGAAGAAAGAGGAGCTCCTGTTCACGCGCGATCGCGACGATGCGATTGCGCTCGCGCCGACCGATCCAGCGCTGTTGCTCATTCAACGAATCCGCGACGAAGCCCATCGCTTTGCCGTCACGTTCCATCGCCGCGCGCGCACGATGCGCGACCTGCGATCCGAGCTCGACCACGTCACGGGCATCGGACCGCGCCGGCGCAAGACGCTGCTGACCACGTTCGGCTCGCTCGCCGGCGTTCGCCGAGCGACGCGTGAAGAGTTGGCCGCGGTCGTCGGACCGAAAACCGCGGATGCCGTCCTTGCGTTTTTCGCGAGCCGGCCTTAACCTTTGCTCCTTGCCGCACATCGACTTCGCGCAAATTGTTTTGGGGTTCGTCGTTCTGCTGTTCTCGCTGACCGTCCACGAGATGGCGCATGCGTGGACGGCGGACCAGCTCGGCGATCCCACTGCGCGTCTACTCGGGCGCGTCTCGCTGAATCCGATCGTCCACGCCGATCTGATCGGCACCGTGATCTTTCCGCTGATTGCGATGATCAGCGGCGTGCCGCTCATCGGCTGGGCGAAGCCGGTGCCGGTCAACCCGCGGCAGCTCGGGCATCCGAGGCGCGATTTCATGCTGGTGGCCGCCGCGGGTCCGGCCAGCAACCTCGTGATGGCCGTCGGCGCGGCGATGGTGCTGCGTCTGCTGCCGGTCTCGCCCGTCACGCTCGGCGAGCCGAACCTCTCGGTCCCGATCGCGTCGCTGCTCGGACAGGCGATGCGCCTCAACGTGCTGCTCGCCGTCTTCAACATGGTTCCGATTCCGCCGCTCGACGGCGGCAACGTGCTGAGCGGATTGCTGCCGCGGCGTCTCGGCTATCAATACAACGCCATCGTCCGCCCGTATGGATTCCTGCTGATCTATGCGCTGATGATGTCGCGCGGCTTCGAGTACCTCGTCATCCCGCCGTCGCGTCTGTTGATCTCTTGGTTGCAGTGAGTTCGCGTGCGCGGGTCGTTTCGGGGATGCGTCCGACGGGACGTCTGCATCTCGGGCATCTCGTCGGCGCGCTCAGCAAATGGGTCACGCTCCAGGATGCGTACGACTGCTTTTACTTCGTCGCCGACTGGCACGCGCTGACCAGCGATTTCGCCGACACAAGTCAGGTGACGGAGTACGCCTACGACAACGTCGCCGACTGGATTGGGGTCGGCCTCGACCCCGGGAAGAGCACGTTCTTCGTGCAGTCGCTGGTTCCAGCGCACGCCGAGCTGTACGTGCTGTTATCGATGGTCGTTCCGGTGCCGTGGCTCGAGCGAGTGCCGACGTACAAGGAACAGCAGGAGAATCTCAAGGACAAGGATCTGTCGTCGATCGGGTTTCTCGGGTATCCGCTGCTGCAGACCGCCGACGTCGCGATGTACGACGCGCGCTTCGTTCCTGTCGGCGACGATCAGGTCGCGCACCTCGAGCTGGCGCGCGAAGTCGTGCGGCGCTTCAACAATTTCTTCGGAGGCGACGCCCTCGTCGAGCCGGAGCCGCTGCTGACGTCGTTCTCCCGTCTGCCCGGATTGGACGGCGGGAAG
>Ga0209471_1001871_pt1 | contig 12313 bp, 11 predicted proteins | sample GraSoiAngelo_128_FD_185885 | JGI IMG/M metagenome (GOLD analysis project Ga0209471, IMG submission 185885) | Grasslands soil microbial communities from the Angelo Coastal Reserve, California, USA - 14_0927_12_20cm (SPAdes) (version 2) | ecosystem: Environmental > Terrestrial > Soil > Grasslands ...
CCGCTACCGACCTTCCGGCCGCCGATCCGCGCGCTGCCGCTGAGCGTGCTGTGGCCGGGCGACGAGCCGCCGGCCATGCGCGGAGACTGGGTGAGCTGGTTCGGCATTCCGACCCAGTTCAGCCCGCACTGGGAGGCCGGGATGGTGATTGACGAACCGACGGCGCATGGCCGGCTCATCCTGAGCGACGAGTGAGGCCGGGCGGATGGTAGACGTCCCGAAGACGGCGGATATCGTCATCATCGGCGGCGGCGTGCATGGCGCCAGCCTCGCCTATCACTTCGCTCGCAAGAAGGCGGGCCGCGTCCTGCTGATCGAGAAGAAGTTCATCGCCTCCGGCCCCACCGGCCGCTCGACCGCGCTCGTACGACAGTTCTACGCGATGGATTTCTTCACGCGAACGGCGAGCGCGGCCGCCGAGATGTTCCGCCACTGGAAGGACGTGGTCGGCGGCGACGGCGATCCGGGATTCCAGCAGGTAGGCATGCTGGTCCTCGCCGGTCCCGACACCGCGCCCCACCTCCGGCACAACGCGCTCCGGGCCCGCGAGCTCGGCGCCGGCGTCGCGCTCATCTCGCCGGCGGAGGCGAAGGCGCTGGTGCCGGCCGCGCGGGTGGACGACGTGGCGCTGGCCTCGTACGAGGCCGAATCCGGCTATGCCGATCCGTCGTCGACGGCGAACGCCCTGGTGAATCGCGCGCGCGACCTGGGCGCCACCATCATCCAGTACCGGCGGGTGGACGCGATTCGCGTCGCGGGCTCACGCGTGATCGGCGTGCGCACGGAGTCGGAGGACATCGACGCGCCCGTCGTCGTCAACTGCGGCGGGCTCTGGGCCGATCGGCTCCTGCGCCCGCTCGGCATCGAGGTCTCGATCACGCCGACGCGCCACCAGATGTGCTTCTTCCGCCGGCCCGGCGGGTTCGGCGTGCACCCGGCGGTGGCCGACATGGTGCAGGTGACCTACATGCGTCCCGAGCACGGCGACCTCACCATCCACGGCGTCCTCTCCTACGACGAGGTCGTGGACGCCGACCGCTACAACGAGGGCGTCGACCCCGATGAGATCGTGCGCAACGCCGAGCTGATCGCGCACCGCTTTCCGGTGATGGAGCACGGCCTGGCGATGGGCGGCTACTCGGGACTCTACGACGCGACGCCGGACCATCATCCGGTGCTCGGGCCGATTGCCGAGTACCAGGGCCTCTACGCCGACTTCGGCTGGAGCGGACACGGCTTCAAGCACTCGCCGTTCATCGGCGACATCCTCTCGGACGTGGTTCTGCACGGCAAGGCGAAGGGCTACGATCTCACGCCGTTCCGCTGGAGCCGGTTCCGCGAGGGCGATCTGGTGCCGCCCGCCCGCTGGACGGCGCCGCCGCACCCCAAGCACCGGCTCTAACGAAATGGGGGGCCCCGCAATGGCCCCCCAAACCCCCCAACGTTCGGAGCGCCCCGGCACAGCCGGGTCGCTCCTCTAAACGACTAGGTCGTGATCGCGAGCTGGTGGCCGAAGATGTAGAGGGTGGGGTGCGGCTTGAAGCCCTGCACGCGCTTGTCGTGGAACGTGAAGATCGCGCGCCACACCGGCTGCACGATCGGCCCGTCGTCCTGGAGGATCTTCTCGAGCTGCGCCATGACCTCGCGCCGGGCGGCGACGTCGATCGTGCCCTCGGCCAGTGACAGCAGGCGGTCGAACTCGGGATTGGAATACTTCGACTCGTTCCACGGCACCCCGCTGCGGTAGGCGAGGGCGAGGCTCATGACACCCAGCGGGCGGTGCGCCCACGTCGTGAAGCCGAACGGCACCTTGGTCCAGACTTCCCAGTACTGCGTGGACGGCATGACGTTGATCTTCACGCGAATGCCGGCGTCCTTCCATTGCTCGACCATCGCCTGGACGGCGAGCAGCTCCCAGCCCGGCTGCGGCCGGCAGATGATCTCGGTGTCGATGCCGTTGGGATAGCCAGCTTCCGCGAGCAGACGCTTGGCTTTGGCGACGTCGCGCTGGAAGGGCACCAGCTTCGCGTACTCGGGATGCACCGGGCTCACGTGGTGGTGCTCGCCGACCTGGCCGAGGCCCTTGTGGGAGATTTGCAGAATGACGTTCGAGTCGATCGCGTAACGGAGCGCCTGCCGCACGCGCTTGTCGTCGAACGGCTTGACCGGCTGCACGCGCGCGGTGGCGGTGTAGGCCGTCGTCACCTGGTACATCTGCACGTGCGGCAGCTTCTGCAGCGCGTCGAGCTGGACGATGTCGGCGCCATAGAGACCGTCCACCTGCTTGCTGGCCAGGGCGCTCACCGCCGCCGCCGGGTCGTCGCCGAGGTCGATGAACTGGATCTCGTCGAGGTACGGTCCGCCACCCCAGTAGTCCTTCTTGGCCTTGAGCACCTGGCGGCGGCCGACCTCGCTCTCCACCAGCGTGAAGGCGCCCGTGCCGTTGGAGCCGACCTTGAACTCGCCGTTCTCGGCGGGGTCCTGGATCAGCATCGGGTAGTGGAAGAGCTGCTCGGGGATCGCGAGCTGGGCCGTCTTGCCGTTGAGGCGCACGGTGAACGCGTCGACCTTCTGGATGGCGTTGGCGTCCCAGAGCCGCGTGGACTTCTTCGGATTGCCCTTGTCGTCCTTGTCGCCCGTCTCGAACTCGTCGAGCAGGAAGCCCTTCATCAGGCCGACCATCGACGAGCCGGTCTTCGGGTCGAGCGCGTGCTTGAGGTTCCAGATCACGTCGTCGGCGTTGAACTGCCGGCCGTTGTGCCATTTCACGGACCGCCGCAGCTTGAGGGTCCACGTCTTGAGGTCGGGGGTCGCCTCCCACTTCTCGACGAGGCCCGGACGGGTGACGTTGTCGATGCCGGTGACCGTCAGGTAGTCGAGGACCTGCCGTGCCGAGTTCGACGATTCCACCCAGCTGTAGGTGTGAGGGGATTTCAGATCCTGGCAGCGCATGCCGAGGCGCAGGGTGCCGCCGCGTGGAAGGTTCTGCGCGGCCGCCGGCGACACCAGGGGCTGGCCGGTGATGCGGCCGGCGAACGCATAGGCGGCGGAGGCCGACATTCCGAGAAAGGTCGCGTAGCGGAGAAACTCGCGGCGGTCGATCTGCCGCTCGACGAGCTGACGTTTCAGGGTGGGAATGAGGGCGTGCTCGCTGGCGTCGCGCATCGTCGGAACCTCCTGTCGCCTCAGGGCGGCGACAGTGTCGGCGGCGCGCGCAGCGTTGTCAATCGTGACCTGCCTCGGTCGGTTGTCGCCGGCGCTGCTTCATCGCCCGTTGCCGCCTGGTGGGGTCGCCGCGCGTGCCCGATCTTGTTCCAGCGCGTCGAGCCGTGCCTTCACGTCGCGGGCAATGGTCTCCGCGACGGTGTTGCGCCTCCGCTCCGTCTCTAGCTGGCGCTCCAGCAGCTGGACACGCTCGTTGAGGCATTGCACGGTGTCGATCAACTTCTCCGCCACGCTGGACGGGGAATCGCCGGGGGAGCGGATCGGCGCGCGGCAGTCGGCCCACGCCTGCATCGGTGCGACGGCGGCGAGCAGTGAGAGCGGCAGGACGATGACCACGACGGACGTTTGCCACATCAGCCCCATCGCCGTGACCTCCCCAGCCCCTAACCGCCCCGCTCGGGAGGCCGCTGGCTGGCCTGGACGGCGGCGACATCGGACGGGTTCGGCGGCTCGACGAGGACGATGCTCTCGTCTTGCGGCGACTGCGGCTGGCCCGCGTCACGGCCGACGCGGAAGCGGATCTGCGGCAACCGCGCCACCGCCTGGCGCAGGGCCTGCTCCCAGCGCACGCCGATCTTCACCAGGTCGGGATCGTTCGCCGTGAACCGGCGCTGCCGCGTGATCTCGAGCTCGTCCACGCCGTAAGCGAGGAGGTCGATCGGCGGTCCCACGGTGACGTTGGAGCGCATCGTCGAGTCCAGGGACAACAGCGCGTACTTCGCCGCCTCCTCCAGCGTCGTCTTGTCGAAGCGGATGCCGCGATCGAGGATGGGGCGCCCGTACTTCGTCTCACCGATCTGCAGATACGGCGAGTCCTCGCTGGCCTGCAGCGGGTTGCCCTGCGGGTAGACGATGAAGAGCCCCGGGCGCTCGCCGCGCACCTGGCCGCCGACGATGAAGTTGACGTTGAACTTGAACTCGTCGCGCTCCAGCGCGGCGCGGTCCATGTCCGACACCCGCCGCACCTCCTCGCCGATGATGCGCGCGGCGTCGTAGAGCGAGGGCGCCTGAGCCAGCCCCTTGCCCTCGTCGAAATCACGTCGGAGCAGCGTGATGATCGATTGCGTGCAGGAGAGGCTGCCGCTGCTGAGCAGGATGAAGACGCGCTCGCCGGGCTGCACGAACACGTGCATCTTGCGCGCGACGTTCACCTGATCGTGGCCCGCGTTGCTGCGCGAGTCGGACGCCATCACGAGACCCTGCCGTGTCCAGATGCCGACGCAGTACGTCACCCGGGTATCGTAGCAGAGGCCGGGCGGAGGGCCGTGTTACGGTGGGCCCATGGAGATCCGCCTCGGCTACGAGCTGAGCTTCGAGGTGCCCCGGCCCACCCCGATGCAGCTCATGCTCTACGTCCACCCCGAGCAGGCCTCGCGGCTGCGGCGGCCTGAGCGCATCGAGATCGAGCCGGCCACCGCCGTCGAGGACTTCGTCGACGAGTTCGGTAACCGGGCGGCGCGCATCCTGGCGCCGGCGGGCACCGTGCGGGTCCGGTACGACAACGTGATCGACGTCTCCGGCCGCGCCGAGGCGCCGATCACCGGCGCGCGCCTGACGCCCGTGCACGCCATGCCGCCCGAGTGCTGGCGCTTCCTCCTGGCCAGCCGCTATTGCGAGGTCGACCGCCTGTCCGCGATCGCCGGGGATCTCTTCGGCGCCACGCCCGAGTCCTGGGAGCGGGTGCAGGCGGTGGTGGACTGGGTCCACACGCACGTCGTCTTCGGCTACCAGTTCGCGCGGCCGACGAAGTCCGCCGCCGACGTCTACCTCGAGCGGCAAGGCGTCTGCCGCGACTTCCAGCATCTCGCCATCGCGTTCCTGCGAGCGCTCAACATTCCCGCCCGGTACGCGACCGGCTTTCTCGGCGACATCGGCGTGGCGCCGAGCCCGTCTCCGATGGACTTCTCGGCGTGGTCGGAGGTCTACCTGGACGGCGCCTGGCATCCCATCGACGCCCGCCACAACCAGCCGCGAATCGGCCGCGTGCTCATGGCCCGCGGCCGTGACGCCGTGGACGTCGCGCTGACCACGTCGTTCGGCGCGGCCAACCTCACGCAGTTCACGGTCCGGACCGACGAGGTCCCGGCCGCCGCGGCCTAGCTCGCGCCTCGAAGGGCATCAAGGGCGCTTGCCGTTGGGGCCAGCCGGCAAATTCGTAGGAATCGTGCCGTTCACGCGTGACGCAGATATTTATCCCACAGCAGATTTCTGAAGCGGCTCTCTGGGTCCATGCGCGCTTTCAGGGCCGAGAATATGCGAGCCTCCGGATACGCGCGATCAAACTGTTCATTCGTGGCATCGAGGCGGTAGGGCAGATAGTAGCGGCCGCCATTGTGCAGGGCCGCTTCGATGAGCTCGCGCGTCCAGGCTCTCGTGGCTGCGCTCGCACGTTCGGTATTGCGCTGTTTGTAGTACAGAACGAACGCGAAGACTTCAGTCGGCGCCCATGTCAGAACCGTCTTGGGGTCTGGCGGGGAATGGCGAATCGAAACATTGAGCGCGTTGACGTTGTGCAACTTGAGAATCCGTGCCATGTCCCGGACGAAGGAAAGGAACCTGCCGACGGGGATGAAATACTCTTGGAGTAGGTACGTCGACATGGCCCGCGTTCGAGGTTCGAGTGACGCGGCGTCCAAACTGGCCTCGTAGTTCCGCCAGACGACGGCGCGTGTTTCCAGCAACAAGCGATCCGCAAGCTTTTCGCGTAGTCGATTCCCGCCTGGCAGCTCGGTGATGGCCCAGATTGCATTCTTCTCAAGTGCGTAGTCTAGATCGCGTGGGATCAAGCGCCGCCGCTCAGTCAACGGCTTTTCGGTCGTAACCCAGCTAATGGAACGTGGAGCATTGAAATCCGGCGGAGTCAGATCGGCATTATGAAGTATCACACGCGGATCGGATCGCGTCCGCTCAGCGAAGAACGCGGGGTACGCCTCGAGCCGGACGTCGTGCACAATGCGTTCGAGGCGGCTATTGGCTTCCAGTTCTAGTTCTACTTCGGTCACGACTCCGAGGCCACCATACCCGCCGAATACAGCATGAAACAGGTCTGCATGCTGAGATCGCGTCAGTTCGAGCACTTCCGATTTGGCTGTGACCAACTGCAGGCTGCGCACAGAGTTGATCAAAGGGCCATGGCCGACATAGCGTCCGTGACAATTGACAGATACCGACCCCCCAACCGTGAAGTTGCTATAACTCTGCATTGTCGTTATCGACAGATGGTACGGGTCGACAATGTCCTGCAGGTCTCGCCAGGTCATACCCGCCTGCACGCGTATCGTCCGGTTCGATGCGTCGAAAGCGATCACACCGTGCATATGACGCATGTCCAGGTGCATCGAGGCAGGTGCCGCGATCTGCCCGCCCATGCTGAAGCGCCCGCCCCCCACGGAAACTGGGCCGGACCATGAGCGCAGGGCCGTCCGGACTTCATCGGTAGATCGTGGCTGCTTCTCTTCCGAGACTCGTACCGGATTGAGTCGCGAGACATCGTTGATGACCGTTCCCGGTGCCGCGGTCTCTGCCGACCGAGAAGCGAGCGGGGACACCATGGACACGGCCAAGGCTTCGACGAATCGGCGACGGCTCAGGCCGTCACTCATTTACGGCGCGTCATGGTCGGCAGGACGGTGACGCCATCCGACAGTCATCGCGCGAGCGGGAAGTGGCACGCGACGCGGTGGCTGTCGCCGAGCTCGCGCAGGGGCGGTTCGCTCGTGGGGTCGGTGCATACCGCGGGGCGGCCCGCAGCCTCGTAGACGGGACAGCGGGGCGCGAACCGACAGCCGTGCCCGGGGCGCTCGAAGTCGAACACGCTTCCGGCGGCCGTGCGTGGGACCTCCTGGCTGCGCTTCTCGACCAGTGACGACCAGAGGATCGAGGTGTAGGGATGGCGCGCCGACCGTGCGACGCGGTCGGCCGGCCCGATCTCCACGATCTTCCCCAGGTACATGACGGCCACCCGGTGGCTGACCAGCTCCACCACCTCGAGGTCGTGCGAGATGAAGAGATAGGAGAGCCCGAGCCGCAGCTGGAGGTCGCGCAGCAGGTTGACGATCTGAGCCTGGATGGAGACGTCCAGCGCGCTGGTGGGCTCGTCGGCCACGATGAACCGCGCACCGACTGCGAGGACCCGCGCGATCCCGACCCGGCGCTTCTCTCCGCCCGAGAGCTCATGCGGAAAGCTGGCCAGCTTGCCGGATTTCAAGCTCACTTGCTCCAGCAGCTCGGCGGTCCGCCGCGTCACCCCGGCGTGGTCGAGCTGCTGGTGCAGCGTGACGGCCTCGTGAAGGATGTCCCGGACGCGCATCCGTGGATTGAGGGCGGCGTCGAGGTCCTGGAAGATCATCTGCATCTGCTTGCGCAGCGGCCGCAGCGCCCGCAGCGGCAGCGCGGTGATGTCCTGGCCATCGAACACCACGCGGCCCGACGTCGCCCTGGTGACTCCGAGGATGATGCGTCCGATGGTCGTCTTTCCGCAGCCCGACTCCCCCACGAGGCCCAGGGTCTCGTGCTCGGTGAGCGCGAAGCTCACGCCGTCCACGGCGGGGACGGAGCGCGTCTGACCGAACATGCCCGCGCGCGCGTGGTAATCCTTGCGGAGGTCGGAGACCTCGAGGAGCCGGCTAGGCATGGAGGTGGCAGCGGATCCGGTGGCCCGTCGTGACCGTGGCCAGCGCGGGCTCCTGGCTCATGCAGCGAGCGCGGATCGCGTCGGTGACGCGCTCGCAGCGGGCATAGAACCGGCAGCCGCGGGGGACGTCCATCGTATCCACCACCTCACCGCGGATGACGGAGAGGCGGCCCTCGATGGCGTGAGGCCGGCCGTTCTTCTGGGCGCTCGGCAACGAGGCCAGGAGTGCGGCGGTGTACGGGTGCTTGGCCGGAACGCTCGGCGCCAGGACGTCGCGCGCCGGACCCTGTTCCACCACGGTCCCGCCGTACATCACGGCCACGGTGTCGGCCAGCCGCGAGACGACGCGAATGTCGTGGGTGATGAGCAGGGTCGTCACGCCGAGCTCGGACTTCAGCTCGGCGAGGAGCGCCACGATTCGCGACTGGATCGTCGCGTCCAGTCCCGTGGTGGGCTCGTCGGCCATGAGCAGCGACGGCTCGCAGGCGAGCGCCATCGCGATCATCGCCCGCTGACACATGCCGCCGGAGAGGCCATCCGGGTACTGGTCGAAGCGCAGGCGCGGCGAATCCATGCGCACGCGCTCGAGCCACTCGATCGCGCGGTCCTTGGCCTCTTTCGGGTCCTTCACCGGCGTGTGCAGGCGGATGGCCTCGGTGATCTGCTGCCCGACCGTGAGAAATGGGTTGAGCGACGATTTCGGGTTCTGGAAGATCATGGCGATCTCGTTGCCGCGAACGCGCGCCATCGATCGTTCCAGCTGCGCGCGCCAGCCGGGCTCGTCCTTGGCCACGGCGACGATCCGGCCGTCCCGCTCCGTCACGGTGACGTAGCGGCCGAGGTCCTGGAGCAGGTTGCGCCGACCATTGCCGCCGCTGAACTCGATGGCCCCCGTGATCACCCCCGGGCTTCCGCCGACGAGGCCCAAGACGGACAGCGCGGTCACGCTCTTGCCGCTGCCGCTCTCGCCCACGACACCGAGCGTCTCGCCGCGCGCGATGGAGAGGCTGACGCCGTCCACCGAGCGGACGAACGCCTGCTTGGCGCGGGAATAGAAGTAGGTCCGGAGGTCCTGGATCGCGAGCACCGGCGCGCCGGTCACGAAGCGCTCTTGTTCTCGAGGATGTTGTTCAAGCCGTCGCCCAGCAGGTGGAAGCCGAGGATGGTGCCCAGGATCGCCAGCGCCGGCGCCGTCGACGGCCAGAACTTTCCCTGGAAGAAGTAGTTCGCCCCCGCCTGCACCATGTTGCCCCACGAGGGCGTGGGCTCCTGGACCCCGAAGCCGAGGTAGCTCAGGCTCGTCTCGACGAGGATCGCCTCGGCCATGCCGAGCGTGGCCTGGATGATCAGGAGCGGCGCGCAGTTGTACCAGAGGATGTGCTTGGCGACGATGACGCCCGTCGAGAGGCCGAGGACGTGGGCCGCCTCGATGAAGCTCTTCGTCCTTAGAAATTGGATCTTGGCCGCGATGAGGGAGGCGATCGCGGGCGCGCCGGTGATCCCTACGACGAGCATCACGTAGTAGATGTCCGCCTTGAACGCGGCGATGACGAGCAGGATCAGCACCAGGCGTGGAAACGAATCGACGAGGTTGCTCAGGTAGGTGACGAGCGCCTCGGCGCGGCCGTCGCGGTAACCGGCGACCACGCCGAGCGCCGCGCCGAGCGCGAGCGAGGTCGCGACGGCGAGCAGACCGGGAAGAAAGTACGCCTGGATGCCGACGATGAGCCGCGAGAGGATGTCGCGGCCGAGGAAGTCCGTGCCGAGCGGGTGGCCGGGTCCGGGCGCCGCGTTGAGGCGCGCCATGTCCATGCGCGCCGGATCATCGGGCAGCCACGCGACGGCGCCGAGGGTGTAGGAGATCACGACGAGGGCCACGACCAGCAGGCCATAGCCCACCGCGGCCAGGTCGGCCATCGTCGCCGCTCGCCAGCGCGAGCGTTCCCGGCGCTCTGCGACCTCGCCCGCGGCCTGGCGGTAGCGTCGCACGCCGCCCGCTACTCCGTTGCCGTGCGCGGATTGACGCCGGCGTAGATCACGCCGCGCAGCAGGCTCGCCAGCCGGACGAAGGCCGCGGCCACCATCGCGATCCCCATGATCACCGGAAAATCGCGGTCCTGGGCGGCCTGCAACGCCATCCGACCGAGGCCGGGCCAGTTGAACACCTGCTCCACGATGACGGCGCCGCCGAGGACGAACGGCATCTTGGCGGCGATCATCTCGGTCATCGGCAGAAGAAACCCTTCCTTGAACGCGTGGCGCCACACCGGCGCGCCCTTGGCGCGGGCGGTGCGGATATAGTCTTCCGTCATCACCCGGCCGAGCTCCTCGCGCAGATGGCGCGTCACTTCGCTCACCGTACCGTTGGCGACGCCCAGCACGATGATCGGCAGCAGGACGTAGAGCCAGCTGTGACGCTGCGGCTCGGTCGCCGACAGGAGCGGAAAGAGTCCCAGGCGGTGGATGAAGAGGTAGATGACGACGTACCCCAGCCAGAACACCGGCACCGCCGAGATCAGGTAGACGGCGAGCGTGAGCGCCCGCGCGAGCGCGCCGGTCCGGCGCGCCGCGGAGTAGAGCGCGATCGGCACCGCGAGGAGCAGCGTGACGAGCAGCGAGCCCAGGGTCAGATAGAGCGTGTTCGGTCCTGCCCGCACGATCTCGCCGGCCACGGGCACGCCGGTGCGGATCGACGTGCCGAGGTTGCCGTGGGCCATGTGGCCCAGCCACGCCAGGTACCGGCCGTACCAGGTGGTGGGCACGCCGAGGGCCTCGCGCACGGAGGCGCGCGCAGCCTGGCCCGGCGCCTGCCCCTCCAGCAGCACGCTGAAGGGGTCGCCGGGCGACAGATGCAGGATCACGAAGACGACGAGGCTGACGCCCAGGAGCAGCAGCGCGGTGAGCGCCAGCTCCCGGACCACCATCACGCCGACGCGCCGGAAGGCCGCGAGCTTCGTCGTTACTTTTGCTCCGTGACCGGAATGAACCATTCATCCGCGAACGAGAAGAACTTGTAGGGATGAATCGCGACCCGGCGCAGCTTCTTGTGATAGCCGCTGTAGTTCGTCAGCGTCCAGAGGAACGTGTAGGGTGCCTCCTCGGCGAGGAGGGCGTGCAGCTTCCGGTTGATGGTGCGTCGCTTCTCGTGATCGAGCGTCAGCTTGCTCTCCACGATGAGGCCGTCGACCTCGGGATTCGAGTACCCGCCGAAGTTGTTCTTCCAGGCACCGATCTCGGCGGAATGGAACAGCGACGAGATGTCCGCGGAGTCGTCGAAGACCCACGAGGCCAGGATGACGTCGAAATCGTGCTCGGCGAAGACGGCGTCCTTCCAGGCCTGCCACTCCTTGAACTCGACCTTGACGCTGACGCCGACGGCCTTGAGGTAGTTCTGGAATGCAAGCACCACCCGCTTGACCGCCTCGCTCTCCTTCTCGATCGGCACCTTGAGCGAGAGCGCCAGGGGCTTGCCGTCCTTCTGCATGACGCCGTCGGGACCCGGGGTGAAACCGGCCTCTTTCAGGAGCGCGACCGCCTTCGCCGGGTCGTACGGCAGCGGCTGCACGTCGAGGTTGTACGCCCAGCTGCCGGGGGCGAAGGGCCCCGAGATGAGCGTGCCCTGGCCGTTGAAGAAGGCGTCGAGCATCTCCTGGCGGTTCACCGCGTGCGTGAAGGCGCGGCGCACCCGCTTGTCGGCCAGCAGCGGGCTTCTGAGGTTGTAGCCGAAGAACGCATAGGACAGCGCGTTGTACGGCTGCAGGACGAAGCGCTTGTCGCCCTGCAGCTCCGGCAGATCCCGCGGATTGACGAGGACGAGCATGTCGATGGCGTTGAACATCATCGCCTGGGTCATGATGTTCTGGTCCGCGAACGGCCTGGACAGGAACTTGTTGATGTGGGGCCGGCCCTTGAAGTAGTCCTCGTTGGCCACCAGCACGATCTCGCGGTCCCGATGGGGGTCCGCACGAAGGGATCCTCGCGCGTGAGGTACTGGGAGTTCGCCGGTCCGTGCGCGGGGATCACCTTGAAGCTGAACTTCGCGAGCGCGTTGAGGATCGGCCGCTTGAGGGTGAAGCGCACCGTGTAGTCGTCCAGCTTCTCGACCTTCTCGATGAACTCGTAGCGCACCTTGAGCGGCGTGATCGTCTTGGGATGCATCATGATGTTGTGCGTGAAGAGCACGTCGTCGGCCGTGAAGACCTTCGGCGCCTCGCCCTCTCGCGGATGCCACCGCACGTCGTGGCGCAGGAAGAAGGTGTAGGTGCGGCCGTCCTTCGACGCCTCCCAGCGCTCGGCCAGCTCGGAGACGATCGCCTGCTTCTCGTCGATGCCGACCAGCCCGTTGAATACCAGCTCCGTGATGCGCAGCGAGATCATCTCGTTGCTGGTGATCGGATCCAGCGTGGCCGGGCGGCCGTACTCGCCGTAGGCCAGCGCGCCGCCGTCGGGCCGGCC
>Ga0209471_1001872_pt1 | contig 12307 bp, 10 predicted proteins | sample GraSoiAngelo_128_FD_185885 | JGI IMG/M metagenome (GOLD analysis project Ga0209471, IMG submission 185885) | Grasslands soil microbial communities from the Angelo Coastal Reserve, California, USA - 14_0927_12_20cm (SPAdes) (version 2) | ecosystem: Environmental > Terrestrial > Soil > Grasslands ...
GGCAAGGAAGTTCGCGCTCCACGAGCGCGTATTGCCGAACGGACGCCACACATTGCCCAGCAAATCCTGCAGCAAAAATCGGCCGACGCGCGTGCCAGCATCAATCGCCGTAAGAATAAAAAGCGCTTCGAACATGATGGCGAAGTGATACCAAAGCGCGAGCGCCGTCGGGCTGGCCGACGCCCGCGCAAACATGTGCGCCATGCCCACGGCAAATGTCGGCGCACCACCTGCCCGTCCGAACATCGTCTTCTCGCCCAGGTCCTGCGCTAAGATCGACATCTGCTGTTCCGTCACCGGAAATCCGGCGGCCGACACTTTCGCGACCACTTCGCTCGGCGTCCCTTTCGCGTTGATCGCGAAATATTCGCCCGGTTGCAAAACACATGCTGCGATCATTGCCATCAATGCCACCATCATCTCCGTGATCATCGCGCCATAGCCGATGTCGCGAATGCGCGACTCCCGCCCGAGCATCTTTGGTGTCGTGCCCGAAGCGATGAGCGAATGAAAACCAGAAACCGCGCCGCAGGCGATCGTAATAAAAACAAAGGGAAACACCGGCCCGGCAAATACCAGTCCACTTCCATCGACAAAACGTGAGATCGACGGCATCAACAACGTTGGATGCAGCAATACCACGGCAAGCGCCAGGGCCGCGACCGTTCCCAGTTTCAAAAACGTGCTCAAGTAATCGCGCGGCGTGAGCAGCATCCAGACTGGGAGAATCGACGCGGCCAACCCGTAAATCATGATCGCCCAGGCGATCCATTTTTGATCGTGTCGAAACCAAACTTCGACCGCCGGATATTGCGCGAGAAATTGTCCGCCCCAGACTGCCAAGATCAGCCCAAACAATCCGAACGCGGTGATCCATGCGACGTTGAATTTTCCGCTGCGCAGGCCGGCCCCCATGATCAGTGCGATTGGAATTGTCATCGCAATCGTGAACACGCCCCACGGACTTTTGGCCAGCGCCTGGACAACCACGAGCGCGAGGACGGCCAAAAGAATAATCATGATCGCGAGGACGCTGATGAGCGCGAGTGCGCCGACGCCCGGCCCGATTTCCTCTTTCACGATCTGGCCTAATGTCTTGCCGCCGCGCCGGACGGACGCAAACAAGATGATCATGTCGTGCACGGCGCCGCCCAGCGTCGCGCCAATCAAGATCCACAACGTTCCCGGGAGAAAACCAAATTGCGCCGCCAGTACCGGACCGACTAGCGGTCCCGGCCCGGCAATCGCCGCGAAATGATGACCGAACACCATCCATCGATTCGTCGGCACGAAATCCTTGCCGTCGTTTTGCACAACCGCTGGTGTCGCACGTTCGTCATTCAGAACGAGCACCTTCGCCGCCAGCCATTTGCTATAAAAACGATAGCTGATCGCGGCCGCGCAAAAGCCCGCCGTGACGATCCAGAGTGCGCTGACCGATTCACCGCGCGAAAGCGCTAGCACACAGATGGACGCGAGCCCGAGAATGGTGACCGCGATCCAAAGCAGTCTTTTCCAGAGAGCCATTATTCCATTTTAATTGAAATTGCCGCGTCGCGCCACAGCTGCAATGTATCCTGAAACAGCCTATGCGCTTTTCCCACAAAATAGCAAAACTGACAAGCGGCCGTGCTTTCAGCAGCGCGCGAAGCCATCTCCGTCGTTTCATCTTCGGATGGCGCGTTCCCATCAAGCTCGAAGCGAACGCAATCATCGATACGATCGATCGTAAGGAGTTCGAACAGATTTATGAGCGCTACGCCGTCGACGATCCGGGCGAAGATTGGCCGAAATATCTCGATCTTCCCCGTTGGATCGACATTAATATTCGCCGCATCCGCGACGTCGAGCTCGATATTGTCACGCGCAAACGCATTCTCGATCTCGGTTGCGGCGCCGGGTACTTCGCTTACATCGGGCAGTTGCTCGGACACGAAGTCGTCGGCCTCGATCTCGATGATCTTCCCATGTTCGGCGAAAGCACGCGGATGTTGGGCGTGCGTCGCGTGATCTGGCGCGTGCGGCCTTTCGTCCCTCTGCCCGATCTGGGAGAAAAATTCGACCTCGTCACCGCGTTCATGATTTGTTTTAACAATCACAAACAGCCTGATCTTTGGGGTGTGCCGGAATGGGAATTCTTTCTCGACGACCTGTCCAGGCATCTTACGTCGCGCGGCCGCGTTTGGCTGGAATTGAATAGCGAATACGACGGCACTTTTTACACGCCGGAGTTACGACAGTTCTTCGAACACCGCGGCGCCAAGATCGAGAATCAGCGCGTCGTTTTTAGTTCAGGCTTGCGCGCGCCTGCTTTAGCCGCGCCAATTGCTCGCTGAAATTCTTCCGTCGCAGCCGATGTTCCACGACCACCGCCGCCGGCGCGCGATCGACAAAAGATTTGTTCTTCAATTTGTCTTCGACCGTTCGCACTTCCCCTTCCAACCTCGCAATTTCTTTGTCGAGGCGCTCGCTCTCCGCCGCTTTGTCCGCCTTGGTGATTGCGAGAAAAATTTCGCCGAGCGGAGTCATTGCAACTGGAATGCCAGGCTCCGATTTATGTTTCGGATCGAGAATGACCTCCTCAGCGTTCAGCAAACGCGAAATCGCCGGTAGGTGATCTGATACTTCTTTTTCGTCAGCTCGTAAAATGAAACGCGCCTTTGTGCTTGATGAAATTTTCGCTTCCGCGCGAAGATTTCGACCCGCCTGAACAGTTTCGTAGATCGCGGCCACAAGTTTTCGCTTCCCGGCAAGATCGACATCGTCCAGTCCGAATGTTTTCGGCGTCGGTTCAAACTGGATCGATTTTTCTCCGAAACCGAGCAGCGACCACAGCTCCTCGGTGATGTGCGGCATGAACGGGTGCAGCAATCGCAAGACCGCCGAGAGCACGAAATCCATCACCGCTAGTGCGGATTTCTTGCGCGATTCATTGTCGGCAAAGATTTCAGTCTTCGCTGCCTCGACGAACCAGTCGCAGTAATCGCTCCAGAAGAAATCGTAAAGGTGCTGTGCGACCGCATTGAATTGATATTCGCCGTACGCCGCCTCGACCGCGTCGATTGTCTCATTTAATCGCGCCAGCACTTCAACTGCAAAGATCGATCCCGCGACTGCGGGATCGATCTTTGGCGCAATTTCGCTCGGGCCGTGCATCTGCCGAAAGCGCGCTGCGTTCCAAAGTTTGGTCGCGAAGTTGCGGCCCTCTTCAATTTGCTTTTCGTCGAAGCGAATGTCCTGACCGCTTGGCGCGATGCGCATGAGGCCGAAACGCAATCCGTCTGCGCCATACTTGTCGATCAACTCGAGCGGATCGGGCGAGTTGCCGAGCGACTTCGACATTTTGCGCCCCTGCTTGTCGCGAATCAGTCCGGTAAAGAAAACGTCGCGGAATGGAATGTTGTCTTCGATGCGCTTCGATTTGCCGGGCTTGAACTCGAGTCCGGCGATGATCATCCGCGCCACCCAAAAGAAAATAATGTCCGGCGCGGTCACAAGCACCGAACTTGGATAGAATTTCCTTCGCGTTTCCTCGTCCATCGTTTCATACGCCCACAACCAGGACGAGAACCAAGTGTCGAGTGTGTCCGGATCCTGCGTCCAGTTCTCTTCGTCCTTCGGAGGCTCAAGCCCAACACAGATTTCTTCTGACTTCTGACTTCTGACTTCTGACTTCTGACTTCGATACCACGCCGGTATCCGATGGCCCCACCAAACCTGGCGGCTGATGCACCAGTCCTGAATTTTTTCCAGCCATTGCGCGTAGACCTTTTCCCAATGCGCGGGAAAGAAGCGAATGAGATGATCGCGCACGACGCCGAGCGCTTCCTTCGTTTTCGGATAGCGCAAAAACCATTGCTCGCTGAGCCGCGGTTCAATCGGCACTTCGCTGCGATCGCTGAAACCGATATTGTTTTCGTACGGTTCCGTTTTCGAAAGCAGTTTTCTCTCTTTCAGGATCTCCGCTGCTTTATGGCGCGCTTCGAATCGGTCGAGTCCATTCAATTCCGGGACCGCCGGACAATTGATCCGGCCATCTGGCATAAGCACGTCGAGAATCGGCAAGTTGTGCCGCTGGCCAATTTCGAAATCTAATTTGTCGTGCGCGGGAGTGACTTTTAGAACGCCGGTGCCGAACTCGGGGTCGATCGCTTCGTCGGCGATGATGGGAAGTTTCTCACGCGCGAGCGGACGCCAGGCATGTTTGCCGATAAGATCGACATATCGTTTGTCGTTCGGATGAACCGCGACACCGGTGTCGGCGATAATCGTTTCCGGCCGGGTGGTGGCGACTTCCAAAAACCGTCCCGGCTCTTCGACAATTTCGTAGCGAGCATAATATAAATTTCCTTTTTGCCGTTTGGAGATGACCTCTTCATCAGAAAGCGCCGTTTGCGCGGCCGGGTCCCAGTTGATCATTCGGACGCCCCGATAGATCAGTTTCTTTTCATAAAGATCGACAAAAACTTTTTGGACGGCGCGGACATAATCATCATCGAGTGTGTAGCGTTGACGCGACCAATCGCACGAGCACCCGAGGCGTTTGAGTTGTTCGATGATGATGCCGCCGTGTTTATCCTGCCATTCCAAGACGCGGCGCAGAAATTCCTCTCGACCGAGATCGTGGCGCGTTTTTTTCTCAGTGCGGCGGAGATGTTTCTCGACGGCGGTTTGGGTCCCGATGCCAGCGTGGTCGGTCCCCGGCAGCCAGAGCACTTCGCAACCAAGCATACGCGCGCGACGCGCCAAGATGTCCTGGATCGTATTGTTAAGAACATGCCCAAGAGTGAGCGTGCCGGTGATGTTCGGCGGCGGAATGACTATCGAGAACGCCGGCTTCGATGACCGCGCATCAGCTTCGAAATCGTGATTGTCGATCCAACGTACGTACCATTTTGGTTCGACCGATTTCGGATCGTAGGTTTTCGAAAGCTCAGCCATCGCGATGAATCATCCGAAGGCCGAGCGGGTTTGCAAAATGAAAAGGTGAACACTTGCGGCGGCAGGCCACCGCCATCACCTTCCGGCTGCATGAGCGATCTGCGCTCCATCGGCGTTTTTGATTCCGGCATCGGCGGGCTCACCGTCGTGAAGGCGGTGCGCGATTTGCTGCCTAACGAAAAAATTTTTTATCTCGGCGATACCGCCCGCGTTCCTTACGGCGGAAAAAGCGCGACCACGGTTCAACGTTACAGCGTTGAGATGACGCAGATGCTGCTCGGCGAAGACGTGAAAGCGATTGTAATCGCGTGCAATTCGGCTTCCGCGGTGGCGTTGCCGAATTTAGAGAAAACTCTTTCCGTCCCGGTGATCGGGGTGATTTTACCCGGCGCGAAAGCCGCCATCGCCGCGACGCGCAATCGCCGCATTGGCGTAATCGGCACGCGCGCGACGATTAAGAGCGGCGCATACGAGCGCGCCATCCACTCACTTGATTCGAAGATCGACATCTCCGCGCGGGCCTGTCCGCTGCTCGTGCCCTTGATTGAAGAGGGCTGGCTCAATGACGAGCTGTCGGATCGTGTGATCACGCGTTACCTCGAGCCAATGGTCCGCGAGAGAATCGATACACTCGTGCTCGGCTGCACGCATTATCCGTTGCTGGCTGATGCGATCGCTCGTTTTCTTAAGAGCAATGTGAAACTGGTCGATTCTGCTTGGAACTGCGCGGCAGCCGTCCAGGATCTTTTGAATCGACAATCACTGCGCGCGCCGGCGGAGAGTTCCGGCGGCCTCGAAGTAGCCCTCACAGATGCGCCCGACAACTTCCTGCGGGTCGCGCGCGAGGCATTGCAATTAGAGATTGGCGAGGTGCAATTGCGCGAAGTTATGCACGGCGCGCCGGCACTGTAGCGGCGCTCTGCGAGCGCCGAAATCGAAATGGGTCGGCGGTCATAGACCGCCACTACAACTTTTGCTTCGCTTTCGGCAGACTTTTCACCACCAGCTCATAAGAGTGGTCGATCATCGTACGCAGCTCTGCCTCCGGAATGCCGCTGTCTATTTCCACCGTATTCCAATGTTTCTTGTTCATGTGATAACCGGGCCGAACCTGTTCGTACCGGTCGCGCAGATCCAGCGCGAGATCGGGATCACACTTCAAATTCACAGTCGCCGGCACCCCGTCGAGCGCAGCGAGCGCGAACATTTTTCCGCCAACTTTGAACACGAGAACATCTTTGCCGAACGGCGTGCCTTCAGTCGCACCACGCTGTTCGAGGCAATATTCACGGAATCGCTCAAGATCCATATCCGCGAACAGATTAACGACACCTGTGATGAGAGCGAATCGGAACGCTACAGTGTTAGCGAACCGAGCATTCTTAAGCGGGCGTAAACTGGCTCAGATCATAAATGCCGAGTCGCTTTTCTATCCCAGCCACTTTGTCCACCATCTTTTCAAAACCGTCCTCACCGAACAGTTCGTTCTCTTTTTTCTCGAAATCCTCGCCGAGCGCGTCGAATTCGTGCGGCGTCACGATTTTGTGGAAAGCCGGAAAAAGCACGGTGTCCTCGCGGGCTTCGTGCGGATTGTACATGCGAATGAATTGGCGCATCGAGTCCGCAAGCCGGACGCGCTCCGACGCATTCTTTAACGAGCCCCAATTGGCCAGGCGCATGGTCACATCCGTGACCCGCCGGCCAGCCTGGTGCTGATCGCGCAGCACCCTCACCAAATCGACTAACTGGTGCGCTTTTTCGAAACGTGGAAACAGAAAATCCTCTTCCAGCTTTTCGTGATAATCTTCGATGAAACTGCGAATAATTCCGGCCGCGTCCGCCAGCGCTTCCGGTGGAAAATCCTGCTTCGCGTCCATCCGGCGAAGCACTTCGCCATAGACCAACAGCACGCGCTTCAACACTCCATGCTCGCGCATCAAGTCTTCGGGCGGCGCGACTTCCTCCTCCTTTTTCTCTGGCTCGGCAGTGACTGCAAAGGACAGACCGGTAACGGCTGACGTCCCAACGATGATGCCGCTTCGCAAAAAAGCTCTGCGCGATGAATACGAGCTTTTCATGGCGATCTTAGATTCGACGTTCCATTTCAATTACGCAATCCGCTGGGACAACAGCTGCATCAAATCCAAAATTTTCACGCGCTCCTGCTTCATCGAATCGCGGTCCCGCAGCGTGACTGTATCTTGTAATTGTCGATCTTTCTCGCCGAGTGTTTCGAAATCGATCGTCACGCCGAACGGCGTTCCAATTTCGTCCTGGCGACGATAACGCCGTCCGATGGCGCCGCTTTCATCGTAGAAGACATTCATGTGCGGCCGCAAAAGATCGACAATCTCTTTTGCTTTCGCGACCAGTTGTTCCTTGTTTTTCAAAAGCGGAAACACCGCGCATTTGATCGGCGCCATGCGCGGATGAAAACGCAGGACGGTGCGCGTTTCCATTTTTCCTTTTTCGTCCGGCGCTTCGTCTTCCGCGTACGCTTCGCAAATCAGGGCAAGGACAGTGCGATCCACACCGGCGCTTGGCTCGACCACGTGTGGAATAAATTTTCGCTTTGTTTCCTCATCGAAATACTCCAGCGACTTACCGCTGGCTTTCTGATGCTGCGATAAATCGTAATCAGTGCGATAGGCCACTCCTTCGAGCTCCTGTCGGCCAAAAGGGAAATCGTATTCGATGTCGTAAGTGCCTTTCGAATAAAACGCGCACTCTTCGTCGGGAACTTTTCGGGCGTGCAGCTTGGCGCGCGGAATGCCGACGTTCTCGTAGAACTTGAGCCGCTCTTCCAGCCAGTAATCCAACCACTTCATCCCCTCCTCTGCCCGGCAAAAATATTCCAACTCCATCTGCTCGAACTCGCGTGAGCGAAAAGTGAAATTGCGCGGATTGATTTCGTTGCGAAATGCTTTCCCGATCTGTGCAATGCCGAATGGCAACTTCTTGCGCGAAACTTCAAGAATGTTCTTAAATTGAAGGAAGATCGCCTGGGCTGTCTCGGGACGGAGATATGTGATCGACGATTCGTCCTCGGTCGCGCCGACGTATGTCTTGAACATCAAATTGAATGCGCGCGGTTCGGTCAGATCTTTCCCGCCACAATTCGGACACTGTTTGACGCCTTTCTTGTCGACAAGCTGATCAGCGCGCAATCGCGCTTTGCAAGATCGACAATCAACCATCGGGTCGCTGAACGTGTCTTCGTGGCCGCTCGCTTTCCAGACCGCGCGATTCATCAAGATCGATCCGTCCATCCCGACGACGTCCTCGCGCTCGTGCACCATCACCCGCCACCAATAATTTTTCAGGTTGCGCTTCAACTCCACGCCGAGCGGACCGTAATCCCAGCAGCCATTCAGGCCGCCGTAAATCTCGCTCGATTGGAAAATAAAACCGCGCCGTTTGCATAGGCTGACGATCTTTTCCATGCGTTGGGAATCAGACGGGGTGCTCATCGAAACAGAGTTAACCGCAGATTACGTAGGATTGAATCTGGAAACCAGGAAACCACCAAGGAAATACAAAGACATGAATCAGGAAAGCAGGAAAAAAGGAAACTATCCTGGCTTCTTGGCTTCCAGATTTATGTTTGCGGCTCGATCGTCACTTCGGTCTTAACCGAACTGGCGATGAAGCACTGTTCGTGCGCGGTGTGATTCATCTCGTCGAGCTCTTCCTTGCTCGGCTGCTTGTCGCCGGAAAATTTCGTTTTTTGCCGGAGAACAACGCGCGTGATGGCCAATTTACCTTCCGCATTTTTCTCCATGTGGCCGACCGCTTCATCGACATATTCATCGAGCACGAACTTCTTTTTGCATGCCACGGCGAGAAACGTCAGCATGTGACAACTCGAAAGGGAGGCAACAAACGCTTCCTCCGGATCCACATACTTCGGATTGCCGAGATAAGCGGGCGCGGCCGACGCTTGCATCTCGTGACCGCCATCAAACTTCCAAATGTGATCGCGCGAATATTTCTGATATTCGAACGGCGTACCGCCGCGTTTCCAAGTGAGAGTAATTTTGTGTTCGGACATGTTTTTAGATAGAATGGGGCAGCTCACAGAGCAAGCGCGACGCTTGCGCTAAAAGGCGCCCGTTCTATTTTGTTGCGCCCAAAAATTCGCGCGATTAGCTCAGTGGTAGAGCGCTTGCTTCACACGCAAGAAGTCGCAGGTTCGAACCCTGCATCGCGCAAGTTCCTTGTCATTAGGACTTTGTGGGACAGATGTGGACTCTGACGGACTAAACGTCTGCTCTCCAAAACTTAATAGTTTCGCCTCACCTGTGTTTAACAGGACAGGCGCGGACACGCTTATCGAGATCGGTGGCGTCGACTTGGATTTCGTAATCGGCATCGAGGTAATGAAAGCGCACGTTGTCGCCATCGCGTAAGATGAATTTGACGTTGGTCCCGGCTTGAAGGGTATGGAACCCGTTTGAAAGTCCTCGACTTGTCAGCCAAAAACCCGTTAGATGCCGATATGTTGCTCAAATCATATAGTATTAGCTTCGTTGGCTTACTCCTTGTAACGTCCAGTGCCTGGGCGGGGACGTCGGCTCTTGAAGGGGTTGTGAAGGATCCCACCGGACAGCCCGTCAAAGGCGCCGATGTCCGGATTGAAGCCACAAACGGACGTAATTTCTCCAGGATTGTTAAGACCGATGCCACCGGCCATTACACCTCCGATGGCCTTGCGGTTGGTATTTATAAAGTCACTCTCGTTGTCAATGGAGCCGTCAAGGCATCGATCCTCAATGCCTACACGCAGTCTGGCAAACCCACTCAGCTCAACTTTGAACTCACCCCAAAGACAAATTTCGTCAAGACACATAAGGTTTGGATTTCCCCCCCGACCGGAACTCTTATCGGCGGCGGTCAATGGGTCGACGTGGATGATAACGGCAATATCGTCAACAATAATGGAGTGAGCAGCGTCGAGAGATCGGGTGCGATTCAAACGAACATGTTGACAGCGCGTCCTAAATCGCCGGGGGGTCAATGATTTTTACAAAGCCCCAATCGGCGCGATAAGCGCATTCTAATGCCACGAGACTTGGATTGCTTTTCTTGCACGCGCCAGACTCGACCTAGCTAAGTGGCCACATCTGCGCTAAACCAAGCCCTAAGCGCGCAGCACGTTAAACATCATCATCCTCGACCTCAACACGCGGACATCGGCGTACGCAGCCTGCTCGACTGAATTCGCTCTTACCGAAAGTCGTTCTCTGAATTCGGCCATGGCTCGTCTTCGAGAGATAAGGGACTTATCGCGTCCCCTTAAAAATCCCCTTCTAGGGGGAACAATTAATCGGAACGCGGGGCGAATTCGCGTTGACGGGTATGACGGCCATGCGCTTGATTGGTTTTCTTTTGCTGTTTTGTGGTATAATCAAGCGCGTCCCGAGGAAAGACGTAAGCCTCCCGTGAATAACGCTTGTCGGTGGCGAGAATTGAGTCGAGGGCTTCAGCGAATCCTATTTTTTGCATGTGAAGGTGATCTCTCCAGGAAGAGCGACAGCTATGATAATTAGCAACTGCGCGCGGAGCAACTGGAGTAAATGCAAAAGAGCTGCCGCCACGCTCTTCATTCTGCTCCTTACGCCTGTGCTCGCGCGTGCGCAATCCATCGGTCCGTCGGTAAAAACGTGGATAGAAATCAAAGCGGCCCATGAGGCATCGGAGGCACTCGCGAATCCCAACGTAACGGCAAAAGAGCGTCTGCGTGTGGAGCAAATCTACTACCAACTCGTCCGGGACAATCCGCAGTCTGTCCCGGCGCAAAACGCCCTTGCCGCATTTCTCTGGAAAAACAGGAAGGCGGAAGCAGCCATCGAACATTGGCGGACAGCGCAACGGCTCGAGCCGGAGAATGGGGAAGCGGCCAACTCGTTGGGCGGCGCGTACCTCAGGATGGGCCGCGTCCGCGAAGCGGCGGAGCAGTTTCTTTTGGCGGTTCGCTCCGAAAGTGACAATCCCGATTATCATTTCGACCTCGGGAACGTCGAATTCCTCCTCCGCCGTGATCTGACGGCGGCTTGGAAGACCGATTCTGCGGATTTGTTGCAACGCGCCCTGTTCCAATTTCGCGAAGCCAGCCGGCTCGCTCCGACCGACCTGGAATATGCCCGAGCTTACGCGGAAACATTTTATGGAATGCCGAACCCCGATTGGGATGAGGCGCAAATCGCCTGGCAGCATTATCTCGAGCTCTCCACGAATCGGAACTTCGGCTACTTGCAGCTCGCGCGGGTCAGCCTGAAGCGGCACAAGAAAACTGAAGCCTTGTCTTTCCTCGATAAAATTTCAGACTCCTCGTATTCCGAGGTAAAAGAAAAACTGCGGAAGCAAGCCGAAGCACTCTAGACGACGGCGAAGCACGAGAAGCGGGTTTGCTTTCGTTACCCATCACCGTGGCTCCTGCTTTCGAATATCGCGTTCAAGCTTCTTCATAGTTTCGACCACCGTCACGTCGATTCAAATTCTGGGACTATTCTAGCGACGTTCATTCCCAAATTTCCATGGTACCGCGACCGGGCCGATTCGAAAAATAAGGGCACACGTTGTCCCTCGAAGAATTGCGCCAAATAGTCACGGACGACGAAATAAGGGGACTCATCGCGTCCCCTTAAAAATCCTCTTCTAGGCGAGAACAGTTTTCAGCGTTACTGTTCTATCATGTCTCCGGCCCAAGAAGACGGGGACGAGGTGAAAAAGCAGAAGCGCACCCCAGCTTATAACAATAGTTTTGGCCCCAACACTGATAAGTTGCTTCACCTTCTACGATTTACCGAGAGGGCTACACAAAGCTATCTTCCACAGTTACAGGCCGTTTCCCCTAAGATAGGCGCGTTAAGTCCCGCAGACGCGGACTACGCAGAGAAGCTCCGCCAGGTGGCTGAGCAAGCTCTCAAGCACACCTCGGAATTAACCGGCGGTATTCTCACCATTCACGAACTGATGCCGGTACTAATTGTCGCGATCACACTCTCGCCTTTCACTGTGCGTACGCCAGCCTCATTTTCTCGATAGTGTCGATCGTCGTGCTGCTGACGCTCCTGTTGCATTTGCTCATCCGTTGACAAACAAGAAGCAAAATGTTCGTAATATCATGAGAAAATATTTTTGTCGTCGCTGTTGGGTTACACATTTCTGTTCTTGGTGCTCATGCGACCGCCTTCTTGGTTTCCATTTCTGCGGTGTATTTGCCGAAGCGCGCTTTACTGTTGCACCAGGCGCGGTGATGGAGCGCCCGTTGCGCATCGGCCACATTCGTCGAGCCACCTTTCCAGGCTTTGAGCACGGGAGCCTGTAGGGCGCGCCCAAAGGAAAAACTCAATTCCCACGGAGC
>Ga0209471_1001874_pt1 | contig 12303 bp, 15 predicted proteins | sample GraSoiAngelo_128_FD_185885 | JGI IMG/M metagenome (GOLD analysis project Ga0209471, IMG submission 185885) | Grasslands soil microbial communities from the Angelo Coastal Reserve, California, USA - 14_0927_12_20cm (SPAdes) (version 2) | ecosystem: Environmental > Terrestrial > Soil > Grasslands ...
TGATCGCCAACATCCCCGACAAGGTGAAGACCAGGCTGCTCGAGCAGATCCCGCTCAAGCGCTTCGGCGCCCCCGAAGAGGTCGGCCGCTGCGTGGTGTACCTGGTCTCGCCCGACGGCGACTACATCACCGGCTCCGAGCTCTCCATCAACGGCGGCCTGCTGATGTGATCGTCGCCCGCTGGCAGGCCGCGTGCAGTCGCTGCCAGGTATGCGAAACCTCATGATCGTCGTGGGAGTGGTCGGGGTGCTGAGCGGGTGCGGGGCGATGAGCCGGATCAGTGGGGGAGCCTGGAGGACAAGGTGGCCATCTCGGCGAGACCATGAACCGCGAGGCCTTCAACGAGTGCATGCGTCGCCGCGGCTACACCGTCTCGATGGGCTCGATGTCCCTCCGCTGACCGGCCAGGGGTCCGCGGACTGTTCGGCCGCCTAGTTCCGGCGCGGCAGCCCGCTCGAAAGCATCGACAGCGACATCATGCTCCAGAGTGTCATCGCCTGGGCCGCCCATGCCCACGGCGTCCACGCCAGCGCCGCCACGGCGGCCGCGCTGGTCGGCCGGCCCTCGTAGAGCACGCGGGTCTTCGACGGCATCACCCACGCCTCGCCCGACAGGACCTCCTCGCCGTGCTGGTTCACGCACACCGTCTGGAGCCGGATGCGATTGCGCTCGCGGATCACCTCGATGACCTCGGCGCGCGCGGTGATCGTGTCGCCCGCCCTGACGGGCTTCACGAACTTCAGCGACTGCGAGAGGTAGATCGCCCCCGGCCCGGGCAGCTCCGTGCCGATGACGGCCGAGATCAGGCCGGCCGTGTAGATGCCGGGCGCGATCGGCACCTTGAACGGCGTGCCGGCGGCGTAGGCGGCGTCGCTGTGGACCGGATTGTAGTCGCCGACGGCCTCCACGAACGCCGCGATGTCGTCCTGCTCGACGACACGCGTCAGTTCCGCGCGGTCGCCGGGGGCGAGATCCGCGATGGTCTTGCCGATCATGCGCGCTCCTTGTGGTCCAGGCGCCGGAGGATCGCCTGCACTCCATCCTCCACGCGCTCGAGTCGCTCCTCCAGCTCGACGATCTGCTTCGCCACCGCGGTGAGCTGGGACCGCGAGGCCAGGTTGAGCGTCGTGACGGCCTGCTCCAGCGCCTGCTCGCCCGCCTTCTTGAATGGTGCCTGGGCGGTGAGCCAGCCCTCCAGCGAACGCCCCATGAGCTGCGCGAACACCTCGGTGTTCATCGCCTGCCCCAGCACCCGCGACCATGCCTCGATCCACTGGTCGAGGAACTGCTTCCACTGCGTCACGAGATCGGGACTGGCGGGCGTCTGCGCGAACATCCGCGCCCACTGCTCCAGCCCCTGGTTGAGCACCGGGCGCCAGAAGGCCATCGGATCGGGGGGCGGCGCCGGCGCCTGGCTCACCAGCCGCGTCCACGCCTGGGTGGACTCCTCGAGCTGCTTGCGCCACATGTCGAACAGCTGGATCGTCGCCGCCGACGCGTCCGTCATGGTCATTCCCTCACGAGTGCGGCGCCAGCCAGCCGGACACCTTGGGTCCTTCTCGCGACTGCCGACCGCGTCGATGAGCGCCCGCACGCAGGCCGGCGGCGCGATGTAGTCCTCCTTGGCCCCGACCACGAAGACCGGACACCGGATCTCGCCGAGGCGCACCGGGCGGCCGCCGAACACCAGCTCACCGCGGAACAGCTTGTTGCCCTGGTAGAAGTCGCGCACCCACTGGCGGAAGAACTCGCCGGGGAAGGCCACGTACTCGTTCGCCCACTTGTTGAGGGCCGTGAAGCCTTCCACGTACTTGTCGTTCCACAGGTTCCACCAGAGGTTGAGGTTGGTGGAGAGATCCATCGTCGGCTTCAGCAGCTTGAAGCCGGCCTTGACGAGGTCGGCCGGCACCGCGCCCAGCGTGTCGACGAAGCGGTCGACGTCGAAGTACCTCCGGTCGAGCCAGAGGCCGAACAGCCCGATCTTCGAGAAGTCGATCGGTCCCGCCATGTTGATGAAGTTCTTGACGGGGATCTCGGGGTGCGAGGCCACGAACGAGGCCGACAGCGGCGCGCCCATGCAGTAGCCGAGCACGGTCAGCTCCTCGGCGCCCGAGCTCTCGAGCACCTTGCGGGCCATGCGCGGCAGGATCTTGACCACGCAGTCCTCGAAGGTGAGGTCGTTGTCCTCGGGGCCGAACACGCCCCAGTCGAGCAGGTAGAAGTCGAAGCCCTCCCGGGTCATGTGCTCGACGAAGGACCCGCCCGGCAGCAGGTCGAAGATGTAGGGGCGGCTGATGCCGAGGTTGGGCACGAACAGGATCGGCGTGCGATGCCGGCGGCTCGACGCGTAGCGATAGAGCCGCGACTTGTTCCGCTTGTAGATCTCTTGGCGCGGAGTCTGGCCGGTGCGCGGCTCGCCGGCGGTCGCCAGCTTGCCGAGGTTCGTCAGACGTCGGACGTTGCGGTCCAGCTCCTCCTGCCACTGCTTGACCGTCTCGGGCGAGGCGGCGGCGGCACCGGCGGCGAAGCCGTTGGTGAACCGCTCCACCACGTCCGCGAAGCGTTCCTGACCCATCGAGAGGGCCTCCTTCGGGGCGCGATGTGGCGACAGACTCAGTATCGCATGACGACGCCGCGGCGCGTCAATCAGTTTCCGCGCCGCGGCAAATCGTCGCCGGGGCCGCGCTCACATCGAGAACATCGAGCCGAGCTTCATGGCCAGGCCCATGTCGCCCTTCACCTTGAGCTTGCCGGACATGAAGAGCATCTGGCCCGACTGCTTGCCCGAGAGCATCTCCGTCCAGTCCTGCGCGGAGATCAACAGCGTCAGGTTGGGATTCGTCGCCGCCCCCTGGTTCACCGTGCAGGCGCCGTCCTTGATGACGACGTGCCAGGTGCCGCCGCCGTCCCCGCTGATGTCGTACTGAATGACCGCGCTGGTGCCGGTGGCCTTGTCCGGCCGGAACCGGCCGGACATCGCGTCGAACGACTCTTTCACTGTGGGCATTGCTGCCTCCTTTGTATTCGCCGTCCAATTAGAATGTGAAGAGGTCCATGCCCCCGGTTACCGTCAGCACGGCGCCCGTGATGTAGCGGGCGCGCTCGGAACACAGGAAGGCGACGGCGTTGGCCACGTCCTCCGGCTCGCCCTCCTTCTGCATCGCCACGCGCTTGACCATGCGCTCGTAGAGCGGGCTCAGGCTGGCGTTGGGCGCGATGATGCCGGGCGCCACGGCATTGCACGTCACGCCGTAGCGCGCGCCCTCGAGCGCGACCGACTTCGCGAACCCGATGACGCCGATCTTGCTCGTCGAGTACGCCGTCTGGCCGAAGCCACCCATGAGACCGGCGATCGAGGCCATGCAGACGATCCGTCCCCAGCGGCGCTCGCGCATGCCGGGAAACACCGCGCGCGTCATCTTCATGGTGCCGGTGAGGTTCACGCCGAGGTTGAACTCCCAGTCCTCGTCGCGCATGTCCTTGAGCTGACCCACCGTGTAGATCATCCCGGCGTTGTTCACGCAGATGTCCACCGGCCCCAGCTCGCGCTCGATGCGGTCGACGACGGCCTGGACCTGCCCGGTGTCGCGGATGTCGCAGCCGTAGCCGCGCGCGTGGCCGCCGGCGCCGCTGATCTCCTTGGCCGTCTCCTCGGCGCCCTCGGCGTTGAGGTCGACGATCGCCAGCTTCGCGCCTTCCCCGGCCAGCACGAGCGCGTCGGCCTTGCCGAGGCTGCGGGCGGCGCCGGTGACCAGCGCAACCTTGCCGGTGATCCCGAGGTCCATGACGGGGCTCAGCGCCCCTTGAACTGCGCCGGCCGCTTGCCGAAGAAGGCCTGGATCCCCTCGGCGGCGTCCTCGCTGCGGAGCGTCGGCAGGAAGGCGTCGAGCTCGACGTCGATGGAGCGCGCCATCGACGCGTCGAGTCCCTCGTCGACCGCCTTGATGATGGCCGCCATCGCCAGCGGCGCCCGCTTGCCGAGCTCGCGAGCGAGCGCCTTGGCGTCGGCGAGCGTCTCGCCCTCCTTGCAGAGGCGGTTGACCAGCCGCAGCTCGAGACACTCCTTGGCCGGGATCTGCGTGCCGAGCAGCAGGAACTCCAGCGCCTTGGTGCGGCCGATGAGGCGCGGCAGCCGCTGGGTGCCGCCGTAGCCGGGAATGATCCCGAGATTCGATTCCGTCTGGCCCATCCGCGCCGTCTCTTTCAGCAGGCGCAGATGGCAGGCCATGGCGATCTCGCAGCCGCCGCCCATGGCGTGGCCGTTGATGGCGGCGATCACCGGCTTGGGAAAGCGCTCGATCTTCCGCATCACGCTGTTGCCGAAGCGGATGAAGTGCTCGATGTCGCCGCCCGAGAAGGCCGAGCCCAGGTCGGCGCCGCCGCAGAAGATCTTGTCGCCGCTGCCGGTGACGATCACCGAGCGGACGGTGTCGTCGGACTGCACGGAGCTCAGCGCGGCGTTCAGCTCCTGCATCAGCGCCTCGCTGATCGCGTTGGCCGGCGGTCGGTTGAGCGTGATGACCGCGTAGGACTCCTCGCGCGCGAGGACGAGCGTCTCAAACCCCATTGCGGGTGACTCCTTTGAGGAAGATCGTGGCGACGGCGTCGGCGGCGTCGACCAGGCGATAGCCGCGCTTGCCGAGCACCCACGAGGTCGCCACCTGGTCCATGGCGCCGAACAGCATCTTCGTCGCGACCTTCACCGGCAGGTCGGGCGCGAAGCGGCCGCCCGCCACGCCTTCCTCCAGGATGGACCCGATCAGCTCGAAATACGCCGACACCTCGTGGGCGGAGGCGCCGCGGAAGAACTTGTGGCCCTGTCGCAGCTCGACCTGCACCACCTCGGCCAGCGCCGGGTTCTGCTCGAGGACCGTGAAGTGCAGGAGCACGAGGCGCCGCAGGCGGGCCTCGGGCTCCGGCACCTGGGCGATCTCGCGCCGGAGGTAGGCGACGAACGCCGCCATCTTCTCGCGGAAGAGCGTGACGAGGATCTCCTCCTTGGTCTTGAAGTAGAGGTAGATCGTGCCGCTGGCGATGCCGGCCTCGCGCGCGATGTCGGACACGCGCGAGCTGTAGTAGCCGTTGCGCGCGAAGACGCGGATGGCGGCCTCGATGATCTGCTGGGGCTTCTCGGGATCTCGCATTGTCGAGGGCCTTTCGGTCCGCCGCCGAGTGACTGAATCGCGGTTCATTCTACGGGCGCGCGCGAAAGCCTGTCAACGCATGCTAGAGTCCAGCCCATGCCGATCAAGTATCGCGTGGGCGTCATGCCCGGCCCCTGGCCCGGCGGCCCGGCCGGCCGCGACTTCTTCTGGCGCTTCGTGGACCTGTGCGAGAAGACCGAAATCGATTCTGTCTGGTTCTCCGAGCGCCTGTCCTCGCCGCTGCCGCTGCCGGAGCCGATGACGGCCATGGCGGCCATCGCCGCCCGCACGACGCGGCTCAAGTTCGGGCCGAGCGTCTTCGTCACGCCCTTCCGGACGCCCGTCCTGGCCGCCCGCGAGATCGCGATGATCGACTACCTCTCGGGCGGGCGGATGCTGCCCGCCTTCGGCATCGGCGTCGAGCAGGAGCGCGAGTTCCTCGCGGCCGGCGTGCCCTTTCGCGAGCGCGGCCGGCGCACCGACGAGGCGATCGCCATCATGCGCCGGTGCTGGAGCGAGGACGAGGTGACGTTCGCCGGCGAGTTCTGGCGGCTGGACCGGATCACCGTGCTGCCGAAGCCCGTGCAGCAGCCGATGCCGCTGTGGATCGGCGGCAACAGCGAGGCCGCCATGCGGCGGGCCGGGCGACTCGGCGACGGCTGGATTCCCTCGTTCATCACGCCCGAACAGCTCCGGGTCGGCGTGCACAAGACGCAGGCGTTCGCGGCCGAGGCCGGCCGCGCCGTGCCGGCCGACCACTTCGGCGTGCTCTTCTACTACTGCCTCGACACCGATCCCGCCGCCGCTCGCGCGCTGGCGATGCCCTTCGTCCCACGCGGCCGGGTCGACGACGCCACGCTGGCTCGCTGCACGGCCTTCGGCCCGCCGGACATGGTGCGCGAGCGGCTGGAGGAATACGTCGCGGCCGGCGGTTCGAAGTTCATCCTGCGACCCATGGGCCCGCCCGAGCGCGCCCTCGACCAGCTCGCCCAGCTCGCCACCGAGGTCGTGCCGGCGTTTCACCGGCGAGATGGCTGATGCGCGCCGCCGCCGACACGGCCCGATGAGCGCCGTGGCGAGCCTGATCCGCCTGTCACCGCCTGAGCGCCGCCTGCTCGTCCGGGCGGCGTGGCTCCTCGTGATCCTGCGCCTGGCGCTCGCGCCGCTGCCGCTCCCGCTGCTCGAGCGGCTCGTGACCCGGCTGGCCCGCCCCCGCCGCGGCCCGGCGCCGGCCGTCGATCGCATCGGCTGGGCGCTCGGCGCGGCCGCCCGCCGCGTGCCCGACGCGACGTGCCTGGTGCAGGCGCTGGCCGTCCGCATCCTGCTCGGCCGCCAGCGCATCCCGGCCGGCGTTCGCATCGGCGTCGCCCGCGAGCGCGGCGCGCCGCTCGAGAGCCACGCGTGGGTCGAGAGCGAGGGGCGCGTGGTGGTCGGCGACGCGCATCTCGACCGCTACGTGCCGATCGCGACCTGGGGGACACGCTAAGACGTTCGCCGGCCGAGCCGTCTGCAAGAAATCTTGCAAGACGATCGGGGTCGTCGTGATTACATCGCCGTGATGCTGCCCCTCGAGCTGTCTCGCTGGACGATGACGCTGGCTCCGGAAATTCGGCTGCTGCTCTGCTGTGCGCGCTCCCGTCTCACGTCGTCCGCGGCCGCGCGTCTGACCACCTTGCAGGCCGGACCGCTCGACTGGGACGTCGTCCTCGACGAGGCCGTTCGCCACGGCCTGATTCCGCTCCTCTACCGCCAGACGCCGGAGCTCCACGCACCGGGCCCGGCGCTGGACCGCCTCGAGCGCGAGTTCGCCGCGGCCTCTCAGCGGAGCCTCGCACTGACGGCCGAGCTCGTGGACGTCATGAGGATGTTCCGCACCGCCGGCGTCAGCGCGACGCCGTTCAAGGGCCCGGCGCTCGCCGCCGCCGTCTACGGCGACGTCACGCTGCGACAGTTCCGGAACCTCGACATCCTGCTGCACCGGGCCGACGTGGCCGCCGCCGAGCGCGTGCTCGCCCATCTCGGCTATCGCGCGCAGCCGTCCTCGCGGTACGCCCGCGGCTACCTGCGCGGCGACACCACGATCGACCTGCACTGGGCGATCGCCCCCCGCTGTTTCGGCTCCCGCTCGAGCGTCGCCGGGCTGTGGGTCCGCCGTCGGCCGGTAACCCTCGACGAGCTGCGGCTGTCGATCCCGGCGCCCGAGGATCACCTGCTGCTGCTCGCGCTCCACGCCGGGCAGCACGTGTGGGGACGGATCGGCTGGCTCGCCGACGTCGCCGAGCTGCTCGAGCGCCACCCGGCACTCGACCACGCGGCCGTGCGCTACGAGGCGCGGCGGCATGGGATCGAGCGGCTGGTCCGGCTCGGCCTCGCCCTCGCTTCCGCGCTGGTCGACGCGCCGTTGTCACGCGAGGTCGCGGCGTGGGTCCGTCGCGACCACGGGCTCGACGGGCTCGTGCGCCACGTGTGCGCGCGCCGGCTGCGCCCGGCGGCGGCGCCGCCCGGACTCGTCGAGGCCGCCGGCTTCCACCTGCGCAGCCGCGAGCGCTGGGCCGACCGCATGGGCCACGCCGCCCGGGGCGCGGGGACGGTGCTGACATTGCCGGCCCGGCTGGCAGTCCGGGCGTCGGCGGGGCTCCGCGAGCGCAGCCGGCCGACCGCCACGGTCACTCCCGTCCTGCAGCGCCGCTGACCCGTCCGGAGCAGCCGCGCCCAGGCGCGGTGCGCGCGGTCAGCCCGCCTTGAGGATGTCGATCAGCAGCGACGGATCGATGTTGCCGCCGGACAGCACCACGCCGACGCGCGCGCCGCGCGAGAGCGGCAGCCGGCCCGCCAGCACGGCGGCGGCCGGCACGGCGCCGGTCGGCTCCACGACGATGCGCGCGCGGAGGGCCAGGAAGCGGACGGCGGCCCGCACCTCGTCGTCGCTGACGAGCAGGATGTCCGTCAGGTTGGCCTGTAGGATTGGAAACGTCAGCGCGCCCGGGGTCGTGAGCCGGATGCCGTCGGCGATCGTGGGCGGCGGCGGAATCGTCACGCGCTCGCCCTTGCGGAGCGAGAGGTAGGTGTCGTTGGCGGTGTCCGTCTCGACGCCGAAGATCTGCACGCCCGGGAAGAGCGCGCGGGCCACCGTGGAGCAGCCGGCCATGAGGCCGCCGCCGCCGACCGGCGTGAGCAGCGCGTCGAGCGACGGCACGTCCTCCAGGAACTCGAGCCCGGCGGTGCCCTGCCCGGCCATGATCGCCGGATCGTCGTAGGGCGGCACCAGCACGCGCCCGGTGCGCTCCACGACCCCGCGCGCCACCTGCTCGCGATCGTCGGTGTGCCGATCGTAGAAGACGATCTCGGCGCCGTAGTTGCGCGTCGCCTCCAGCTTCAGCGCCGGCGCGTCCTTGGGCATGCAGATGATCGCGGTGGTGCCGACCATGCGCGCGGCCAGCGCAACGCCCTGGGCGTGATTGCCCGAGGAGAACGCCACCACGCCGCGCTCGCGCTCGGCGGCGGTGAGCGTCAGCAGCTTGTTCAGCGCGCCGCGGATCTTGAACGCGCCGGCCCGCTGGAGGTTCTCGCACTTGAAGAACACGTGGAAGCCGCTGGCGTCGTCGAAGGACTGCGACGAGATGACCGGCGTGCGATGGATGCGCGCGCCGAGGCGGCGGGCGGCAGCGCGAACGTCGTCGAGCGTCAGCGATCCCGGCATGGCGGCCGATTATGCCGCGGGGGCCCGCACGCTGCAAGGCGGGCTATACTGAGCGTCATGCGCGCGCCCGCCGCCGTCGTCGCCGCGATGCTCCTGCTGGCCGGCTGCTCGGTGATCTCCATCGATCTCACGCCGCGCGTGCGTCCCCTCGAGGAGGAGACCGTCGAGGGCCACGGCGACGCCAAGATCCTCATGATGGACGTCTCGGGCTTCATCTCCGACGAGACGCCCGGCGGCACGCTCACGATCGGCACGCCGCCGGCGCGCGTGCCGATGCTGGTGCGAGTGCGGGAGGAGCTGAAGAAAGCGCAGCGCGACGCCAGGGTCCGCGCGCTGGTCGTGCGGATCAACAGCCCGGGCGGCACCGTGACCGCCTCCGACATCATCTTCCGGGAGCTGCAGGATTTCCGGAAGGTGACCGGCGTGCCGGTCGTCGCCTCGATGATGGACGTGGCCGCCTCCGGCGGCTACTACATCGCGCTGGCCGCCGACACCATCGTCGCCCATCCGACCACGGTGACCGGCTCGATCGGCGTCATCATGATCAGCCTGAACGCCGAGGGGCTCATGCAGAAGGTCGGCCTCGCCGCCAACACGATCAAGTCGGGCGAGCGCAAGGACATGGGCAGCCCGTTCCGTCCCGTGACCGCCGAGGAGCGCGCGATCTTCCAGTCGGTCATCGACGACCTGCAGCGGCAGTTCGTGGCCAAGGTCGTCGAGCGCCGCAAGATCCCGGCGTCGACGGCGGCCACGCTGGCCGACGGCCGCATCTACACCGCCGACCAGGCGCTGGCCCATCGGCTCGTCGACCGCATCGGCTACGTCTCCGACGCGATCGCCGTCGCGCGCCAGTCCGCCGGTCTGGACGAGGCCCGCGTCATCGTCTACAAGCGCCCGCGCGAGTACCGCGCGACCTACTACGCCCGCGCGGAGAGCGACGTTGGCGCCTTCGCCACGCTGTCGCAGCTGGCCGGCCTCACCACCGCCGGCCCGAAGTTCCTCTACCTCTGGTCGCCCTGATCCCAGGCCCCCCGTCTCGCTGGCAAGCGGATTGCGAGGCCGTCCAGAAAAGGCCTCCCCCGTTCAGGGGTGAGCCAGGAGGGACGGCAATGCGTTCAGTGACAAGAGCAATGGTCATCGCGGCGCTGGCCGCCGGCCTCGCGGCGTGCGCGACGCCCCGGGGCGCATATCTCGACAAGGACGAGCCGGAGAATCGGTTGCTGAGCTCGCAGATGAGCGGCACCGTGACCCGCGTCGACCAGCCGCAGCAGGTGGTCGTCCTCGACAATGGCCAGATGTACCGCGTGGCCGGCCCCGACGCCGTGTACGTCGACGGGCGGCCGGCCGCGCTCAGCTCGGTCCAGCCGGGCAGCACGGTGACGATCGTCTCCGGCACGCCAGCGGGCAGCGCGGTCCGGATCTATGGCCGCGTCGTCGAGGTCGATCGCAACGAGATCAAGATCCGCACCCAGGACGGCCACGCCTTCGAGGTGCGCATGCCGGCGGGCACGGTCGTCCGCAAGGGCGATCCGGTCACGGTCGACATGACGTTCGGGGGCGCGCCCGCGGCCTCTCCGCGCTGACGTTCACCGCGACGGCGGCGAGGGCCGATGGTCGTCCTCGTCGTCGTCGCGCCGCGTGAATCCCGCGCAGCGCACGACCGGCAGGCGCGGATACTTCGGGAACCGCGGATCGCTCGCACCCAGTGCACACAGCCAGAACGTCGAGCCGCGCGCCGAGACGATGACGCGGCCGTGGCGGCACCCGGCGCAGAGCCCGGCGGCGGCGTCCATGGCATCGCCGCCCGTCACGCCCCGCCGACCAGGTCGAGGTACTGCTTGAGGATGCGCGCGGTCGCGCCCCAGATCGTCTCGTCCTGGTAGTCGTAGAAGTAGATGTCGCGGGCGACGCCGTCGCGCTCCCAGCGCTCGACGCGGAAGCTGCCGCGGTCCAGGAGCGCCGCCACCGGCACCTCGATGACCTTCTCGATCTCCTCGCCGTCGGGCTGCCACACCACCGGCCCGCGCACCAGGCCGACCCACGGCGTGATGACGAACTGGGTGGCGAATGTCTCGGTGTCGTCGAGGAGCCCGAGCGGCTCGACCGCCGCCGGCGCCAGCCCGACTTCCTCCTCCGCCTCGCGCAGCGCCGCGGCGAGGTCGTCGGCGTCGCCGGGGTCGACGCGACCGCCGGGGAACGAGATCTGGCCGGCGTGGTGGCCGACGCGGTCGGTCCGCTTGGCGAACACGAGATGCGCCTCGCCGCGATCGACGATCGGCACCAGGACGGCGGCGCGCACGAGCGGGCCGGGCGGCACCACGCGCCGCGCGAGCCCGCCCAGTCGCGCGCGGGTGACGGCGACGAGCTCCTCGACGCTGACGCCGCTCACACGAACCGGACCGAGACGGAGCCCAGGCGCGTGTACGTGGCGCGGACGGTCTCGCCCGCCCTCGGACGCAGCAGCTTCGACACGGATCCGGTCATGACGATGTCGCCGGCGCGAAGCCCGAGCCCCCGCGCGCCGAGATGGTTGGCGACCCAGGCCAGCGAGTTGAGCGGATTGCCCATGACCTCGGCCGCCGTGTTCGTCGCCGCGATCGCGCCGCTCTGCTCGTACACGAGCCCTTCCAGGGCGAGGTCGAGGCCCGTGATCGGCGTCAGCGCGCCACCGAGCACGATGGCGACGGCGTACACCCCCTCGGCGATGACGTCGGTGCCGACGGCCTCGCCGCTGTAGCGGAAGTCGACCAGCTCGAGCGCGGGCAGCGCTCCCTCCACCGCGGTGGCTGCGCGCGCCGCCGTGACGCCGGGCCCGGCCAGATCGCGCCGCATGACCAGCGCGACCTCGGCCTCGACCGCCAGCCCGTTGAACCGCGCGGCCGCCACCTCGGCGCCGCTGGCGAGCACACCGGAGGCGAGCAGGAAGGCGCACCCCGGCTCGCCGAGCTGGTTGGCCTCCTGGGCGGCGCGGTTGGTGAACGCCGCCTTCCAGCCGGCCAGCCGCTCGCCCCGTGCCAGCAGCGCCTCGCGCAGCGCGTCTTGCAGCCGGTAGGCCTCGCCCAGGTCGAGGCGCCGCCCCTGCTCGCTGGGCGGGCGGTGCGGGCGCGCCTCGACGCGCGCGCGCAGGAACTCGTCGATCAGCGCCTGGTCGTCGGAGGCCACGGGTCGCTCAGCCTTTCTCCGCGAGGCCGGCGCGGACGTGGTCGAGCACGTGAGCCATGACCTCGGTGGCGCGGGCGCGCAGCACGAGGTCGGCCTCGCCGTCGAGCGGCGTGGGCTCGAGGTTGACGATGACCAGCGCGGCGCCGGCACGCTTGGCGTGGATCGGCAGATAGGCGGCGGGATAGACGACGAGCGACGAGCCGAGGACCACGAACAGGTCGGCGGCGCGCGCGCGGCGCTGGGCCTCCTCGACCGCCGCCGCCGGCATCGCCTCCCCGAAGAGAATCGTGTGCGGCT
>Ga0209471_1001875_pt1 | contig 12302 bp, 11 predicted proteins | sample GraSoiAngelo_128_FD_185885 | JGI IMG/M metagenome (GOLD analysis project Ga0209471, IMG submission 185885) | Grasslands soil microbial communities from the Angelo Coastal Reserve, California, USA - 14_0927_12_20cm (SPAdes) (version 2) | ecosystem: Environmental > Terrestrial > Soil > Grasslands ...
GCGAGTCCTTGCGCGGAGGGAGACGGCCGGCGCGTCGATCGAGGACGGCGAGCTGCACGTCCGGTTTGCCCGGCCCCCTGAAAAATCAGGGAAGCCGAAACCGTGAGCCGCGACGGCGAGCGCGTGATCGAGCTGCTCAACGAGCTCGGGTCGCGGGTCGGCAACGTGCTGGCCGACGTGGTTCCTCCAGCCGCCCAGGTCCACCTGCTCAACGCCCAGCGTGAGCTGATCACGGCCCTGATGCTGATCTACGAGAACCGCGTCGCTCCAGAGCCGGCCACCAGGCGTGCCCGGCGCGCCCGGACGACGCGGCGAACTACAAGGCGCGACCGCAAGATCCCGATCGATTGAATCCGTTTCTCGATTTCGTCATCAGGGCCGTGCTCCTGGTCCCTGCGCTGCTCATCGCGATCCCGGTCCACGAGATGGGCCACGCCGCCGCCGCCTACCTGCTCGGCGACCGGTCCGTGCGCTACTTCGGCTATTTCAAGCCCGATCCAAGGCGCTTCCTCGAGCCGCTCGGCGCCATCACGGTGTTCGTCGCGCTGGTCGGCTGGGGCAGAAAAGTGCCGGTGCAGCCAAACCGCATCGCGACGACGGGCCAGAAGGTGATCTATGAGCTCGGCGGTCCGGCGGCGAATCTGGTCGTGGCGGTGGTCCTTGGCACTTTGTTTCGGGTGCTTGTTCGCATGGGTGTGCCGGCCTCGTTCGAGATCGGACCGGGCCTTTTGCTGGCCGCGGTCTTCGCCGTAGTTTTCCTGAACCTGTCGCTGTTTGCCTTTCAGCTGCTGCCCATCCCGGGCCTCGACGGCTGGAACGTGATCGAGGCGCTGTTTCGCAGCCGCAACGCCCGCTTCTTCTTCGACGTCAGCGTCCGGCGCCGGGAGGTCTGGGTCGGTTGTGTGATCGTGCTCGTCGTGTTCCAGTTCCTGCTCGGCATCAACCTGCTCTCCTGGGTGATGTCGCCCTTCTACGAGCCCGCGAGCCTAATCTCATTGGGCGAATGCGACGGCTACACGATTCCCGGGATCAGCGGTCTGTTTCCCTGCCGGCTGTAGGGACGCTCGTCAACGAGCCGGCCTACGCCGGACTCGTCAAGGAGTTCGGCCGCGAGCGGGTGGTCGAGGCGATCCGCGAGCAGGTCGAGGCCGAGCGCCACGGCGACGCCGAGGGCTCGGCCAGGCAGGCGGCGGTGGCGAGGAGGCTCCGATCCCTCGTGGCGCCGAGGCTGCGCCTCGTCATCAACGCCACCGGGGTAATCCTGCACACGAACCTCGGCCGCGCGCCACTGTCCAGAGCTGCGATCGACGCGCTGGCGGTCGCTGCCGGTTACAGCAATCTCGAGCTGGATGTCGACACCGGCAAACGGGGCGAGCGGGCCGGTCTCGTCTCCGGTCTGCTGACCGCCCTGTTCGGCTGCGATGCGGCGCTGGTCGTCAACAACAACGCCGCGGCGGTTCTCCTCGCCTTGACCACGCTGGCCAAGGGCAAGGAGGTCATCGTCTCGCGCGGCCAGCAGGTCGAGATTGGCGGCTCGTTTCGCATGCCCGACGTGATGCGGCTCTCGGGGGCTCGCATGGTCGAGGTGGGAACGACAAACCGCACCCGCGCCGCGGACTACGACCAGGCAGTGACCCCGCGCACCGCCGTGCTGCTCCGGGTCCACACCTCCAACTTCCGCGTTACGGGCTTCACGGAATCGGCCTCACTCGCGGACCTGGCAGTAGTCGCGCGCCGCCACAGCCTCCGGCTGGTCGACGACCTCGGCAGCGGCGCGGCAGAGCCAGTAGGCGATGAGCCGACGGTCGCCGAATCGCTCGAGCATTGCGACGTCGTGACCTTCTCCGGCGACAAGCTGCTGGGCGGACCGCAGTCGGGCATCGTGCTCGCCCGGAGAGAAGCCGGTGTTGCCGCCGTGAACAAGATGGCGCGCCATCCCCTTGCGAGAGCGCTGCGCGTGGACAAGCTCACCCTCGCGGCGTTAGAGGCGACGCTGCGGCAGCGCGTGACAGGGCACGCAAACGAAATCCCGGTGGAGCGCATGCTCCACTCGCCGGTCGAGGACGTGCGTCGCCGGGCGGCGATGTGGTCGGTGAAGCTCGCCGAACGAGGCGTCGAAACCAATCTGGTTGAAGGCTCGTCCGCCGTCGGCGGCGGATCGCTGCCTGAGCACGCCGTCGCGACGGTGCTGCTCGCGATCACGGGTCCAGCCTCGCGTTGGTCGACAGCGCTTCGGCGTGGCGACCCGCCCGTGATCGCCCGCATAGAGAAGGACGTGTGCTGCCTTGACCCTCGTACTGTGCTGAGGGGTGAGGACGAGACGTTGATCGACGCGGTGGAGGTCGCCGCCCGGGGCATCGCGCGATGAGCTTTGTCGTCGGCACGGCGGGCCACATCGACCACGGCAAGTCGACCCTGATCACAGCCTTGACCGGGATCGACCCGGACCGGCTGGCAGAGGAAAAGCGGCGCGGCATGACGATCGACCTCGGCTTCGCGCACATGATCCTGCCCAGCGGACGGGAGATCGGAATCGTGGACGTGCCAGGCCACGCCCGCTTCATGCGCAACATGCTGGCGGGGGCGCACGGACTCGACGCCGTCCTGCTCGTGATCGCATCCGACGAAGGCGTCATGCCGCAGACGCGCGAACACCTCGACATAGTCGACCTGCTCGAGGTGCGCCGCGGTCTGGTCGTGCTGACCAAGGCCGATCTCGTGGATGGCGAGTGGCTCAGCCTGGTGAGGGACGAGGTGACGGCCGCGGTCAAGGGAACGTCGCTCGAGGGTTCGCCGGTGCTGGCCGTCTCGGCGGTCACGGGAACCGGGCTGCCGGAGCTCGTGGCGGCTCTCGACCAGCTCCTGGCGAGCTCGCCGGAGCGCCCCGATTCCGGGCGGCCCCGGCTGCCAGTCGACCGCGTGTTCACGATGAGCGGCTTTGGCACCGTGGTCACCGGAACGCTGGTCGACGGTTCGATCGGCGTGGGGGACGAGATGCAGGTCGTCCCGGGCGGACGCTTCGTCCGCGTGCGCGGGTTGCAGCGCCACAACGAGAAGGTCGAGAAGGTCGGCCCCGGCAGCCGAGTCGCGGCCAACCTGATCGGCGTGGATAAGAAGGACCTCATCCGCGGCGACATCCTCGCGCTGCCCCACAGCGTCGAGCCGGCGCGCCGCATCGACGCGACGATCCGCGTTCTCGCGTCTGCGCCCCAGCCCGTGCGCCACGGCGCGGAGCTGCTTCTGCACACCGGGACCGTAGAGGTCGGGAGCCGCGTCATCGTGCTCGACGGCGACGAGATCGCGCCCGGCACAACGGGATGGGTGCAGCTCTACCTGGACCGGCCCATCGCGGCCGCGGCTCACGACCGCTTCGTGCTGCGCGTCCCGAGCCCGGCAATGACCGTCGCGGGCGGATCCTTCGTCGACGTCGCGCCGCGCAAGCATCCGCGTCATGACTCGGCGGTGCGCGAGTCGCTGGTCCGCCGCGCCGCCGGCAACGTCCTGCAGGAGGAACTGCGCAAGTACCCGCGCGGCGTGGCGGTGGGCGCGCTGCTCAGGGCCACCGTCGCGCCGCAGGCCGACGTCGACAAGCTTCAGGCGCGAAGACTCGGAGACTGGATCTTCAGCGATGAAGCGTGGCAGTCGATCGGCGCACGCGCGGCGCAGGAGCTGGATGCATATCACGGCGCGTACCCGTTTCGACCAGGCATGGCGCGCGAGGAGCTGCGCAGCCGGCTCGGCGTGCCGGCGGCGTCGTTCGGGGCTATCGTCAAGGGACTGGTCGAGGATGGCCGCCTGGTGGAGCGCGACGGGTCGCTCGCCGCGCCCGCGCATCAGGTCGCCATCGAGACGACAGGCCCGGCCCTGGAACTGGTTCGGCTTCTGGACAGTCAGGCCTTCGCGCCGCCGTCGTTGACCGACGCGATGCAGCAAACAGGCGCCAATGAGGAATTGGTCCGCGCCCTTGCCCAGCGTGGCGACATCGTGCGGGTCAGCGACGATATCGCGTTCAGCAAGTCCGCGTACGAATCCGCGGTCGCCATGGTCAGGGAGATCATCGCTGCGAACGGTTCGGTCACGGTGGCGCAGCTGCGCGACCGCATGTCGGCGAGCCGCCGTCCGGTGTTGGCACTGCTGGAGCATCTCGACGCCCAGCGCGTGACGCGCCGCGTCGGAGACGCCCGCACCCTGAGGTAGAAACATGAGAGGGAACCGGCGGTTCCCTCTGCGCGCCAGGCGCGGGCAGGATGGGATTACCGATTGCATCGCGGCGTCGGCAAAGCCGACCCGGCCTCGCGGCCGGGCAAGCGCCGCTGCTCTCCTTCCATAAGGTGCGGATTGGTAGAGTTCCCGCACCGATGCGAATCGCAGACATGCTCCAGCGCGGCCGGCCCACGATCTCCTTCGAGTTCATGGCGCCTCGCGACGAGAGCGAGGTGGAGGTCCTCGAGCGCACCGTCGCCGCGCTGGCGGGCCATGCGCCCGATTGGGTGTCCGTCACATATCGCGTCCGCACCGGTGAGAAGACGCTCGAGCTCGTGACGCGGATCAAGAGGCACTATCACGTCGAAGCGATGGCGCACCTCACGTGCGCGAACAGCACCGACCGCACACGGCAGATTCTCAACTGGATGGAGCGCGAGGGTGTGGCGAACGTGCTGGCGCTGCGCGGCGACCCGCCGACATCCGGTGAACCATTCTCACCCGTGGACCCCGAGCTGACTCATGCGAGCGACCTCATCTCGCTCGTGCGACGCAGCGGTTATCGGTTTGGCATCGGCGCTGCATGCAGCACAGAGAAGCACCCGGAGAGCCCGGACCTCGACCACGAGTTCCGGTATATGCAGCTGAAGGTGGAGTCAGGTGCCGATTTCCTGATCACCCAGCTCTTCTTCGACAACCGCTTCTACTTCGACCTGGTCGCGCGGGCCCGCGGCGCCGGGATCAAGGTCCCGATCGTCCCCGGGCTCATGCCCGTACCAAGCCGCCGCTCGCTCAGCGTGATGACGTCGATGTCAGGCGCGACCGTGCCTGCCACGCTGCAAGGGGCGATCGACGCAGCGCAGGACGACGAGGCCATCCGCGTCCTGGGTGTTCAGCACTGCATCGCGCAATGCACCGAGCTGCTGGAAGCGGGGGTGCCGGGCCTGCACTTCTACACATTCAACCGGGCGCGGGCCCCGATGGAGATCCTCGCCGCCCTGCGCGGCCAGCAGCTCATCGCGTCGTAGGAACCTACAGGTCCTCCCCATTCGTGGGGAGGTGGCGCGGAACGCGCCGGAAGGGCTCACCCCAAGGCTCCTCCCCATTCATGGGGAGGTGGCGCGGAACGCGCCGGAAGGGCTCACCCCAAGGCTCCTCCCCATTCATGGGGAGGTGGCGCGGAACGCGCCGGAGGGGCTCACCCAAGACAGCTACTTCGACCGGCACGGACATGCCCCTCAATGGCCCTGAAAAAGAAGTGACCCCAACCAACCGAGTCCTGCCGAGTCGCGCCTCCTTGCGGAGTCGTTTCTCAACTCTCCTCAGCCAACCGGGGCCGATGCGTGAATCTAGGCCATGCTCGGCACCGCGTCAATCTCGATGTTCCGGACATAGCCAGGCGAACTTCGGTAGCCAGTGGGTCGCGATTTCGCCTCGCTGTATCCAGCGGCTCTGTTCGAGAGCCGGAATTCGGCTCCGGTGGCTCCAACGGAGCGGAATCATCAAACGTTTACCCTAAGCGCGCCATGCTCGCCGGAATCGATTTGGGAGGCACCCAGGTTCGCGTCGCGCTCGCGCGCTCCGACGGCCGCCTGGTCGCGAGCATCAAGACCAGGACCCACCTGCTTCCGACGGCTCAAGCGATGGTCGACTGGGCGGCGGCTGAGATCGATCGCCATCGCGGCCGGGAAAAAGTAAAGGGCATCACCATCGCTGCGCCAGGCCCGATCGATCTGAAGCGCGGCGTCCTCGTCAACCCGCCTAACCTACCGTGGCAGAACGTGCCGCTCGTCGCGATGATGGGCCGCGCCACCGGTGCGAACGTCCACCTCGCCAACGACGCGGACATGGCCGGGCTCGGTGAGTTCCACCATGGGGCCGGCCGCGGCACCAAGAACATGGTCTACATCACATGGTCGACCGGCGTCGGCGGTGGCCTGATCCTGGACGGCAAGCTGCACCGCGGCGCTCACGGCACCGCGGGCGAAATCGGGCACATGATCATCGACCCGAACGGGCCCCTCGACAAATGCGGCCAGCGCGGCTGCCTGGAAGCCTTCGTCGGCGGTCGGGCCCTCGCGGGCGAGACGGGCCATGCCGCTGTGGAGCTGTTCGCCGCGGCGGCGCGCGGGGAGCGCCACGCCCGCACCGTGGTCGAGCGGGCGGCCCGTCACATGGGCACAGCGCTGATCAGCCTGACCAACGTTCTCGATCCGGAGATGTTCGTGATCGGCGGCGGCGTGTCGCGCTCCTGGGCGTTGGTCCAGCCGACCATGCTCGAGACGCTTCGCTCGTCGCCTTTCATCAAGCCCGCCCGCCGGCCCCGCCTGCGCCGTGCCCGTCTGGGCGATCGCGCCGGGCAGGTTGGAGCCGTGGAATGGGCGCGCATCAACCAGTAAGGGGCGAGGCCCTCAGCGAGCAGGAGCTGCTCCGGCTGCTCAAACGGACTGCTTCCGACCTCGGGGTCACGGCCTGGATCGTGGGCGGCTACGTTCGCGACGCCGTACTCGAGCGGCCGCATCCAAACCCTGATGTCGTGGTCGAAGAGGGCGACGGCCTGGAGCTGGCGCGGCGATTCGCCGAGCTGGCGGGAGCACCCCCGCCGGTCGTCTTCGAGCGCTTCGGCACGGCCCAGGTGACTCTTCCCGGCCGCCTGGTCGAGTTCGTCAGCGCGCGGGCCGAGTCCTACGCGCCGCACTCGCGCAAGCCTGAAGTGCGGCGGGGGACCCTGGAGGAGGACCTCCGGCGCCGGGACTTCACGATCAACACGCTGCTGATGGATCTGGACGGCAAGATCCACGATCCGCTGGGCGGGCTGACCGACATCAAAGCCCGGATCCTCCGGACGCCGGCGGACCCGATGCGCACGTTCGCCGACGATCCGCTTCGCATGCTGCGGGCCATCCGGTTCGCGGCCGACCTCGGCTTCGACCTTGCTCCCGACCTTTTGCCGGCCATGCGCAGCCTCAAGGCACGTCTGGCGCCGCCCGTGATCTCGATCGAACGCACTGCAGACGAGCTGCGCCGGATGCTGGGGTCAGAGCGCCCCAAGCTGGCCCTCGAGCTGCTGGACGATGCAGAGCTGCTGGAGGTCATCCTGCCGGAGATCGCGGCCTGCAAGGGCGTCGCCCAGAGCGGCTACCACACCCACGACGTGTTCGGCCACACCCTGCTCACGGTCGCGGCGACGCCGCCTGACCTCCTGCTCCGGGTGGGGGCGCTGTTCCACGACGTGGGCAAGCCGAGGACGGCGAAAGGCGACGGCACCTTTATCGGGCACGAGGACGTCGGCGCCGAGATCGCGAAGGCTGCGCTCGGGCGCCTCCGGTTTGCCCAGAAGGAGATCGACATTGTCGTCACGCTGGTCCGCCTGCATCTGCGGCCGGTGTTTTATCGCTCGGAGTGGACCGACGGAGCCGTCCGGAGGCTGGCCCGCGAAGCCGGCCCGCTGCTCGATCGCCTGATGGCCCTCGCGCGCGCTGATATCGCCGCCTCAGCCTACCCGGAGCCCCAAAAGCTCGACGAGCTGCAGGCGCGGCTCGACCGGGTCCGCTCAGAGACGCCGTCGCGCCTGGCGCCGCTTGTTTCAGGCGAGGAAATCATGCGCATCAAGGGCATCGGCCCAGGCCCGGAGGTGGGGCGGATCAAGCGAAAGCTCGAGGAGCTCGTGATCGACGGAGAGATTCCGCCCGAAAGGGAAGCGGTTGTCGACTACTTGTCGACACATAGAGACTTGTAGCGCGGGCGCCAACAGCCGCTATGCTGCCGTAGGAGGGAGCCGCCCAAAGAGGGGAACGGGGGCGGTCCAGGAGGAAATGAAATGACCGACGTTGGGGTGGAAACGGTTGAGGTCGCCAGCACGAACGGGGGCGCCGATCCATTGGGCCTCGAGCCCAAAGCGACGGTGCTGGCGCGAGAGGACTCGGTGTCCGGCAGGCTTGCCCTGAAAGGGCCGGGACAGGTCCTGGGCAACTTCAGCGGCCAGATCGACTGCGACGGAGACCTGCTGGTGGGGCCCGAAGCCCACGTCGAGGCGGACATCCGCGGCGACCGCATCACGCTGGCCGGGCTGGTGCGTGGCAATGTGATTGCGAGGGGACGGTTGAAGATCACGAGCACCGGCCGGCTCGAGGGTGACGCGACGGTGGGCGCGCTCGTCGTGCAGGAAGGCGGTGTCCACTACGGCGTGATCCGCGTCCACCCCGAGGGCATTCCGGACACGCTGCCCGAGAAGATGGCGCAGGTGCCCGCCCGGTCGACCGTCGTAACTTTGAAGGCCATGCCTAACCCGGTCGGCCGGGTCAGGAAATTCTGGGGTGAGTTCTTCTAAGCGACCGTCGAAAAAGCCGACCGGGGCGAGAGGCGCCCCTCGCGCCCCGCAGATTGCAAAGTCGCGAGGCCCGGCGCCTCGCGCCGCTTCGACGGCGAAGAAGTCGCCACCAAAGGTGAGCCGGCCGGCCACCAGGGCCACGCCCAAACCGGCTCCCGCCGCTACGGCGCGTCCGGCGCCGCTCCCCACCCCCAAGCCACTGCCCGCGAGACCCGCCTCTCCGACGTCCAGGCCGGGGATCCGGCTCCCAGGCTCGGCCTCGTCCAGGCTGACCATCAAGCCGAGCCCGTCCCAGGGCCCTCGCCCGCAGCTCCAGCTTTCGACCAAGGTCCGGCCGGGAGGGTCGCGACGCCTGAGTGAGGTCGAGCTCGATGAGGATGAGGTCCTGATCGACGGTTTTGACGCCACCCTTGCTGGAGAGACGGTCCGCATCACGGCTGTCCTGGAGCGGACCTGCGTCTACGTCGATCGGGGCGGCGACCGGCGGCTTGCCAAGAAAGAAGAGCTCTGGGTCGAAGCGGACAAACTTCCGATCCGCCGCCGAGGTCTGGCCTAGTGGCCCGGGCGGGCGCAAGCCTTAAGTTACCCTGACGCTGATTACATGATCGACGAGCCCAAGATCAATCGCAACCTCGCACTCGAGCTGCTGCGCGTCACCGAAGCCGGGGCGCTGGCCGCCGCGCCCCTCCAGGGCCGCGGCAACAAGGACGCGGCCGACGCACGTGCTGTCGAGGCAATTCGCGGCTCGCTCGCGACCGTCGACATGAAGGGCACAGTCGTCATCGGCGAGGGAGAGAAGGACGAGGCGCCGATGCTTTATTTCGGCGAGGCGATCGGCAACGGCCTTGAACCCGAGGTGGATGTCGCAGTCGACCCCATCGAGGGCACGAGCCTGACAGCCTCAGGGCTGCCAGGCGCGATCTCTGTCGTCGCCCTGGCCGAGCGCGGAACGATGTTCACGACCCACCTCCCCTACATGAAAAAGCTTGTCGTGGGGCGCCGGGCTCGAGGCGTGATCGATCTCGAGATGCCGGTCGAGTGGAACCTGCGGCGGATCGCAAAGGCCGAAGGCCTTCCGGTTCAGGAGCTCGCGGTCGTTGTTTTGGAGCGTGACCGGAACAAGGACGTGATCGCCGAGATCCGCGCCGTCGGGGCCCGCATCAAGCTGATCTCCGCGGGCGACGTGGCCGGTGCGCTGGAGGCGGCGCTCGAGACCCGCTTCGGCATCCACTGCATGATGGGTTCGGGAGGCGCGACCGAGGGCGTGCTCGCGGCATGCGCCATCAAGACCATCGGCGGCGACATGCAGGCGAAGCTCTATTTCCGCGACGAGAAAGAGCGTGAGCTGGCGACCAAAGAAGGCCACAAGCCGGATCGGGTGCTCTGCCTCGACGACCTGTGTTCGGGCAAGGACATCTTCTTCGCCGCGACCGGGATCACATCAGGCGAGCTGCTCAAGGGTGTTCGCTACGAAGACGTCTACGCCTTCACCCAGTCGATGGTGCTCCGCTCGGCATCGGGCACCATGCGCATCGTCGACGCCTATCACCCAATCGACAAATTGCGGGCGAAGGGGCTGCTGCCCGAACAGGTTGCTGTCCGCTGAGCGCAACGGAAGCCGGACAGTTCCTCACGGCCGCCGGCAAGGCGCTGGGGCCGACCCAATGGGAGTGGATCGCAAGCGCGCGAGTGGTGGCGCGGCGGCGTCCCTCGATGTCGGCGGTAGAAGAGGTGCTCGACGGCCTCCTTGGAGGCGCGGACCAGGCGATGGTCAACGCGTTCACCACCGGATTCCGGGTCGCCCAGATCAAGACCGCGATCGACAAGTCGCTGTCCGACCCCCTCGCGGCTGCGGCCGCACTCGAGTCGGCCCAGGTCGTGGCACTCGGGATCCTGGTGCGCGAGGCGATGCAGCCCGCCCAGTTCGAGACGATCTACCGGCCGTTCGCCACGATCCTCCCCGGTCCGGGATTTCGCCCAGCCGCTCCCATCGACCAGCAGATCGCCGGGTTTCTTCGCCGCCTGAAAACTCTGTCGGGTGACCCGGAAAAAGAGGTGTCGGAGGTGGCGAAGGCCCTGAGCGAGAAACCGAGGCCGGCAGGTATGTCGGCGGCCGGCACGCAGGCGGTGGGCGCCGTGCCGGTGATGGCCACCGGTTTCGACCCCGCAACCAACTACAGCTCGGCGTGGAAGCAGGTCATCGCCACGGCGAACCAGATGGGCCGCACCATTGCGTTCCGCGCGACGCAGGACAGCGCGGAACAGGCGGCGCCTCACGACGGATTGGGCATCGTCGGCTTCGCCGGCGTGGCCGCGGGCGCGATCTTCATGCGCGACGTGCTTCCGATCGAGAAGGTGCTCATCCTCTACGAGCCCTTCGCCTCCGTCTTTCCCTACGAGTCACTGGCATAGGAGGTCCTCCCCATTTATGGGTAGGAGGTCCTCCCCATTTATGGGGAGGTGCCGGGCGAAGCCCGGCGGAGGGGCCGAGCCGAATCTCAGGCTGTCCTGACCCCGGCGGCCTTCCCCAGGCCCAGCTCCTCGATGGACGTCTCGCGCATCTTGAACTTCTGGACCTTGCCCGTGACCGTCATCGGGAAGGAGTCGACGAACTTCCATTGGCGCGGGATCTTGTAGGTCGCGATCTTGCCTTTGCACCAGGCTGCGAGATCGTCGCCTGTCGCCGAAGCGCCCTCGCGGAGCTTGATCCACGCCATGACCTCTTCGCCGTACTTCTCCGACGGGATGCCGATGACCTGGACGTCGGCGATGTCGGGGTGGGTGTAGAGGAACTCCTCGACCTCTCGGGGATAAATGTTTTCGCCGCCCCGGATGATCATGTCCTTGATCCGGCCGACGATGTTGATGTAGCCGTCGTCGCCCATGATGGCGAGGTCACCGGTGTGCATCCACCGAGCATCGTCGATCGCCTGGCGGGTCGCCTCTTCGTTGTTCCAGTACCCGCGCATGACAAGGTAGCCGCGGCTGCAGAGCTCGCCACGAGTTCCCCGCGGTACGACAGCTCCCGTGGTCGGGTCGATGATCTTGATCTCGACGTGGGGGTGGACGCGACCGACGGTTGAAACTCGCCGCTCGAGCGGGTCGTCGGTGGCGCACTGCGTCGAGACGGGCGATGTTTCCGTCATGCCAAAAGCGATCGTCATCTCAGGGATGTGCATCAGCGTGTTCACCTTCTTCATCACCTCGACCGGACATGGCGAGCCGGCCATGATCCCGGTGCGTAAGGTGCTGAAGTCGAACTCCTTGAAGCGAGCGTGCTCGAGCTCGCCGATGAACATCGTCGGCACGCCGTAGAGCGAAGTGCAGCGCTCCTGCTGCACGGTCTGCATGGTGAGCACGGGGTCGTAAGCCTCGGCGGGGATGACCATCGTCGCGCCGTGCGTCGTGCATGCGAGGTTGCCGAGGACCATGCCGAAGCAGTGATAGAAGGGGACGGGGATGCAAACGCGGTCCTTTTCGGTGTAGTGGAGCGTCTCGCCGATGAAGAACCCGTTGTTGAGGATGTTGTGGTGCGTCAGCGTCGCGCCCTTGGGGAAGCCGGTGGTGCCCGAGGTGTACTGAATATTGATCGGGTCGTCGAACTGGAGCGTCTCTTCGATCTCGTGGAGCGCTGCGATATCGACCTTTGATGCGTCGCGCTTGAGTGCGTTCCACCCGTCCTCGAGCACGAGCGCCTCTCGCAGATCCGGGCACCGGCCTTTCACCTCGGCCAGCATCGCCCGGTAGTCCGCCTGCCGGAACCCTGCAG
>Ga0209471_1001877_pt1 | contig 12294 bp, 8 predicted proteins | sample GraSoiAngelo_128_FD_185885 | JGI IMG/M metagenome (GOLD analysis project Ga0209471, IMG submission 185885) | Grasslands soil microbial communities from the Angelo Coastal Reserve, California, USA - 14_0927_12_20cm (SPAdes) (version 2) | ecosystem: Environmental > Terrestrial > Soil > Grasslands ...
GGTCATAAACTTCTATCTCCCTGGGTCTGTGCGGAGGTTGATGGAAACCGCACATTCTAACAAGAATCCATTCTCGGGTACAGGTTGTTGCACGAGACTTGCTCCCAAGTCCGATGCCATCTTAGGCCGACACCAACTGCCTATCTTCGCTGGGCTCAAACTCCGTGATGTATCCCGCCACGGCGCTTGCAGCCACTGTTAATGGACTCGCTAAATACATCTGTCCCGGCCCGCTACGGCCGGGAAAATTCCGGTTCTGCGCGCTAATTACAATCTGATCGGGCCGGGTAGATACTCCCGGACCAGCGTTAATGCAGGCGCCGCAACTTGGCTCGATGACATGCGCTCCGGCCTTCTGAAAAACTTCCAAATATCCCTTGCGGATGCAATAGTCGCGCGTCTCCTGCGATCCGAACTGAATGTAGAACTGTACCGCATCCGCTACCCGTTTACCCTGCTTCAGCGCATTGGACAGAACCAGGGCGTACATATCCATATCTTCATTCTTGCCGGCCGTGCATGTTCCACCATACGCGATCTCTACGGGAACCGGGGTGTTCAAATCACGAATGAATTTTCCGTTGCCCGGATCACCCGGCGTGGCGACCATGGGGGCGATCTCGGCAGCGTCCAATTCGATGACATGGGCGTACTCGGCGTCCGGGTCGCTGGTCATCCCTTGGATCATGGCTTCCGCTTTTTTGCGATCGATTCCGCGTCTTTCCACCAGAAAATCCACCACTTTGAGATCCGGAGCCACAATGCCAGTGAAACCACCGATTTCAGCCGCCATGTTAGTCATGGTGGCGCGCTCGTCCACGCTGAGCGCTTCGATTGCCTCGCCTGAATATTCCATGACCTTGGCCAGCGCTTTGCCGGTCTTGATGTATTCCATACTTAGCAAAGTTAGTATGAGATCTTTGCCGGTAACGTTGCGACGCATCTTTCCGCGGATAGATACTTTCACGGATTCTGGTACTCGCACTCGAACGTCATGTGTGATCCAGGAATTAAAGACGTCGGTAGTGCCAATTCCAAACGCCACACAGCCCACAGCACCCGAATGCGGCGTATGTGAGTCCGATCCCACAATCAGCTGCCCCGGCAAGGCATAACTTTCCAGAACAACCGAGTGGCAGATTCCTTCCGAACCCTTGCGATCCTTCAGTTCGCCATGGAGTCGTATACCACGCTGGCGGGCGAAATCTTCCTGCTTGAGTTTGAGCTGCGTAGCCAGATCGAGCAAGCCCATCTTTCGTTTCTGCTCCGAAATCGTTTCGTCGAGAAACGTGAGGTGATCACGAAAAAAAAGAACTGATGCGGGATCATTCACCGGCGCGTCACGCCCCACAAGTTGATCGAAGAAGATAGCGGCCATGGGTGTGACATATTCGTGACTGAAACGAAGATCGGTGTAGGCAAAACCGGTATCGCCAGGCTTGACCGATTTGACGCCAACCTTTCCTGCCCCATTCGAGATGTGTCGGGCAAAAATCTTCTCGGCCACCGTCATGGGGCGAGGCTTGGTGTCAATCACTGGCAGAGAAACTTTCTTCTGCATGCGCGCGACGTTGAAGTTGAAAAGTCCGCCGTACTCGATGATCTGTCGCGTAATCTCATCTTCCCCATGAGTGAATTCGGACAGCGGAATCTCTTCGCCCCCGCGGATCTTGTCAATCAGCTCGAAATTCGTCGAGGTCAGTACGCCGAGATTCTGGCAGTTTTGCTTGTAAATGCGCTCGATATTCTCGGCTAGGACGACGCGAATTCCGGCACACAGCTCGGCATAAGGAGACTGCTCGCGGCTTGAGCCCTTGCCGCGTCGCTTGCCGCTTACCGCTGCCACGAACCCGCCCTTCTTCACGTCCGCGCGCTGGATAGGCAGTTCGTTCCCGCACTTCAGGCCGGTGTAGGGGAACTCGCCCAGGGTCTCGTCAAAAAAGAAGCAGATGTGCGCGGGCGTGATTTCGTCGGTCGAGATATCGTCACGCAACTTGGGATTGTTAGCCGGATTTTTCGTATCCCAGGGCAAATCTTCGCCTGCAAGCTGCCGCTTAATCAGTTCCGGATCTTCCGTCAGAAAAAGAATGCGCCCCTTAAGCCGCACATTGTCCGGAGGCTTTTCGATCTTGCGATCTAGGAGTGCATTGATCACAGTTTTACGCCCGCGGGAAACGTACTGTCAGAACTAGGCCATTCAGCCATAAACCTTACCTTACACCTCTATTGTATCGCCTATTTCCCTCGTGTTTTCGCGTACTCCACCGGGTTCGGCAATTCTTCCAGTTCCCTACCCTCAAAGATTGCAGCAAACTCACTGAGGAGCGCCTTATGTACCAGCCCGTTGGAGGCGACTGTCTCCCGGCTGTCAAGCCGGAACGGTCCCCCGCTGAAGTCAGTTACTACACCACCGGCTTCCTCGACGAGGAGAACCCCTGCAGCGGTATCCCAGGGATTCAGGTTGAACTCCCAAAATCCATCGAAGCGTCCGCTGGCTACCGAGGCCAAGTCTAACGCGGCCGAACCAGCGCGCCGTATACCGTGCGTCCGCAAGGTGATCTGGTGATAAAAGAAAATATTGGGATTCTTATGTCGTTTGTGGCTGGGGAAACCAGTAGCTACCAGACACTCGGCCAGATTCGCAATTTTGGAGACGTGGATTGGCTCTCCATTGAGATAAGCTCCGCTTCCCTGTTCGGCCGAAAACAACTCGTTTCGCGTGGGATCGTAAACCACGCCCGCGATTCGCTGCCCCTTCCACTCCAGCGCCAAAGACACGCAGAACACGGGAAATCCGTGAGCAAAGTTAGTGGTTCCGTCCAGCGGGTCCACATACCAGCGATAGTCACTACCGGTCTCTATGCTCGCGCCCTCTTCCCCGAGCACATCATGCTTGGGCCAACGCGCTTGGATGCGCTGCAGAATCAGGGCCTCGGACTTCCGATCCGCCACAGTCACCAGGTCAACTTCGCCCTTGTATTCGACCTTGACGTGCTGATGCAAATATTCCATGAGCAACGCACCTGCTTCTCGTGCGATTTCCGCCATGCCAGCCACAAAGTCATTCTTAGCGGCACCGGCTGCTTTGGAACCTGGAGTGATTGTCATTTATGAATGATCATTTCGAGGAGGAACTCTGTTCTATGCTGGGAGACAAAATTTTCTCGGACCAAGAACGTTGGTGCGTCTATCCCTTCCGCTTGCCGGAATCCTCGGCAATGTACATGATTTCGTGTTTAAAGATAAACAGGTTAGGTCCGTTTTCTCGTGTCAACCGCACCATATTCTTATCGTAGTATTCGATCCAGCCGCGGACGACTTCCCCATCGGCCAGCTTGATGCTCACCGGTTTCTGCTTCTCGCCCAGCATCTTCAGATAGGCTGCCTCCTCACAGGTTTCTTCTGGCGGAGGTGTCTTTCCTCTTTTCATGAAGCCTGACATTCCTGACGAATTCGATGTATTAAAGGGCATGATCGCATTTTACACTGCTCAGCCGGATCAACCTGCTAAGTGTGCCAGGAGGAGACATCTAATGCTTGTTTATCGTTTAGGTCCGAAACGCGCTAGACTTTGCTCAAATACCGCGCTGGGGGATCCCATGACTGAAGGAAAAACTGTTCTATGTCTTAGCGCTCTTTTATTTGCACTGACAACAGTGATAGCTAGCGCCCAGCATCGGCCAACTTATCCCCATCCCCCCGCTCCGGCGCAGCCGCAAGCTTCTGCTCGCATGGCAACGCAGACACGCAAATCGAGCATGGACAACCTGCAACTCGAGCGGGAAGCCCGCGAATTGTCAGATCTGGCGAAGTCCGTCCCACTGGACATTGAGCAGGTAAAGCGAGGCCTGCTTCCGAAAGACACGGTTGAAAAGCTCAAGCGTATCGAAAAGCTATCTAAGCACCTGCGCGGCGAACTGGCACCGTGAGCAAATTAACCTGTTAACTCGCCTACTGACGCGTAAAAAACAACCACCAGTCTCGAATGAGAGGCTGGTGGCCGAAGTGACGACCGGAGTCTTGCCTAGAAGTCGATCTTCAATCCGAACTCGACCACTCGTGGTGAACCCAAGCCAAACACGCCAGAACCAATTCCCGAGCGGTCCGGACGCGCAGCATTGTTAATCGTTCCATTCGGCGATCCCGGGGATCCGTCGAGCGCTTGGAGTAGCGAATTGTTTGGTGAGTCGAAGTTGGCGAAGTTGAACAAGTTGAAGATGCCAACGCTTGGCTCAATCGTCAAGTACTCTCGCACCTTGTAAGGCCAACTGACTTTCAGGTCGAAAGCTTTCAGCCAGCCGAGCCCGGCTTCTCCGGGCGGCGGCGACGCCAGTGGCTGCTGGACCGCACCCAGGGACGCCAACTGCGACTGCGTAAACAGATTGGCGGTCAGCAGCGCCTGGCCAGCGGGGGTGGGCTGACCGGCAAAATTAGCGTTGTAATTCGAGATCAGCTTGTTGAGGCCGCTGGTAGAGATGTCCCGCCCAAAGGCTCCCAGTTTGGTTCCAGGAACCAAGTCTCCATTTCCGCCGTTTGAAACCGAAGTTCCATCGGCTGTTCCGTCGCCGGTTACGTCGCTTACGAAGATGCTTGAGTCCGGGAGACGAAGATTTCCCGGGAGCGGGCTATAGAAGTGGGAAATCACACTCAGGCGCAGATAAAAGGGTAGGTCGAATGTCCCACCAAACGAGACTTGATGCGTCCGATCCAAGGCATTCGGCCCAATAAAATGGGTTGGACCCTTGTAGTCCTCGGCAAAGTTGATGAAATCTCCGTCCCGGGCCGTGGAAACGTAGCGAGAGAACGAATAGGAAACCTGCAGGTTCATGGCCTTGAACCCGGGAAGTGGGCTCGTCAAAGTCTGTTTCAGTGAGGCTTGTAGCCCGTTGTAGACTGAGCGGCCTACCGGAAAGAGCATCTGGTTTGTGCCAAGATTGGGGTTGATGCCGGGGAATGCGGCGTTCGGGCATGGCCCCCCGCTGCACACAACGTCGCCAGAATCCAAGCCGTTAGGCGAGAAGTCCGCAATGCTGGCATTTGCGGGACCCGACGGACCAAGATAGCAGTTGATCGCCGTCTGCGAACCATTTGGGCCTCCGCCAGCGCTGGACGGTGCCGGACAGCCGAATGGTTTCACCGTTGTGGTGATCGCAGCCAGGGCATTATTCACGTTGAGGAAGCGCGCATCACCCACATGGTTCACGTCCACAGTTAGCATGGTATGGGTAGCGACGTTGCGCAGGTAATCCACGCTGGCCACCATGCCATGGCGGATTTCTTTCTGGATGCCGAGGTTCATCTGCACCGACCGTGGGGTTTGGTAGTTAGGAGCAAACATGTTGGTGCCCGTCGCAAACGTTCCTGATGCTAGCGTATTGCCTATGAAGCCTCCGTTAACACCAGCGCCCGTCGAAACCACCGCCGCTTGGTAGGCTGCCTGGAAGGCGACTATATCCTGAAAAACACTTCCGATTGGCTGCCCACAAAACGGTGTCGGGTGAACCGAGCCATCCGGGAATGTGAACGTTCCGGCTGCGTTGGGGCATACCGCGGGCGTGACCAGAAAGAGTCCCTTCTGTAGTCGCGGGGGGCGATTGAAGAGGTTATTGTTCCAGATGGAATTCTCGTAGAACAGCCCGACACCTGCGCGAATCACGGTTTTCCCGCTCTTCGACGGGTCCCACGCAATCCCCAGTTGCGGGGCGAAATTCTTATTGGGCTGGTGTACACGAGCACCAAGCCCAGGTCCCCACAGGTCGAGGATACTGGTCGTGCATGTCACCGCACCAGCGAACGCCGAATTCAATTCTGAACAAGGGATTGGACCGATATCGCTATCGGTGCGGCCAGTGTCGCGTACGTATCGGACTCCCGCAGTGACCGTAAAGTTTGGTTTGACCTTCCAACTGTCGCCAATGTACCAGGAGAAGCGATTGTCAGGTCCCAGACCGCCGCCAGGCAAATTGAACGCCGGCTTCTCGGACGAAAAGCCTTGGCCGTTGCCCAATATAACGTTGTTCGCAGGATAAGTCAGCGGGTCCACTGGATTGCACGTGGGTAAAGTGGCGCAATCCGCAATTTGAGCGTTAACTGCTGGCGCAAGTCCCAAGAACTTGGCGAAGCCTCCGCCCTGCAAGTGGTTGTAGCCGACGCCGTAGCGGAGCACATGGTTCTTGTACGTCTTGCTTCCGTCGTACTTAACCTGGTGGTCGGTCTGGTAAGTCTGTTGCGGCGCCAGGAAATTGTTTCCTGAACAAAACGCATCCGTATTGGCAGTGGTACACGTAGGGTCAGCGCCAATAGCCAATTCGATTCCTGGTGCGGGATTGAAGATACTCGTACCGGTCACTGCATCTGTAATCGCATTCCGAAACTTGGTGTACCCAGCGCGAATACTGTGGGTGTAACTACCCGTGGTAAAGTCCAGACCTCCTGCGTGCACTGGAGTATGGTCCACATTCGCAAAAGGCTGGAAGGAATTAGGAACGAACCCTGTTACGTTCTTGTTCTGCTCGTAAGTAAAACGGTAGAACACCCGGTAGTTGCTGGGCCGCACTTGCCAGTCCAAGCGTCCGACTAGTTGATTATCACGAAATGGGGAAATAAAGCTGCCGGAGGGAAAACCGCCCTTGGAGAGCACCGGTGACACCAAGTCTTGCTTGGTGCGTTCCGCGTCCATGAAAAAGAAGAGTTTGTCCTTAATGATGGGACCTCCCAAGCGACCGCCGAATTCATTGCGCTGGAACGGTGTCTTTTGGCCACCCGGAAGACGGGCGGCAAAGGGGTCTTCGCGGAAAAGATAGAAGCCTTCACCGTGTACCTTGTTCGTGCCAGAGCGGGTCACGACGTTAACCGATCCAGAAGAAGTTAATTCGGTCGAGAGATCGAGCGAAGACTGCCCAATCTGGAATTCCTGAATAGCGCCGTAAGCGACGTTCTGGGTGGTGGTGCCGACGGTTTCGTCGCTGATGTCAATTCCGTCGACTTCAATCCGGGCGGTCCGTCCAAAACGGCCGCCAAAGGAGATGGACGAGAATCCGTTCTTCGTGGGATCAAAGTTGCCGCCATCCTGAATCTGTACTCCCGGCTCAAGTTGCGCCAGATCGAGGAAATTCCGTCCGTTCACCGGCAGGTTATCGATCTGTTGCGCGTTAAGCACACCCTGCACTGTGGCTTGCTCCGTGTTTACCTGGAGCTGGGCCGCCTGAACCTCGACAACTTGGCTCGCCTCGCCGACGTTCAGCTTCACGTTGCCCGCGGAAGTCACGCCGACTTGCACAGTGACCGGCAGTTCCGAAGTCTTGAACCCTTGCCCTTCCACTCGCACGACGTATTCACCAGGAAGAAGGGCGCCCGACGTGTAAGTGCCTGCCGAACTGGTTGTGGTACTGATGCCTTGCCCTGTGGCCTTATTCGTGATCTTTACGGTGGCGCCGCTCACCACCGCGCCAGAGGGATCAGTCACCGTGCCCTGAATGCTGCCGGTCGAAATAGTTGTCTGCGCAAAAACCGTTAGTGCAGCGGCTAGGACGACCGCGATTGTAATGAGAGACACGCTAAATGACGTGGCGTAGCGGCGGGGGGAGCTTGGGTTCGATAGCATCGTCAACCTTCCTTTCGAATGTTTTGCCGAAAAAAGAGGATTACTGCGGAACCGCACCTGTATGCTCAAATGATTAACGGATGAATAGAGAGGACTACGAACTAGCTCAGAAATTTGTTCCAGAACACGTAAAGATTCATCACACATGCTGCCTCACAGGCCACAACACGGTTCAAACCAAGCTCTAACCCAAATGACTGCAGCACGCCTTTACTGAATTGAATGCAATCAATAGTCCACAGCGTCCAGGGCTCAATCCGTCCGCCCCTGTCTAAAAAATCTACGTATTTAGAGCAGGTTTCACGTTGCTCTCCCACGCCCGTGGGTCAATTACCGGGTAGACTCTGGTTTCTTGTAACCCTGACGTCGGGATATCCGCGAAACGGAAACTCAACACTGATAGTTATGGGTGTGTGGAACGCCTGATACTAAGCGTGATCTTATCAACAAGGAGACGGGACGACATAACACAGGTTTGATGTCACCAGGGAGACTTGGAAGTAAAGTATCCGGCTCGGTGGCGCACTTGGAACGCGGAAGTCGCGGGCGCCCCGGTGATTCGAACCTGAATCCGGCGGAAGTCCGAATCGGACAGTCTCTGGGAGGGGTAGTAGGCAAGCAAATACTGAGTGCGCAGCTCGTCGCTGATCTGGCGAAAGGCATCGTCCAATTGGGGCAATGAACTGGCATAAAAATATTTTCCACCCGTATCGGCGGAGAGCTGGATAAGGGCGTGTTCGCCGCCGGTATCACGCCCCGCACTGGCCTCAATCGGAACCACAATAATGCTGTAAACAATGGCTTCAGCTTCCTGCGCTGCGCGCACCGCCTCTTTGTAGTCGATCTTGCTGACCGTGTCCCCGCCATCTGTGATGACCACCAATACTTTCCGTCCCTGCCTCGATTCGAGCGCTCGCGAACCCAGATAGAGCGCATCGTACAGAGCCGTTGCCGCCCCCAAACGAATCTGATCGATTGCCCGATCAATTTTCTTAAGATCGGGAGTGAACCCTACGACCTCGTCCACCACTTCGCTGAACTGGTAAAGAGATAGCGCGTCCACCGGCCGCAAAATCGTATGGGCAAACCGCCGCGCAGAAGCCAACTCCAATGGTAAATCTTTGCGAGTGCTGAGACTGGTATCTACCGCGAGCACAATCGAAAGCGGTACTGCGGATTCCTTGTCAAAGACCGCGATCTTTTGCTCTTTGTTGTCTTCCCGCAGATCGAAATTTTCTTTCTTGAGCTTGGTGACGGGTGCTCCGTGCTCGTCGGTTACCGTGACGAAAACGTTCACCAGTTTTACGTCCACTTTCACTGTAGGTTCGGGATCTTGTGCCAAACCGGTGGCACACAAGGAAAGGAAAAAGAAAAATAAGATCACAGCCGGCTTAGTCATGGGCTGTTTCAATTAGATGCCGGCCGTCCCGATGGAGTGCCCTCGGCTCGAGGTATTTCTGCGGGGAAAGGCTCCCCATCTGCCCAGACCGCGCCATCCGCAAAATACTCTTTCTTCCAGATCGGTACTGTACGTTTTAGAGTGTCAATCAGCCATCGGCATGCTTCGAACGCAGCGGCACGGTGCGCCGCCACCACTACAATGAGCACGCTGGTCTCCCCGATTTCCAGCCGTCCCAACCGGTGGACGAGGGCAACATCGCGAATCTGAAACTGCACCATAGACTGCTTCGCGAGACTCTCCATCCGCTCGAGCGCCATTTCCTCGTAGGTCTCGTAGTCCAGATATAGCGTGGGCCGTCCTCGAGTATGGTTGCGCACGACCCCTTCAAAAATTACCCCCGCTCCATCTTGCGGCTGCTTCAGACGCTCTGTCACTGATTGCGAATCGATCTTCTCATGCACGATTGCGGCATGCTGCTTGGCTGAACCTCCGCTGACTGGTGGCAGCAGCCCGATCTCGTCGTCGGCTCTAAGTATCACTTCTGGACTCGCGTATTCCCGGTTCACTGAACATGCAATTGACGGCAGGAAGTCTTTCAGACGCGGAATTCGACTTTCGTATTGGGAAAGGAGATCGCCTAACGTCGACCCTTCAGGCAGACTGAGGGATTCGCTGGTTTGGCCCACCAGATCCTTTAGCATACCGAAAAATAGAACGCGAACCTGCACCGGTGTCACTTGCGGCGGACTACGGCTCAGATTGGCATGCCGCTCCCCGTAGTGTATCGCGGTTTGGGGAAAGAGAAGCTTGTGAGGATCAGACTGCCACTATTTGAGGCCGTTCACCTTACCACGCAATACAGTGATCGAAGCTTTTGGCAAAATAAATGTCGCCTGTGGCCCCCCGGGAAGACTAGCCGTGACGGGTGGACCGTCAGGATCGGCGTGACTGTTAGGGCCCTCGTTTTGCCAGACATACTGCTCGCTGCCAAAGGTCACAAACGTGACTGGTCCTGAAAAAAAAGAGGCCCGTTTGGAGTCCTCAAACACAACCCGCACGGAGTGGGGATTCGATTCGTCTCGATTTACCAACATCAATGACCAGTTTCCGTCGGGACGATGCACAGCATAAGAGGTGACCAGCACGTTGCCCTCTGCGTCCTTTATATCCGTCGAGGATGGAAACATGTCATGAACGCCTGCGCGATGTTGCACCCACTCGAGATTAATCATGTGCGCGGCGAAGTAAGGCGACGTGTAGCCCTTGATGGTGTAGTTTTCGTCGGAGACGAAATTCGACCACGACGCCCAACCGAGACAAGTGTTCTGCACTCCCTGAGGCTGGATCGGTGAGTGATAAAAGGCAGCGCCCCCGCCTTCAAAGAACGAACCGACATTGTCGGCCAGCCACAGCGCCGCAAAGATCGTTGTCATCGGCCCTGTAAGGCTTGCTGCAAGGTGATTTTCGGTCACCATCAGCGGTACGTTCTTGGGCACGCCATCGTCTCTCCACACCTGCAGTATGTGCTTCATCAGTTGTGGTTCGGTGTAGAGAGTTTTCCAGCTAATAGTGCAGGGTTCGAAAGGATAGTGCTCGAATGACACGAATGCCAGGTCGGAGAGACGACCGTGGGCCTTGAGGTAAGCCACGAAGCGTCCCATCCAGGATATTCGGCCTTGAGCATCTGGCCACACCCGGATGTCTTCGTTGACACCTTCGAAGATCGGTCCGCCCAACTTCAGCTTCGGGTCAACTTTGTGGATTGCGGTGGCCCATTGAATATAAAGTGCGCCGTAGTCTTCCGGCATGGCGTGCTTACCATCGGGTTCCTCCCCCATTTCTATGTATCCGATGCGGTAGCCACGCTTCTCAATGTAGGCGATCTGAGCGGCTGCGTCTTCAGGTATGCCATAAAGCATAGTGACGGGAATCATCGCCGGCAGATTGTTGGTAAGCCCGCTGGTAAAGAAAATATCGAAACCACTGTGCTGGTAGTTTCCTCCGTCGTTCACATCCTCGGCGGAATGCCAGGGATCAATAGACGAAGCGGTATAGCTGGTTCGCTTTTCGCCGGGATCGTGCGTCACCTCGACGAAATCGCCACTTCCGCCTGTCGTGCCCGGAGCAATATGCTGAATTGCATAGCCAACACAGTTGCGGACATCGTCTGAGCCATGCTCATCGCAGGTGTTCGAGGATTCCGTCATCAACACACGCAGATAGCGCGTGGTAACCGGCGTGGCGGTAAGCTTTAGCGTGACGCTGCCGCCTTGGGCATTCTGCAATACGCCTGAGGGGAAAGCTTTCCATTCGCCTTTTGGTCCGGCGTCGAAGTCGAGCGCGTCTGTGCCCGCCCAATATTCCACATGATACGACGTGGCGTACGGGCTCGCCCAAACGATGCGCAGGGCGCTGACCGGCTTATCGGCCTTCATGTCCACGATTACCCACTGCGGGTGCTGCGAATCGCTTTCGCCGGTGAACTTGCTGGTCAGATACGGATTGCTCTTCCAATACGTGAGGTTTGGACCTTGCACCGGCCGATCGCCACTGGTAGCGAAACCGCGATGGGGCAACGCGTAGGCGAGGATGTAACGGATGGGTTCCTTAAGTTCGGTGCTGCCGGTGAAGTACCCGCTCTTGTGGGCCCCATCGCTCCATTTTCCATCTTCGGTCCAGTGCCAGGCGGCCATGCGCAGCTCGGTGTTGTTTCGGTAAGTAATCGGTCCCCAGCCTGCGGAGAGGGATTCCTGGACGATATGCGGCGTATAGACTTTGTTGATATCGTTGCGAGACAGGACATCAATCGAAGTGCCGAGAGCGCTGTCGGGATCGAACGAATTGATGATATGCCCGGGAGTTGCGTCGACGCGGACGGTCGCGGGTTGCGCAACCGACCCGGATTGGCTTAAAGCGGTCCGGCTCTCAGCGATGAGGCAAAAGAGAGCGATTGTAGTGACAACTAGGCGCTTCAGGTTTCGAGCATGAATTCGACTTATGACTTTTTGCACATTGTTCCAATGAAGAGCCGTGGTTTTAGCGTTGGAAAGACGCAACCAGCACGTTCACCTTTTATCAGGTGAAAATGATTTGGTTATCTTAAGAAATTCGCTCCACACAATGTAGCAATTGAATTAATGTGTCAACGAAATTCTGGTCGTATGTCGTTAGCACATGATATGTCCGGTTGTGATAGCACGTGATCTGTCCGCTTTTCTGGCGGTGAGGGTAAGAGAACATGGCAGGCATGTTCTCTTACCCGAAGGCCGCGATGGAGCGGGCGATGAAA
>Ga0209471_1001879_pt1 | contig 12293 bp, 7 predicted proteins | sample GraSoiAngelo_128_FD_185885 | JGI IMG/M metagenome (GOLD analysis project Ga0209471, IMG submission 185885) | Grasslands soil microbial communities from the Angelo Coastal Reserve, California, USA - 14_0927_12_20cm (SPAdes) (version 2) | ecosystem: Environmental > Terrestrial > Soil > Grasslands ...
TTTTCCCGCACCGGCCGCACCCCCAGGCGCACGCCCGCACCATTGCGTGCGGCAATGCACGGACACCGGCGCGGGCGGCGTGATCCGGCTCACAGCTGGCCGCCGGACCGCCCCCCAGAATGGCTCCCGGGATGAGGCACGACTGGTAAATGCACCCATGAACATGACTCAACTCGTGTTCGGCGCCGCCCTGGGCTGCCTGCTCGCCCAGGGTGTGCTCTATTGCGTCAAGCCCTGCATCGCCTGGCTCAGGCGCGACGAGCTGCGTGCCCGGCTGCGCACGCTCACTCCTCCCTCGGGCCGTGCGATCGCCCACGCTTCCATCCAGTACGCGGTGCTCCTCGGGGCCGCCGCCGCCCTGATCACGCTCGGCGTATGGGCTTTCGGGGACTATTTCTCGGGCCGGTCCGCACGCGGCGCGAATGGCGGCGACGGCGAGCCCTCCGTGGCGCTGCCGCCGGCCCCGGCCGCTGATGCGCCGCAGAGACTCGCCGAGCTCGCTACGGCGCCGAAGGCCGAAGCCCCCGCGGCGACCCCAGTCGAGAGCGCTGACCCGTACGCCGACCCCGACTTCAAGGTCCGGCGCCGCGCGCACCACGCCGGGACCCACCTGAGTCTCAAGGAGACCCTGCTGCAGCGGGCTGAAGCAAAAGCGCACGACGAGCTGCTCGGCGAGATGAAGCAGCATCAGAACCGGTCCCAGTACGACTGCGAGGCGGCCGATCGCGCCGTGAAATACCTCAAAGCGGGCCTCGACGTGTGGGGATTCGCAGCGTGGCAGGTGAAGCACTTCCCGATGGACGGCTACGAAGGCGCCACGCTCTCTCAATGCCAGAACATCACGGACGTCGTGGATCCCTCGCGGTTCGACATGCACGAGTCGCTCGCGCAGGGGAATGACCCGGGACGCGACGCCACCCGCGACCCGCGCGAGGGGAGGGCGGCCACGCCTGCCGGCGATGCAGGCAAGAACCGGCCCTGATCGCTGTCTCTCGGTAGGCCGGCCGTGCGCACCGCGGCCGCGCGAATCAGCTTAGAATCCTTCGCGGGCACTCGTGCGGTGACCGCGCCGCGCTGCTGCGTGCCGATCGGATCGGGGAAGCCATGCGCACCGCGCTCGCGGACTTCATCAAAGACACGCCCGCCGGGCGCGAAGCGCATGCGATCCTGCGCTCGTGCGTGCACTGCGGCTTCTGTCTTCCCGCCTGTCCCACTTACCAGCTGCTCGGCGATGAGCTCGACAGTCCGCGCGGGCGCATCTATCTCGTGAAGCAGCTGCTCGAGGGCGCGCCGGTCACCTCGAGCACGCAGCTGCATCTCGACCGCTGTCTCACCTGCCGGGCGTGCGAGAGCGCCTGCCCCTCGGGCGTACAGTACGGACGGCTTCTCGACATCGGCCGTGCGGTCACCGAGCAGCGTGTGAGCCGGAGCCCTGCGGCGCGCCTCAAGCGCTACCTGCTGCGCAAGATCGTGCCTCACACCCGCCGCGTTCGCGCGGCGCTCGCGTTGACGCGTCTCGCGCGGTCGCTGCTGCCGCGAGAGCTGGCCGCACCCGCAGCTCTCGCGCCGCGCTCGAGCGCGCCCTCCTGGCCCGCCCCGCGTCACGCTCGCCGCGTGCTGCTGCTGCCCGGGTGCGTGCAGCCGGTGCTGAGGCCGCAGGTCGATGCGGCCGCGGCGCAGTTGCTGGACCGCGTCGGGATATCGGCCATCGTGCCCCGCGGCACCGGCTGCTGCGGCGCGCTCACGCATCATCTCTCTGCCTCTGACGAGACACTCCGGCAGGTGCGCCGGAATGTCGATGCGCTGTGGTCGCACATCGAGGCGGGCGTCGAGGCGGTGGTGTCGACCACGAGCGCCTGCGCGTCGATGCTGACCGAATACGGACGCCTGCTCGAGGCCGAACCCGCTTACGCCGCCCGCGCGGCGCGCGTCGCGGCGCTCGCCCGGGACATCGCCCAGGTCCTCGGCCCAGAGCGCGAAGCGTTGAGCGCTCCCCTCGGCGGCGCAGCGGCCATGCGGCCGCGGGGTGCGGGGCGCCGAGCGGCGCGGGTCGCCTTTCATGCCCCGTGCACGCTGCAGCACGCGCTCAGAGTGAGCGGCACCGTCGAAGCGCTCCTTTCCGCCGCGGGATTCGAGCTCGCTCCGGTCGGCGACCGCCAGGAATGCTGCGGCTCGGCGGGCACCTATTCCATCCTGCAGCCGGAGCTGTCGGAGCGGCTGTTGCGTGCCAAGGTCGCCGCCCTCGAGAGCGGCGCGCCGGAGCTGATCGCAACGGCCAACGTCGGCTGCCTGACGCACATCCGCGGCGGCACTTCGGTGCCGGTCGTCCATTGGGTCGAGCTGCTCGCAGAAAGACTCTCGGTGGCGAATGGCTGACCAGTGGGGCGAGCGCATGCCGCGCTCGGTCAGCCTGCTGCAGACCGTCGCCGTGTCCGTGGGCATCGCCATCGGCAGCGGCATCTTCCGCGTGCCGGCCACGGTCGCGGCGCAGCTGCACACCTCCGGGCCGATCTTGAGCTGTTGGGTGCTCGGCGGCGTCATCGCGCTCTGCGGCACGCTCACGGTCGCGGAGCTGGCGGCGGCGCTGCCGCGCTCGGGGGGAATCTTCGCCTATCTCCTCGAGAGCTACGGGCCGCTGCCGGCGTTCCTGTTCGGGTGGACGGAGCTCGTGGTGATCCGCGCCGCGGCGCTCGGGGCGATCGCGACGGTCTTCGCCGAGTACCTCGGTTACTTTGTGCCGCTGAGCGCCGCGCAGGTCCGCTACCTGGCCGCCTTCGCCATCGTGCTCATCGGCAGCATCAACCACATCGGGGTGCAGCGCGCGGCCGCGGTGCAGAGTGTGACCACCGTGCTCAAGTACGGCGTGCTGGCGGCTCTGGGACTCCTCGCGTTCACGGCGACCGGCGGCAGCACGAAGCATTTCACTCCCGCCTGGCCGGCCGGCGCGATGCTCTCGCCGCTGGCGAGCGCCCTGATCCCGGTACTGTGGACCTACGACGGCTGGGCGGACCCGGCGACCATGGGCGGCGAGATCAGCAACCCGCAGCGCAACCTGCCGATCGCGCTCATTGCCGGCGCGCTGTGCGTGATGCTGGTTTACCTGGTAGTCAACATCGGCTTCCTGTACGCGCTCGCGCCGGGAGAGATGGCCGGGTCGAAGCTCATCGCTTCGAGCGTGGCGGCGCACATCCCGCTGCTCGGGGGCGCGGGAGCGGCCGTGGTGGCTGCGGCCGTCGTGGTGTCCGCCTTCAGCGGCCTCAACGCCTCGATGATGACAGGCTCGCGGGTGTTCTTCGCCATGGCCGATCGCGGCCTGTTCCTGCGCGCTGCGGCGCGCGTCTCGCCGCAATTCAACACCCCCTCCGTCGCCATCTGGCTCGCGAGCGCGCTCGGCGTCGGCTACGTGCTCGAGAACGACTTCGCGCAGCTCGCCGATAAATTCATCCTCGGCATCTGGCCGTTCTATGCGCTCACCGTGGGGGGAGTATTCGTGTTGCGCCGGCGCCGTCCCGAGCTGCCGCGCCCCTACCGCGTCTGGGGTTACCCGCTCGTTCCGGCGCTATTCCTGCTCGCTTCGGCGCTCATGGTGCTCAACGCGCTTCTCACCGATCCGGGCAACACCGCTGTCACTCTCCTCATTATCGTCGCCGGGGTGCCGGCGTACTGGCTGCGCGGCCGGCTCTGGCCCCGACTCTCAACGGGTTCGTGGCGGTAATTCTTCACCCGTTCGTGGCCGGCACGCGCGTTCGGAAAGTGAACCCAAGCACAATATCGGGGGCTCCAAGCTCGTTGTCCGAGCTGGAGGACGAGCGTCGAGGTGGAGGACGAGCGGTGGGCGCAGGCGGCACGACGACCCCGGAAACGCACGAGCGCGGCACGGAGCGCGCGGCATGAGCGCCCGCGTGCGGATGCTCGCGGCTGCGCTCGCTATCCTCGTCGGGGCGGTGGGCTGGTACCTGTGGCGGGCGCGCGGGGCGGACGATCCCAACGCCGCGCTCTCCCTCTTCGGCAACGTCGACGTCCATCAGGTGGAGCTCGCATTCCGCGTCACCGGCCGGATCGCGGACATGAAGGTGCAGGAGGGCGACAGGGTCAAGGCCGGCGACACGCTCGCCCAGCTCGACCGCGTGCCCTTCGCTACCGACGTCGCCGCCGCCCAGGCGGACGTGGAGCAGGCGCGGGCGCAGCTCGAGAAGCTGCGCCGCGGCTTCCGCGTCGAGGAGATCGCCGCGGCGCGCGCCACCGTGGCGCAGCGGGCCGCCGACCTCGCCAACGCGCGCGTGACGCTCGAGCGCCAGCAGGAGCTCATAGCCGCGGGACTGGTCACGCATCAGCAGATCGACGACGCCGAGGCGCGAGTGGCGCAAAGCGAAGCGCAGCTCGCCGCGGCGCGCGAGCAGCTGAACCTGGAGTTACACGGCTCGCGCATCGAGGACATCGCCGCGCAGAAGGCGGCGCTGGCCTCCGCCGAGGCGCGGCTCGCGAAAGCGCAGACGGCGCTCTCGGATACGACGCTCCTCGCCCCGAGCGGCGGCATCATTTCGGTGCGGGCGCGCGAGCCCGGCGCGATCGTTCAGGCGGGACAGACGGTCTACACGCTGACGCTCAACGATCCGGTATGGATCCGGGCCTACGTGCCGCAGCCGCGGCTCGGGCGCATCAAGCCCGGGATGGGGGTCGGCGTCAGCATCGATTCGATGCCCGGCAAGCGCTACGAGGCGACGGTGGGCTTCATTTCCCCGGACGCCGAGTTCACACCCAAGACCGTACAGACCGATCAGGTGCGCGACGATCTGGTCTACCGCATCCGCGTGATCGCGACGGACCCGGACAATGTGTTCCGGCAGGGCATGCCGGTCACGGTGCTGGTGCCCGCCGCGCGACCCGAGGCGCTGGCGCGCGATCACTAGGACTGGCGCACAGTGAGCCCGGCACCGGCAGGGGACGGCGAGCCGGCGGCCGCGACGCCCGCGGCGCGCGTCGCCGGCCTCGTGAAGACCTTTGGCGCGACGAAGGCGCTCGCCGGCATCACTGCCGAGCTCCCGACGGGAAGAGTCCTCGGACTGGTCGGTCCCGACGGGGCCGGCAAGACGACCCTCATTCGCCTCCTCGCGGGGCTCATGGAGCCGACGGCCGGCACTGTCGAGGTGCTCGGGCGCACGCCGCGCGCCGAGGGCGGCACGACGCAGGCGCAGACCGGCTACATGCCGCAACGCTTCGGGCTGTACGAGGATCTCTCGGTGCTCGACAACCTGAGTCTCTACGCGAACCTCCGCGCTCTCGACCAGTCGACGCGTCAGCGGCGCTTCGCGGAGCTCCTGCGCTTCACCGATCTCGCTCCATTCACCGAGCGGCTCGCCGGCCGCCTCTCCGGCGGCATGAAGCAGAAGCTCGGGCTCGCGTGTGCGCTGCTCGGCCGGCCGCGGCTGCTCCTGCTCGATGAGCCGGGGGTCGGGGTCGACCCGCTGTCGCGGCGGGAGCTGTGGCGCATGGTGAACGAGCTGGTCGTCTCGGGAGTGACGGTGCTCTGGTCGACCGCGTACCTGGAAGAGGCCGAGCGTTGCGCCCACATCTGGCTGCTCGATAACGGGCGGCTCCTCTACGACGGGGCGCCGGCGCGTTTGAGCGAGCGGGTGTGCGGCCGGGTGTTCCGACGTCGCGTCGCCCCGGGGGAGGCGCGCCGCGCCGCCGAGAGCGAGCTCGAGCGCGAGGCGGTGCTCGATGCGGTGATCCAGGGCGCGAGCGTACGCGTGGTGGCGAAGCCCGACGCCGCAGGGAGCTTTCGCACCGACGGCTACCAGCCTGTGGCGCCGCGCCTCGAGGACGCTTACGTCGAGCTCTTGGGCGGAGCCCGCAAGGGCGAGAGCCTGCTGGCGCGCGGCTGGCCGGCCGTGGCGCAGACGGCGGCGGGCGGGGGCTCCTCGGCGGCGGCCGATCGGGTACTGGTGCGCGCCGAGGCGCTCACACGGCGCTTCGGGGATTTCGTGGCGGCCGACACCATCGGTTTCGAAGTGCGCGCCGGGGAGATCTATGGGCTCCTCGGCCCCAACGGCGCCGGCAAGTCGACGACCTTCCGGATGCTCTGCGGGCTCCTCATGCCGACGAGCGGGGCTGCGAGCGTCGCGGGGGTGAACCTGGCGCGCGCCGCGAGCCGCGCGCGCGCGCGCCTGGGGTACATGGCGCAGAAGTTCTCGCTCTATGGCGATCTCTCGGTCGCGCAGAACCTCGACTACTTCGCCGACATCTACGGACTGACGCGCTCTGCCAAGCGCGAGCGCGTGCAGGCGATGATCGACATGTTCGGGCTCGCCCCGCACCTGCCCTCCAACGCCGCGCTCCTGCCGCTCGGCTTCAAGCAGCGTCTGGCGCTCGCCTGCGCGACGCTCCACGCCCCGGCGGTGCTGTTTCTCGATGAGCCCACCAGCGGCGTCGATCCCCTGATGCGGCGCGAGTTCTGGCATCACATCAACGCGCTCACGACGCGCGGGGTGGCGGTCGTGGTCACCACCCACTTCATGGAGGAGGCCGAGTATTGCGATCGCATAGGACTCATCTGGCGCGGCCGCAAGATCGCCGAAGGCACGCCCGATGAGCTCAAGGCGCGCGCGCAGAGCGCCACGCATCCCGAGCCGACGCTCGAGGACGCGTTCATCGCGCTCATCGAAGGGGAGGCCGCCGCGTGAGGAGGATCGCACGATGAGCGACACGAGGGCGCGGATGCGTGCCTGGTGGCAACAGCTCGCCGCGATCATGCTGAAAGAGGCGAAGCAGGTGACCCGCGATCCCTCGAGCTGGATCATCGCGGTGGTGCTGCCGCTCACCTTCCTGTTCCTGTTCGGGTACGGCATCTCTCTCGACACCACGGTGATCCGGGTCGCCGTGGTGCGCGAGGACGACGGCCGTGACGCGCGCGCTCTCGCCGCGGCGTTCACCGACTCGAAGTGGTTCGCGGTGGTCGCCGCTCACGATCGTGGCAGCGGCGAGCGGCTGCTTCAGGACCAGCTCGTCAAGGCTGTGGTCATCATTCCCGCCGAGTTCGGCCGGCGTCTCGATGCCGAGAACACCACCGCGCAGGTGCAGGTGCTCGTGGACGGCGCCGAACCCAACACCGCCAACTACGTGCACGCCTACGTGAACGCGATCTGGAACGGCTTCCTCGGGGCTCGTGGCGTCGAGCGGGGGAGCCCCAGACCCGTGCCGGTCAGCCTCGAGGCGCGCTACTGGTACAACGCCAACGCCGTGAGCCGCTGGTTCCTGATACCAGGCTCCATGACCGTGATCATGACACTGCTCGGCACGCTGCTCACCTCGCTCGTGATCGCGCGCGAGCACGAGCGCGGCACGCTGGAAGCGCTCTATGCGACTCCGCTCACCCGCGGGCAGATCCTGATCGGAAAGACGTTGCCGTATTTCCTCCTCGCCATGGTGTCGATGGCGGTGTGCGTGCTGACCGCGCTGTTGCTGTTCCAGTTGCCGCTGCGCGGCTCGTTCCTGACTCTCGGCCTCGTGTCGGCGGTATTCCTGGTGCCGGCGCTGGGGCAGGGGCTGCTGATATCCGTCACCATGCGCACGCAGATGGCGGCGGCGCAGCTCGGGCTCATGACCGGCTACATGCCGGCGATGATGCTGTCGGGGTTTCTGTTCGACATCCGCTCGATGCCCCCGTGGCTACAGGTCATCACGCTCGCGATCCCGGCGCGCTACATGAACGTGTCGCTCCAGACGGTGTTCCTCGCGGGCGACCTGTGGGCGGTGCTCGTGCCCAACATGCTGTTCATGCTGGCCGTCGGAGCGCTGTTCTTCGGCCTTACCTGGCGGCGGCTGCACAAGCGGGTGGACTGAAGGGAGGCTGCGCGGTGCTGCAACGACTGCTCGCCATAGTCCGCAAGGAGCTGATCACCATGCTGCGCGATCCGCGCGCGCGCGGCGCCCTCATCCTGCCGCCGATCATCCAGCTGTTCATCTTTTCCTCCGCCGCCACCATGGAGGTGAAGAACATCGCACTCGCGATCGTCGACCTCGACCGCGGACCCTATGCCGCCGACGTTGAGCAGCGGCTCTCCGGCTCACGCAGCTTCACCCGTCTGCCGCGTTATGCGAATGTGGCCGGCGCCCGCGTGGCGCTCGACCGCGAGCAGGTCGTGGGAATCCTCGTGCTGCCGAGCGGCTTCTCGCCCGACCTCGCCGCCGGCCGGCCGGCGAGCGCGCAGCTCCTGCTCGATGGGCGCCGCTCGAACGCCGCGCAGATCACCGCCCAGTACGTGAGCAACGTCCTCGCGGACGAGGGTGCGCCGCTCAGCGGCCTCACCGGCGCCAGCGGGGCGCCAAGCACGGCGACGCCCGGCGCGGGTGCGCCGGGCACCACCTCCAAACCCAACGCCGAGGTCGTCATCGACAACTGGTTCAATCCGAACCTCGACTATCAGTGGTTCATGCTGCCTAACCTGGTCGGCACCCTCAGCCTCGGTGTGGCGCTCATGATCACGGCGCTCTCGGTGGCGCGCGAACGCGAGCTCGGCACCTTCGACCAGACTCTCGTGTCTCCCGCCACGCCCGTCGAGATTGCGCTCGGGAAGCTCCTGCCACCGCTGCTGGTCGCGAGCGTGCAGGCGACGCTGTACCTGCTGATCGTGACGCTGCTCTATGGCGTGCCGTTCCGCGGCAACCTGCTGGTGTTCTACACGGCGGTGCTGACCTTCGCCGAGGCGTGCGCCGGCGTGGGCCTCTTTATCTCCTCCCTCGTGCGCACCCAGCAGCAAGCCTTTCTCGGCGCGTTCGCGGTGCTGCTGCCATTCGCGCTGCTGTCGGGGTTCGCGACGCCGATCGAGAACATGCCGTGGTGGCTGCAGTTCCTCACCACCATCAATCCGCTCGCGCACATGCTGCGCCTCATGCAGGGGCTGTTCCTCAAGGGCGCCTCGGTCGCTTCGCTCGCACCGGATCTGCTGCGGCTGCTCGAGATCGCGCTCTGCACCACGGCGGCCGCGGTGCTGCTGTTCCGCAGGAAGGCCGCGTAGCGCTGCGTATAAGATGACGAGACCGCGGCCCCCAGGCCGTCACCAGAGATGCTCATGAGCTCGCGCAGCGCCGGCCGCGGCGCCTTCGTATTCATTTTCATCGCGGTGCTGGTCGACTCGATCGGCTTCGGCATCATCCTGCCGGTGCTGCCGCGGCTCATCATCGAGCTCACCGGGGTGGGCATGGACCGGGCCGCCGTGTACGGCGGCTGGCTCTCGTTCGTGTACGCGCTCATGCAGTTCTTCTGCGCGCCGGTGCTCGGGAACCTGAGCGACCGTTTTGGACGGCGGCCGGTGCTGCTCGCCGCGCTCCTCGCGCTCGGCTGTGACTATCTGATCATGGGTTTTGCGCCGGCGATCGGGTGGCTGTTCGCCGGGCGGCTGATCGCAGGCGTGGCGGGCGCCTCCTTCACGCCCGCCTACGCCTATGTGGCGGATGTCACCCCGCCCGAGCGGCGGGCGCAGAGCTTCGGCCTCGTCGGTGCCGCCTTCGGGATCGGCTTCATCGTCGGTCCCGCCATCGGGGGTCTCCTGGGCGGGTTGGGGCCGCGGGCACCGTTCTTTACCGCGGGCGCCATCGCGCTCGCCAACACCACGCTCGGTTACTTCGCCCTTCCCGAATCGCTGCCGCAGCGGCTGCGGCGCCCGTTTCACTGGACCCGGGCCAATCCGCTCGGCACTGTGCTGCAGATGCTGAGGTATCCGGTCGTGAGCCGGCTGCTGGGTGCACTCTTCCTGTGGCAGATCGCACACCAGGTGCTGCCCAGCACCTGGGCGTTCTACACCATCTCCAAGTTTCACTGGACGAGCGCCGAGGTCGGCTACTCGCTCGCCTTCGTGGGGCTCCTCATGGCCCTCGCCCAGGGCGCACTCACGCGGGTGCTCATCCCGTGGCTCGGCGGCGCGCGCCGCGCCGCCGCGGCCGGCATGGCCGCCGCGATCATCGCCTACGTCGGGTACGCCTTCGCCACGCAGGGCTGGATGATGTACGTGGTCGCGCTCACCACCTTCGTCTTCGCGCTCACTTATCCCTCGATGAACGCGCTCGCCTCGCAGCCGATCCCTCCCGATGCGCAGGGGGAGCTGCAGGGAGCGGTCGCCGGGCTCTACAGCCTGAGCTCGATCGTCGGGCCGCCGCTCATGACGCAGGTGTTCGGCCACTTCTCCGCCCGCTCAGCGGGGTTGTATTTCCCGGGCGCGGCGTTCCTCACGGCGGCACTGCTCACCGCCGGCTGCGCCGCGCTCTTTGCCCGGGCGCTGCGGGGGCTCGCCCCGCAGGAAACGGGCGCCGGCGGCGGCCGAGCCTGACTCCTTAGATCCTCGAGGTAATGCCGCACCGCGGGAGCCTGCAGATTCAAACATCGCGACGCTCTCGGACTTCCCCGTATGGGGTCTCTGCCCCAGCCCAAGTCTCCGGGCTATGTCGGCATGGCGCGCCGATTCCGTCCACCATGGAATGGTTATGTGTTGTGTACTGGAGACGTCGTCAAACTTTGACGGCGCGGGGAGATACCCGCATACCGTATTTCACCAATGGTTGTCGATTTATGACAGAAATATGATTAGCGTTTATGGGCGGTTCGGTCCTCATCGTTGAAGACGAGCACTTACGTGGCCGCGGGGAGGCGACCTTCCGCACGGAGCTGAAACGCGTGCGCGCATGAGCGGGCGCTGCCGATCTTCCGTGACCGTGACGCCCAAGCAAAATTCCCGGGTCCCGGTGTAGGAGGCCGTCGTGGCGATCGCGCCGCCAGCCAGCGTGCCCACGACTGATGCGCCGATCGCTCAGGCGATCACCCCGGACATTTTCCGCGCGAGCACCTCGCCCTGCGTCCCGGCGCTCGTCCCGCCGCACGTGCGGGGCAAATTCCTCTTCGCCGGCGACGAGAAGCTCTACGTTCGCGGCGTGACCTACGGGGCGTTTCAACCCGATGCAAGCGGGGACGAGTACCACGACCCGAACGTCATTGAACGCGACTTCGCGCAGATGGCGGCGAACGGGATCAACACCGTCCGCATTCCGCACACGATGCCTCCCCGTTCCCTGCTCGGCGCGGCCAGGCGGCACGGACTGCGGGTCATGGTGGGGTTATCCGCCGAGCAATACCTGGGCTTTCTCGTCGATCGGAAGAAGAGTGTGGCCGACATCGAGGCGCTGGTCCGCGCGAAGGTCCGGGAGTGCGCCGGGCACCCGGCGCTGCTGTGCTACGCCCTCGGCAACGAGATCCCGTCGACGATGGCGCGCTGGCTGGGCCGCCGAAAGATCGAGCGCTACCTCGAGCGCTTGTGCCGGGTGATCAAGGAGGAGGACCCGGACGCGCTCGTGACGTATGTGAACTACCCTACGACAGAATACCTCCAACTGCCGTTCCTCGACCTCGTGTGCTTCAACGTCTACCTCGAGTCGCAGGAACGGTTCGAGGCGTACCTGGCGCGCCTGCAGAATATCGCCGGGGACCGGCCGCTCATCATGAGCGAGCTCGGGCTCGACGCTCTGCGCAACGGCGAGGGCGTCCAGGCGCGCTCGCTCGACTGGCAGGTGCGGACGGCGTTCGCGGCCGGATGCGCCGGCGTGTTCGTGTTCTCCTGGACCGACGAGTGGTACCGGCATGGCCACGACGTGGAGGACTGGGCCTTCGGCCTCACGCGCGCCGACCGGTCGCCCAAGCCTGCGCTGCGAGCGGTACGAGAAGCGTTAGTCGAGGTGCCGTTCTCGGCGAACCTTCCCTGGCCCCGGATCTCGGTGGTCGTGTGCTCGTACAACGGCGCGCGCACCATCCGCGACTGCCTCGATGGGTTGGAGCAACTCGCCTACCCCGATTACGAAGTCATCGTGGTGGACGACGGATCCACCGACTCGACCGCCGCCATCGCAAGCCGATACGACTACCGGCTGATCCGGACCGAGAACCGCGGCTTGGCCAATGCGCGCAACACGGGCCTGAAAGCGGCCACGGGCGAGATCGTCGCCTACATCGACGACGACGCCTACCCCGACCCACACTGGCTCACCTACCTCGCGGCCAATTTCCTGAGCACATCGCACGCCGCCGTGGGTGGACCGAACCTCGCTCCGCCGGGCGACGGACCGATCGCCGAGTGCATCGCGCGCGCACCGGGCGGGCCGGTTCACGTCCTTCTCAGCGATAGCGAGGCGGAGCACATCCCCGGGTGCAACATGGCGTTCCGCAAAGACTGCCTCGAGGCGGTCGGCGGGTTCGATCCGCAGTTCCGCACCGCCGGCGACGACGTGGACGTGTGCTGGCAGCTGCAGGA
>Ga0209471_1001882_pt1 | contig 12269 bp, 10 predicted proteins | sample GraSoiAngelo_128_FD_185885 | JGI IMG/M metagenome (GOLD analysis project Ga0209471, IMG submission 185885) | Grasslands soil microbial communities from the Angelo Coastal Reserve, California, USA - 14_0927_12_20cm (SPAdes) (version 2) | ecosystem: Environmental > Terrestrial > Soil > Grasslands ...
CGTAGTCACCCGCCCGTTCGTACTGCTTTGCCAGCCGACAGCGAAGGACGGCGCGGTCATCCGCCGAAAGCTCTTGTGCGTCTAGTTCGCGTAAGAGTTCGTTCGCTAAGTGCATGTGAGGGCGTCCTTTCTCTGACTTTGTAAATGATCTTGTTTTTGAGGTGTTAAGATGCGGCTCTCAAGTCTGACACTCTCTTTTCAGGAGAAAAAGCTCATGAGAAAACTTCGGACATTCAGCATGGCCGTAGTGTTGGCACTGGCCTTCGCGAGTCACAGTTTCGCGGGCATTATCGATAGTCCGCCGGAAGCGCCGACGCCTAGCAACCAGCAAAGCGTAATGGCGGCCATCGTGCTCGCCGTGGTTCAAACCGTAGCGCCTTAGTTCCGGGCTGTTAGTGCAAAGGCCGTTTCAAGCCGCACGGCGCGGCTCAGTAGAAGTGTGTTCTAGCGAGGGCATTAAACTGCTAATGCAACGGGAAAGGCAAGAGGTTTTTCAGGATTTGCCGATTTTGGGAGAACTTACCTAAACGCCTTAATTCGCGTTGCAAAATTCTTTACTTGATCCGGCTGATAGAATCGGCGCATGGAAAACCAAGACGCTCTCACGGGCCAGATCGCCTACTTGCCTGATGGTCAGAAGGTGCGGATTGAATACGTTGCTGATGGGTTGGCAACGTGTAGACGGATCGGTGGCGAGCGGGATGGACGGATCGCGGTCTGTGCGGTTTCTCTCGAAAAGAAAAACACTAGAAGATCAAGGTACTGGTGATCTCGCACATGAAGATCTGTTCAGCATAGTTTGAGAAAACATTGCTATATTTGGTCACGATTTCAAGATTCGACCTGGATTTTTTGCGCAGCTTCTCCCAGGTTGATCACGGCGGCGGTCGAACGCCAAGGCGCAGTTGACCGCTGCCGTGATCGCACAGTAAATAGGGTTCTTGTCACTGCCCGAATCGGTTTCGATAGTCACCCGAACTCAGGAATGCGTCAATCAAGTGATTCACCCCATCCTGATTCGCCGGGTTACCGTAATTGTTCAATTGGCCGAGCCAGAACTGAAAACCACCGTCGTCGTCCGAGACTGACCGTCGCAGATACTCCTCGTAGCACAGATGCACAAACGCATAGTTGTCGGTCGTGCCGTAACTGGGCGTGAAGAGCCACGGGAACTCGGCCACCCAGAACGCACGCGAAACGTCGGTGCGTTTGGTCTGGGTACACGAGTTGTTGTCGTTGAAACCGGTGCCGCAGGTCCCGGTGATGTTTCCCGTCCAGAAGTTCAACCCGCCTTCATCTGGTTCGGGCTGATTCACCAGAAAATCGGCGTATTGCTGCCAGACAAAGAAGCGTTGATTGTCGATGGGGTTCGTCGTGGTCGGTATTGACCCCGTAAACAGTAAGCGATTCGCCGTGCCTGAGGGGACGCCGCCTATCTTACTGAGGCTCGCATTGGCGTCAATAAAGCGCGCGACCCTGTCAGGGCAGGTTGATATAGCCCCACCATAAGGTGAAGCAACTCCTTGAATTGGATAGGCTGAGCAGTTTGACATGCCGGTGCGGCCCTGAAGATAGAGGGCAACCGCCCCCGTATCATGAGGCGTTGCCATTGAGGTTCCTGAGATGGTGTTGGTTTCTGTGTCGCTATCCTTCCAGTCTGAGGTGATGTTGACGCCTGGCGCGTATAAGTCCAGCACCGAACCGAAGTTCGAGAAGAATGCGACCTGATCTGAAATATCCGTCGCACCCACTGTGATTGCGTCGTGAATGTGAGCCGGCGTCACGTTGCCGGCATCTTGCGGGTTGCCGAAGCAATCGCCATTTCCGGCTGCAATACTGTAAGTAACGCCTGCGTCAATTGAGCTTTGCACTGCGGAGTCAATGGAAGGGATTGTCCCCGAACATGTTCCCAGGCTCATATTGGCGACGGCCGGAACGGAAGGGTTGGCGTTATGAGCGTTGGTTACGTAATTGACTCCTCCGATGATCGCGTCAGTCGGACAACCACCGCTGCCGTTGCATACCTTGACGGAAAGAATGGATACGCTCTTCGCCACTCCATAACTTGCTCCGCCCACGGTCCCCGCCACGTGCGTGCCGTGCCCGAAGAAGTCATTGTTGCCTCCAGAATTTCCCTCGTTGATGAAATCGGCGGCGATTACGGCGCGGCCACCGAAATCGACGTGAGTCGACCGAATACCCGTATCGATTATATAGGCATTGATGCCTGAACCCGTGGAGTTGTAGACATACTGACCATTCAGCGGCAGGTCCATCTGGTCGACGCGATCCAGGCCCCACGACGGCGGATTGTACTGGACGTCCGAAATCTGAATGAGGCCGACCTCTTCCACCCACTGGACTTGCGGATTTTGGCTCACTGCCATAGCAGCTGTTTCATTCGGCAATTCAATCGAGAAACCCTTTAGCGCGGTTTCATAAATGAAACCCACTTTACCCGCGTGAGCCCTGGCCAGCGCATTGGCGATCAATGTCACTTGCGCTCGTCGCACAGCGACTGACGGATTGGAAGCAAGATCATCGTTTAGGATAACGATGTACTTGTTCGGAACAGGGTTTTGCGATCTAACAAACTTAGTTTGCGGCTTCAGCGATCGCTGCGCTGCCGGTGCACGCGAAGTGTCAAGGGGGGAATAATTGCTGTTACCTGACGTTGACTGACCTATGGTTGACGTTGGAACGAGGGCGAGAGCAATAATGCTCAACGCCACGAAACAAAACTCGATTCTTTTCATGGTAGCTCTGCCTCCTTCTTAATCTCTGAAGCGACGAAGGTGCTGGCGCATACTTCATCTGGGTTTGAGCCACCGCCGGCATGGCCTGGAAAACGGTTATTTGCCGCATCCTGGTTGACGCCGATCGGTGGCAGATGTAGATGAGAAGGCTACGCCGTCATCTGGAAAGATTGCGACGTTGCTTTGACATCCGTTTTTAACTGGGACAAGTGGGGAACAAAAACTAAGCTCGACCTGAGCGGCAGCCAGGGAAGAGTGGAACTCCGGAAAGGCTTAGTTTGGTCGGGCGCACTTCATCAAAATCACGATTCTCGGATTCTGCTAAACAATAATAGAACCCTGAACTGAATTACGCGGCTCCTGCTGAATGTTATAAGTAACCCCCTAAAGAATTAGGCGCACAAGCGATTCGCGCCAACAAGTCAAAATAAGAGAGGGCAATATACTACCCTTGACTGCAAAAACCGTTGCCGAGATGCTATTACCAAGTTGCAAGTTTCTTGCTAGTGATAAGGAGTAGTTCCATCAGCCCTCATTCGCTCATCCGTTCGTCGTCGCCGCAGTCTCTTTATTAATCCCTTCAGGGCTTGTGCGGAAAGGCTTTAACTCCGGACCGCGGGCTAATAGCGGAACGCGCCGAACCAACGCCTTACACGATCTTAGTTAATTTCGTTGATCCGGTACTGGCGAAGAAAGGATTTTTCGCAACTCAAAACACGGGACTGGATGTCAAGACAGTTTTGGAAGAGGCTGTCGGAACCGAGTTCGAATTAGTTGACGCCAAGTTGGGCGGGGCAACGGGAAAGCTTTGGTGGTTTCACAATCCAACTTTTGTGGCGCGTCTCAAGGAAGTTCCCTTGTCTGAACGAGTCGAGCAAACGGTGTTTCGAGTGCTCTTTGAAAGAGGACGAGTCACTTTCACGGATGTTTGGGATGCGGTCAGCCGGGAGTTTCCAAATTCTTTAACGTCCGATAGTACGAGCATCAAAGAAGCACTCGAAACCTACGCTCGAAAAGTGGGGAGCACGGGCGAATGGATGCTCCGCGATGAGATTAGACAGGACATCCGAGCGCATCCCGAAATCATCGCCCTGTTAGCGATGATCGGCAAAGCGCGCGGCTATGATATTTGGATCGGTAAGAACGAACAAGGCAGTACGGCAGAGGGATTGGCCGGGAGCGTGAGGCTTTCTTCGCTGGTTACAACGCGACCAAAGAGACTTGACGCAGTAGTACATCTAACGGACGTTCTCAATATGGATTTGCTCTGGCTCAAGGGCAACATGGTAGTAACTGCCTTTAAGGTTGAGTCTACTACGACGATGACAAGTGGCTTGCAACGCGGCTCCAGCCTTCCCGCGACAACGCCCAAAGTTATGATACTGCCAGAGGATCGCCTTGGAGACTTTGGCCGTAAGATGCTGTCGCCTCTGTTTAGTGAACACTTCAACGGGGAATCGTGGCGCTTGCTTTTCTTTGATAAATTCCGAGATGCGTTCACTAAAGCACGCGCCAAAACTAAGATCGAAGACCTGTTTGGCGTTGCCAGTGAAATAGCGTCGAAGGGCAAACACACCAAGCAAACGGCGTTGCCGTTCTGACGCTATTTGGATCGTAGACTCTCAATGATTTGTCCTGGATCAGCAATGGGAATTGGCGCTTCGAAGCTTCCGGCGGGATTTGACGGTTAAGGTGATGCTCTGGGAACGGCTTCTTTTTAGCCATTGGGTGAGTGTAGTTAGGCTGCGCGCTTTTTCTTCGCGGTCTTTTGCTTTTCGTACTTCGCTTTCTGTTGGTCAATCTCTTTCTTAGGAACGGCCATCAGTCGGCGTGTGAAGTCTTCAAAGCGTTGGAATTCTTCCGGCTTTTCTGTGTGTGCTTTTGCTTTCTTCATAGCGTCCATTGTCGCATAATAATTCGTGACAAAGTAGCATCTTTTCGATACCCTTCGCGCGATGTCACACGCTCCCTTCACCGAGGCGGACGTGAATTACCTGTTGAAAGCGCGTAAGTTTATTGACGGCTTGATTAGGGACAATACTGCCAACGCAGACGCGCCAATTCTTGAGGTTATTTATCGAGTTCGACGGGTAGATAGGCGAAACGACGATATTACGCTTAGACTGACGCGAGGCGTCCGAAGCCAGTGATGGCCACAATGCCACGACCGAGGCCAAGTGCTTCGCTTCTATGGCATGGCCAGAGAATAAGGGGAATCGATCACAAGATTGTTCATTCTGAGATAAAGAACGGCATCATTGTGGGAAAGATACGAGGCTGGCACGAGCATCAATGGATTACAAGTGACGGCGATAGCTTCGTTGTCGATGTCAACAATGCGCTGCGAAACGTGCAAGAAGATTTTAAGTCGATTCTGCGTTTTTGCATGAAGCGATGGCGCATCGAAGTGGGCGAGGATGATCAGCAGCAAATTCTGAGACTGTGAGGTGTGAGACATGAGCATGATAACCGATATTCTTGCGACATATCTTGATGCTCAAAAGCAGCTCATCGAGTTTGAAGAAGTTGACAAGAATAATTGCCTCGTGTCATTGCCGTTACACTTCTCTGCGCATACGCGCATAGAGCTTGCGATTGCACAGGTCTCTAAGAATCAATTTGCGTTAACCGATCAAGGGCAGACGATCACCGAATTGAAAGATGCCGGTGTCCCTGTAGGCTCACGATTACTTGAACGTATTAAAGACATCATTCAAATCTGGAAAGTAGAACTTGTCGGCGTGGCTTTGTTCCGCACGTGCAATCGACGTGAACTAGGAATCGCTCTGCACGAATTTGGCGAGGCCGCGAAAACGGTAGGCGATGCCTACTTGAGCGCCCATGACTATGAGACTGATAGGCACGTCGAAGAAACGCTCAAGGATCAAGTGCGAAGGACATTTCAGACTGAACGTTACTTCTACCGGGAACAAGAAAGTATTCCTGGTAAAATCGAAGCGGGCCACAAAGTTGACTTCTATATACCACCGAACGGATCAAACGGCCTCGCCTTAGAGGTACTGAGTAAACCAAACAAGTTGCAAGCCGAAGCGTGGGGATTTAGATCACGTGACATGAAAGAGGCCAACCAAAGACTACTCGTTGGCTTTGTTTACGACGAAGCTGCGCGAGACTTGAGCCGAACCATTCTTAACAGCATCGCGGATATATCATTGTCAGCGACAGAATTGATTGAGTTTAGTGGACAGTTAAAAGCGCATCACGTCTCGCGAGGTGATGCGCCCAAACTCCAAGGCAACTAACGCCGCCGTTTGCCGCGTCTTTGGCGCGACTTCCCGCCGTCTTTATTGTGCTGCATCGCCCGTCAATTGTTCGAACGTCAGGCGACGGCCTGTAAGACACTTGGCAACTTCCAAGAACCGATAGAGATCGTTTCCCGTGCGCTTGTTGAAGCGAAATGATTGCTCATCAAGATAGCGGAATAGGTGGAATGGTTCGACTGATACATACGTGCCCTTGAGTGCCCACTTTAAGAGACTCCAAAAGTTTTCAATCGAGTTAGTGTGCACGTTTCCGTCAACGTACTTTTCGGCATGGTCGATCACGGCATGAATGTATTCATCTTTCAATTCGCTGTACGACTTGAGCGCATCCGAGTAAACATGCGATCCGGCTTCGACATGCTCGCGGACAGAACCATCTAACGATCTGCGGCGACGATCTCCGACTACATGGACTCTTACTTCGCCGTGTCGTTCTAACAGTCCCATGACAGCGACCTTGCCGTAGCCGCCCGTGCCTTTGATCTTTCGCTCGCGTTCGTGCTTGTGCATGAATCTCGCGCGACCACCTATGAACGTCTCATCGACTTCCACGTGGCCGCTTAGCTTTTCAAACGACTTCGCTTGCATCGCTAATCGGATTCTGTGGAGTAGAAACCAAGCCGACTTTTGAGTGATGCCCAACGCTCTGTGAATCTCATAAGACGAAACGCCGTTCTTTGCATTTACGATCATCCAAATGGCCGGAAGCCACTTGTCTAAACCTATCGGACTATCTTCCATTACCGATCCGGTTTTGATGGTAAACTGCTTGCGACAGTCTTTGCATTGCCAGTATCGGCGAGCCTTGTTGAATGAGTTTCGCGTAGCAGTACAATGAGGGCATGTGACGCCTTCAGGCCAGCGAACCATTGCCATGAATTGGGTGCAACGATCTATGTCAGTAAAGAACCGGACGGCCTCAAGAAGCGTCTTTGGTAAGTGCTCATTTTCCATGCCCGAATACTAACAGATCGGGCGTGCGGTGTCAAGTATATTATTACCCTATTTTCTCCCAGCAACCGATCTCATTTGATCGCCGCGCCGCATCGAGCACGAGCTGCGTGCGGTAACCATCTTCGAACGTCGCTGCGCCGTCGATGACGGTTTTTCCTTCGCGCAAAGCATCGACGATTTTTTGTGAGAACGCCGTGAAGCCGCGTGACCAGCTGCCCTCGGCCATTGCCGGCGCCAACTCGCCACGATCAGTTTCCACGCTCGTCCAGTCGCCGTCGCCGGTCTTTGCGGACCACACGTATCCGTTGCCGTCGATCTTCAACGCGCCACGCGAGCCGAATATTCCAATCAAGTGCGCTGAAGCACCAGATTCAACCATCGATATCGAAGCATTGCCGGTCGCGCCTTCTGTTAGCTCGCTATCAGCAAATCGCAGCAGCAGGTTTGCTTCGTCGTCAGTCGTCACTTCGCGCGTCTTACCAGTTTCATCGTTCCGCTGGCGAATGTGCGTGACCAGATCGGCAAACACCTCGGCGACCTCAGCTCCTAATAGCCAGCGAAAGCCGTCGATTACATGCGAGCCGATCGCGCCGAGCGCGCCGCCGCCCCTGGTAATGTCCGACCACCAATTCCACGGACGGTTTACGTCAGCGCGCGAATCCGATCGAAACGTCAGTTGCACATGTTTTATTTTTCCGATGTCGCCGCCACGAAGCATCTCGCGGGCTTTGCACCGGCCGGGAAGAAAACGCAACTCGTGATCGATCAGAGCCATGACGCCCTTCGCCTGCGCTCTATCGGCCATGCGTCGCGCCTCGTCGGCATTCATGGCCATCGGCTTTTCGCACAACACAGCCTTGCCATGATCGATTGCGGCCAGCGTCAACTCGCAATGCGTCGCGACCGGCGTGACGATGCTCACCAGATCCACATCATCGCGCGCAATGACGCCGCGCCCATCGTCTTCGACATTTTCGATGCCGAACTCGCGCGCGACTGCTTCTGCATTTTCTCGATGGCCGCTGGCGATCGCCACAATGCGCGCGCCTTCACAGTTTTTGAATGCGGGAATTTGCGTCGAACGCGCAAAGCCGGTCCCGATAATTCCAATTCGCACTTCGTTTTTCACGAATGGAATTATGGTCGCGCGCAGCGCGCCCTGTCCAGCGCGACTGGATTACGTTTTCGGATAAGACAGGTTTGGAAATTAAGCGGCGACGGGAACGAACCGGTTACGTCAGAGGTCGAGGTGATGGGCGGTCGGATCGGAGATAGCACGACGGGAAAAGGCTGAACGTTGCCGGCATTCGAGCTTGCCGATCGTGATGTATTCGATGCGGGCCAACCCGCCGGATGTTAAGCGGGCTGGATGTCGTAGTTTCCCCGTTCATCATAACTGCCGAACAGTTGCTATCATTTTACAAACGATCAAGCTGCCGCAATCATCGTGTTTTCCCACTTCACCCGTTTGAGCAACTCGAAATCAGAGAGCATCTGACCGGTGCCGCGAACTACGGAATAGAGTGGTTCGTCCGCAACGCTTACAGGCAATCCCGTTTCGATTGAAATTCGCTTATCAATATTCTTGATCAAGGCGCCGCCGCCAGTCAGCACGATGCCTCGCTCGATGATGTCCGAGGACAGTTCGGGCGGAGTTTTTTCCAACGCCACACGAACCGCGTTGACGATCGCCACAATCGAATCCGCCAGTGCTTCGCGAATCTCATCGTCAGAAACCGTGATCGTTTTCGGAATGCCTTCGATCAAGTTGCGGCCGCGAACTTCGCGCGACATGGGCTCGTCCAACGGGAATGCGGAACCAATTTCGATCTTGATCGATTCGGCGGTGCGCTCGCCAATCAACAAATTGTACTTGCGTTTGATGTAGTTGATTATCGCTTCGTCCATCTCGTTTCCGGCGACGCGCAGCGAACGCGAATAGACGATTCCGCTCAAACTGATTACCGCGATGTCGGTCGTTCCGCCACCGATGTCGACGACCATGTTGCCGCCGGGCTCAGTGATCGGCAGGCCCGCGCCAATCGCCGCGGCGACTGCTTCTTCAACCAGATAAACTTCAGACGCTTTGGCGCGATGCGCGGAGTCTTCTACTGCGCGACGCTCGACCTGTGTAACTTCAGAGGGAATGCCGATCACGACGCGTGGGCTGACCCAGCTCTTGCCGTTGTGCGCCTGTCGAATGAAATACTGGAGCATCTTTTCCGTGACTTCGAAATTCGCGATCACGCCGTCTTTCATTGGACGAATTGCCACAATATTGCCGGGCGTGCGGCCGAGCATTTCTTTGGCTGCGCTGCCAACCGCTTCGACCTGATTGGTGACGCGATTGATCGCGACAATCGACGGCTCAGACACGACGATCCCGCGGCCCTTTGCGTAAACAAGAGTGTTTGCCGTTCCCAGATCGATAGCTAAGTCGCTGGAAAACAAATTGAAGAGTTTGGACATGTTGAGAGTTGGGTCCCTTTCCCGAGTTATATTTAAGAAAGTGTTAATTGACATCCAATCTCCAGCGATAGAACTAAGAATCACGCCAGCCCGTGGATGTCTGCATTTAAATCATCGGCCGAGTTCGTCGTCCGCGCTGGCGTTTAGAGCTTCGAGTTCCGCATTGATGTTCTTCCTGGTTTGCGCTCTTTCTTCGGCGTCCCTTCTTGCTTTCGCGAGCGCGGCGCGCAACTTGTCAAGCTGCTGCTCTTCTTCATCGGCGCGAAGCCGCAGCTCATCGATCTGCTTGTGAACTTCGGCAGTGCGGTCACGTGCTTCCTTCAGCCGTTCCTGTTCTTTCTGTTCGCGCAGCCGCACCTCGGCTTCCAGGCGCAGCCTTTCGTTTTCCGCCCGGCGCCGGCCGGTTTCTGACGCGGCGATGCGCTCCTGGATGTCCGCGAGTCGACGCGCTTCATCTTCTGCCGTCGCGCGGGCCAGTTCAACTTCGGCGCGGCGCTTGGCAAGCTCTTCGTTTCTCATGCGGAGGCCGTTCTCTTCAGCTTCGATTCGCAAACGCTTCTCTTCCGCCCGCCGCTCAGCTTCTTCTTTCGCGCGGCGACGGACTTCCTCTTCGATCCTCGTCAGCGTTGCGTCTTCCGCTTTGCGCCGCTCTTCGTCCTGTTTTGCTTTCAGCCGAGCTTCTTCTTCAATCTTCGCCCGCGTTAGTTTTGCTTGCCGTAGTTTTTCATCTTCTGCGACGCGTTCACGTTCCGCGGCCTCGATGGATCTGACTTGTTCAGCATTGGCGAGTCTGACTACTTCGATGTCCGCGCGAATCTTAGCCTCGCGCTCAGATACAACACGCGCGTCGTCGTTGAGTTTCGCCAGCTCAGCCTCCATCGTTTGGAGTTGACGCCTTTGTGATTCGGCCTGAACGTGAGCTGTTTCGATCGCTCGCGCCCGTTCTCCCTGAACCTGCTGAAATGTTCCTTCTTCGGCGACACGCCGAGCATCGATCTCGACGATGCTCGCTCGTTGCGTGGCCAACGTTTGCCGAGCTATCTCAATGTCGGCACGCAATCCCAACTCTTTCGCGGCAAGTTGCTGCGCTTCAACTTCGATCTGGTTTCTCGTGTTCTCGAGTTCAGCAATTGCTCGCTTGCTCCCTTCTACTCGAAGCCGCGCGGCGTTGAGTTCATTTTCCTTTTCTCCGATCTGATGCTGCGCGTTTTCTTCCGCGGCATTCGCTGAAAGAATTTCAGCCTCTAACCGCGTCTCTTCTTCTGACAAACGCTTCGCTGCTTCTGCGACTCTGTGTTGAGCTAGCTGCTGCGCCTGTCTGATCGATGCCTCTTCGCTCTGCTTCAGGCTCTCGGCCTCGGCGAGCGATTTTATTTGCGCCTCAGCGGCCGCGCGCAGTGAATCGATCTCTCTTCGGAGTTCTTGCTCTTTGATCGTTAGTTGCTGAAGTTGATCCGCGTGATTGCGGCGCAAGGCCTCCAATTCGCTAATGCGGCGCTGGCTCTCTTCAATGCGAAGCCGCGCATCTTCTTCAAATCGCGCGCGCGATTCGCTGGCGCTGCGACGCATGTCTTCGAATCGCTGGCGCTCTTCGTCAGCAAGGATCCTGATCTCTGCTTCGAGCGCCAGCCGTTCCTGCTCGGCCTGACTGCGCGCTGCGTCTTCCGACGCAATCCGCTCCGTCGCATCCTGCAACTTGAGAATTTCTTCCTCAGCCGCGACGCGCGCAGCTTCGACTTCGCCGCGCAAACTCGTGAGCTGCTCACGCGCGACTTCGAGCGATCGTCGCTGTGCAGTCAACCCTTCCTCTTCGGCCCGATGTCTCGCTTCAGCTTCGGCGCGCATTTGCTCGGCGCGTTGCAGCGATTGTTCGTGCTCTTCTTTGCGTCGCTGTTCTGCGGCGAGTTGGGCTTGCCGTTCCTCTAAGCGCGTTCGCTCACCTTCGACTAACTCGTGAATCTCGCTTTCCAAATGCAGACATTCCTGCTCCAACAACCGGCGCGCGGTCTCTTCTGCCTGTATCCGCTCCTGGAGCTCTTTGATCTTTCGTTCGTCTTCTGCGGCGGACGTTCGCGACGCTTCCACTTGCGCGCGCCGCTGGTCCAGTTCTGCTTTCACGCGCGCCAGCGATTCTTCTTCGGCTTCCAGGCGAAGGCGATCCTGTTCGATCCGGCGATTTGTTTCTTCGATCGACTGCCGTCTGGCTTTTTCGATTAGTTGACGCTGCGCGGCGGCGCGACGATAAGTTTCTTCGAGGCGTTGGCGTGCGTCTTCAGCGCGCAGTCCGGCGGCAGTTTCGTTAAAAGCTTTCTGCAGAGTTTCCTGTGCGCGCATATCGTCACGGTCGCTGCGGATGGCGAGGTCTTCAGGTTCAGCTTTGGGAGCAGCAGGGAGCGGACTGATTGTCGTCTTCGCGAATCCTTCCGATGTTGTGGCCGTTTCGGCCGCGCGAATTTTGGCGATGGCAGAGAGGATCGTGTTGGACTGAAGTAGCGGATCGGTTTCTTTCTCGAGCAAAGACCGCAGCGGTTCCACGGCTGATGCGTCGCCGATTTCGCTTAACGCTTCGACAGCGGCGCGCCGCACTTCAGCCGATCTGTCCGAGAGACCTTCGATAAGGTAACCAACGGCCAACGAGCTGCGAGCGCTTCCCAACCTGCGGGCTGCATCTGCACGCTTGGCGTCGGTGTCGCCGATCCGCAGATCGCGCACAGCCGTGACCAACAGATCGGTTAGATCTTCTGCTCCGAGTTCATTCATCCGGGTCAAAGTAGTTCGGGAGTGGCAGGAGTCTATCTACGCCACA
>Ga0209471_1001883_pt1 | contig 12266 bp, 13 predicted proteins | sample GraSoiAngelo_128_FD_185885 | JGI IMG/M metagenome (GOLD analysis project Ga0209471, IMG submission 185885) | Grasslands soil microbial communities from the Angelo Coastal Reserve, California, USA - 14_0927_12_20cm (SPAdes) (version 2) | ecosystem: Environmental > Terrestrial > Soil > Grasslands ...
TGCTCCAAACACGGAGCATATGATGGACCCTACTGCCCTGTGTGCTATGAGCGCGCCATGAGCGGCGACACCACCAACGAGACTGTGCCATCGAGCTAAAATAATCCCGGTCTTCAACTCATCCCCCAGCATAGTGATTATTCAAAATTGTCCATCCACAAACGGAGCTTCAATTGACCATGGACACTTGCTGTGGCAAGAGATAGTGAGAGTGTATTGAAGACAATCGCTCAGAACGAGACAGCAAGAATCCTTCCGGATTACTCGAAGGACTTTGAGACTCTAGAGAAGATGGAATGGGCGTTTTCGAAAGGAGATGTTGATTTTTTCAGGTCAGTCCTTGACGGTAGACCGAGCCTGCTGCTTCGAATACATGCGGTATGCATGCTGGCGGATATGAAAGATGAAAGGGCGGTTCCGGCACTCTGCGAGACATTGAAGGAAGATCCAAGCCCGCTGGTAAGACATGAGGCTGCATTTTCTCTGGGTCAGCTGGAATTCACGTCCGCAGTCCCGGCCCTCCTGGAAGCCATGGCGAACGACGAGAGCGTCCTCGTAAGGCATGAATCAGCGGTGGCTCTAGGGTCTATCGGAGACGAGACAGCTCGCTCGGGACTAATCGACAGACTACGAGACCCGGATGAGGATGTGCGATTGTCTGCGGAGGTTGCGCTGGCAGATCTAGACTTTCTGCAACGCCTCAGGGCACGAACCGGCAGGCGATAATGCCGAGTATCACTGTTGATACGCAACGAAAAAGACCCAGACCGACTACAGGAAAGCGTGTCTCTCAAGATTCCTAAGAAACAGGGAGAGAATGCGATCCAAGTCCTCACGAAACTGAAACTACTAAACAGAAAGCTTGCACCTCAGATGATAGACGATACGCTTCATGTGCCGCTATCGAGGGAGCCACAGCCGGAAGAGCGGAAACAGCTTGACAGAGCCATAGGCAAACAGAGTCTATCACATGAAAGATTTTCTCCTAGATCACAAACCGTTGGCTCGCTGCAACAAGTTCTAGCGCAGAAACTGCCTTCGAGCATCGTTCAACTCGTATCAAAATCGTTCGATATTATCGGCGACATTGCCATCATAGAACTATCCCCTACAGCGGAACCCTACGAAAAGAGCATCGCCGAAGCATTGATGAAAGTACACAAAAACGTCAAGACAGTCTACTCAAAGGCCGGACCGATCACTGACAATCTCCGATTGCGGCCTCTCCATCACGTCCTCGGCGCCGACCGAACCGAGACAATTCACAAGGAGCTAGGATGTCAATTCAAGATCGATATTTTAAGAGCCTTCTTCTCCCCGCGGCTATCTGCCGAGCACAAGAGGGTGGCCGATCAGGTCCGACCTGGTGAGTGCGTGGTAGACATGTTCGCTGGAGTGGGACCGTTCTCGATAGTGATCGCAAAACGATTGATCGATGTACAAGTCCATGCCATCGATGCCAACCTCGAGGCTGCCAAGTTGATCAGAGAAAACGCGAAGATGAACAAAGTCCAAGACAGGATCAAGGTGTGGTCCGGCGACGCGCGAGTCGTCGTCAAGGACAATCTCTCAAGCACAGCCACGCGAGTAATAATGAACCACCCATCTCAAGCAAGGGAGTTTCTCGAACCCACATGTGAAGCGCTTAGACGCGACGGAGGAATTGTACACTACTACACGTTCGCAGAAGGATTAGACAGCGAGTCAAATGCCAGGAAAGAACTTGCAGCGGCCCTCGATAATTCAGGTTGGAAAATCGAAAAAACCATAGAGACACATAAAGTAAGAGGTGTAGCTCCGATGAAGTGGCAAGTTGCGGTAGATGCTAAACTTACCCCGTCCTAGGTCTCGACAGCAAGTTCAACCAAAACCTTTCGGCCAGGATCTTGCAGCAGAACCACTAATGATCTTGGAAGATCTGCTGCCGCCCGATTAGCACGCACCATAAGCGTCCTATCAGAGACAAAGCTGCTCTTTCTAACCACGATGTCCGTCGGATGGGAAAACGTCAACTCTCGGGAGCCACGGCCTTCGATCGTGAATCGATGGGCGTCAAGCTTCAGAGTCAGGCAGGCTCTACAGGCTTCGCTGGAGAGAGCGTTTTTCATAGGTTCAGGCAAGTCTCTTAGTCCCGCAGAAGACCCGACTGCAACGATGCAGTCTCCGTTCTTGCTAAGGACATCCTCCTTTGTAAGCTCCAGAGTCGTTAGGTGCGTTGACAAGACAGCCCGATGGCCGTGTGCGTAGAAGGTGAAGTTCATCAGACGTACACTATGCAAAACCAGAGGAGTCTAATATGCTCAGCTACTCATGACGGGCCGGAGGGATGACCTAGGTCCGTGGATTTCGCGCGTGAAAGGGAACGAATGGTACAGGCGCTCATCGCCGAAGGACTCCTCAAGACCCGCGAAGTCATCAATTCAATGAGTAGAGTCCCCCGGGAACTGTTCGTGTCTACCCACATGCGCCAACACGCCTACAATGATACTCCATTGCCAACGGAATATGGCCAGACAATCAGTGCGCCACTCGGCTGAACAGCCGGGCGTTACATGGTGGCCATAATGAACGAGGCCTTGGAGCTATTCCAAGGGATGAAGGTTCTCGAAGTGGGGGCTGGAAGCGGATATCATGCAGCCACGATCGCAGAGATAGTCGGCGACAAGGGACACGTTTTTGCGGTTGAATACCTCGACAAACTGGTTGTGATCGCGCGGAACAACCTTACTCGAGCAGGATACTCCGACCGAGTCACCCTCGTCCAAGGTGATGGATCGCTAGGTTACGATGAACGAGCCCCATACGACAGAGTACTCGTGACAGCTGCAGCCCCCAAGATTCCGCCCCCCCTACTGGAACAATTGAGACCAGACGGAATCCTAGTCGTTCCCGTAGGTGGAAGAATGTTCCCGCAAGAGCTTGTCCGGGTCAGGAAAAAGCCTGATGGAACCTTGGATCGGAGCTCACTGGGAGGAGTCGCGTTCGTCCCTCTCGTTGGGAAATACGGCTTCAGCAGCTAGCTTCCGAAGAACGACTCAAGCGTTTTTTTCCCACTCTCTTTCGCCATTGCAGTCCTTGCCCGTTCAACAGCAGTCCGGACTCTCTCCTCGTTGAAGTCTCTCTCTCCGCAGAGAAACCGCACAAGAGACTCAACGTCAGATTCACGCCACTCCAAAGCGTAGTTCGAAGTGACCGCAGGCTTCAGAAATATCTCCCTAATCCTGTCCAGCTCGGGCGGCGCAACCACCTCCTTATTCGATTCAGCGATCCTCTCGATCCTGCCGTACTCTCTGACTAGCTTCAGCGCAGTCTTCGGCCCTATTCCCTTGAAACCGTCAGGGTTGAAATCCGTCCCAATAAGAATTCCCAATTCTACGAGTTGTTCTCGTGAAAGCTGGAGAACCTGCAGAGTTGACACGAGATCTACTAGCTCCGGCTCTACCTGTACGTAGGCATCTCGCATAGGCAGCTTTCTTTTCCCGCTTATTGCTAGATTCCGGACAAGCCTCCGAGCCCCGAATAGTAGAGAATCATAATCCTGGCTGACTGCAGCCCAAACATCCCCCCGAGATGCCATATAAGCGGCTTGAGCTTCTCCTTCAGATGGAGCTTGGACGATTGGGACGCCCAAGTACTGGAGAAGTTTGTGAGCATCGTCGATCATCAGATCTTTAAGGCTGGAAGTTGCCTGAGCGTACCGCTTCGCTTCCTCAAACTTTCCCGTTGATAATGCTGATTCGTATTTCGTTGTGGCTTCCTCCTTGATGACCTGCCTTCGCTTGATCTCCGCACCTTTGAGACTCGGGGGCTTTCCATCGAAAACATAGACAAGTCTGATGCCTCTCTCTGCCAAGTTAGTAGTTCGATAAAGGAGACCGCTCAAGTGGCTCGTAACTCTACTCTGCCGGTCCATCAAGGGCTCGCCAGTCGGCCCACGAATTATTGCGAGAAATTGATAGAGCGCATTGTAGGCATCGACGGCGAAAGTTTTTCCTGAAAACTCGTCAAGGGAACTCTTAGATCGAGTAATTATGTCGCCCAGATCTACGCCCAAAGCTTCGCACTACACCCCCTTTGCCCCGCGCTAGTCTCTCCCCATCCGGTATTCGCCTACCCGGTTCGCAATCAGTGCCCCGACAGCTCCAGCACCGACTCCACCATCGATATTGACTACAGCCATTCCCAGAGAACATGATTGCAACATTGCAGCTAATGCTGCAAGCCCCTTTTCTCCAAACCCGTAACTTCTCGAAGTGGGGACTCCGATGACTGGAACATCCACAATTCCCGCGACGACGGTAGGGAGTGCACCTTCGCGACCTGCAACCACGAGGATAACATCACAGCCCCACTTGAGAAGATCGCGGACAGGCTCGAATAAGCGATGAATGCCGGCAACGCCCACATCGTAGAAAGATCGAGTCTCGCATCCCATTTCTCGAGCGATAACCTCGGCTTCCTCAGCTACTGGTATGTCGGAAGTTCCCGCGGTCAATATCCCCACTCTACCTCCGTTACCCCTAGGCTTGTAGTTCTTCGACTTTACTATCATCATTCGAGAGCGTGAAAAGTATTCAACCTTAGACTCTTTTCCCATGACGGATCTGACAGCCCTGACTTGGGGTCCATCCAAACGACTTATGATCGCACGACCGGTTCGTCTTACCATTGCCTGACTAATGCTGGCTACATCGCGAGCAAGTTTTCCCTCGGCCAAAACCACTTCGGGAAGTCCCTTGCGTTTTTCACGGCCAATGTCAAGCTTTGCAAACCGGGAAAGGCTAGCGATAGCAAGCAGTCTATCCTTCCTTTCAAACAGTCTTCGGCTTCGCTCAAACTTCTTCAGAGACGACAATCGATCATTCCTTTCTCTCCGCGTAAACTGTTTAAATTGCCACGAAGGGCGTGTCTTGAATGTGTTGCCTAGCCCCGCCAGAGCAGTTTTGCAAGTGAAGATAGAGAAAGCTCTTCATATTATCAGCCAGTTCAACGGGGCAGTCGTTGCCTTATCCGCTGGAGTGGACAGCTCACTCGTCGCCGCGCTCGCACACAAGGCATTGGGGAATCGCGTTGTCGCAGTAACTGCCGTCTCCGAGTCTCTCGCCCCGGGAGAGATTGAAATCGCGAAAAAAACTGCGAGACGAATCGGGATCAGACACATTATTGTGACAACAGATGAGGTGCATAACGTAAGCTACAAAGCGAATCCATTGAACAGATGCTATTACTGCAAGGACACACTCTATCGCGAACTGAGACGCCAAGCTGACAACTCCAGACTTGAGACAATCCTGGATGGAACCCAGCTAGACGATTTCGGAGACATCAGGCCCGGATTTCTTGCGGCCAAAGAGGCTGGCGTAAGGAGTCCTCTCGCAGAAGCAGGTTTCTCCAAGAAAGACGTACGAGAAACTGCTCGACTTCTCGGGCTCGAAGTGTGGGACAAACCAGCCATGCCTTGTCTATCATCAAGGATACCGCACGGCGAGGAGATCACCATTCAAAAACTATCTCAGGTCGGACAAGCGGAGTCAATTGTTAGACGCCTGAGTGGCGCCCGGGACATAAGAGTCAGACATCATGGAAAGGTTGCGGCAATTGAAGTAACCCAAGACGAGCTACCATTGTTTCATCAAGACGGTTTGATGAACCTGGTTGAGAAGGAACTTCAGCTCATAGGGTTCACAAGCCTAACTCTCGGCCCACGCAAATACCCAAGCCGACAAGATACAATACCACTTGGACAGGACCACCTCCTTCCAATCATTGACACTTCTAAATGACAAGAGCGTCTCGGACTGTCAGCGAGACCGTGAATGATCGAAAGACATTTACCTCCGGGGTCAGAACTGTTGATCATAGCTGAAAACGTTTTTAAGCTATCAGAAACGAATTCATCGCAAATCTTTCCGTTTCTCGGAAAGCGACGATCTAACATAAAAAGAACTGGACACACGACAAGTTTGGAAAACCTAAGATTACCAAAGATGGGCGTTTTGAATTGACCACTACAATCGGTGTTGTTTGCAAAGACGGAGTTGTTCTTACGACGGACACCAGAGCGACGATGGGATCTTTTGTCGCCCATAAGCATGCTAAGAAAGTCTACCGAATCGACCACCACTTAGCAATGACTATCGCTGGGACAGTGGGAGATGCACAGGCCTTGGTGGAAATGCTTAGAGCGAACTCCTCACTGTACAGGCTTGACCTCGCCAGGCCGATTCCTGTAAACTCAGCAGCCCGGTTGGTTTCCAACATTCTCTTCGGCGCTAGATATTACCCGCTCGGAGTCCAGGCCCTAATTGGCGGAGTAGACGACAGTGGGGGACACATTTACGCGCTGGATCCTCTCGGAAGCATGATGGAGGAGAAATACGTCTCAACCGGATCCGGATCCCCCGTCGCATATGGTGTCCTTGAATCCGAGTGGAAAGACTCGATGAACGTAAAGGAGTCGGTTCCCATAGTTGTGAGAGCAATCGATTCAGCCATGAAGAGAGACTCAGCGAGCGGCGACAGTTTCGACGTTGCCTTAATCACGAAGGAAGGATACAGGGAACTCTCAGAGGACGAGAAGAAGCACATCCTCCACGCCTGATCCCTTCTTTCAGACCTTCCGCCGATATCACAGTCGTAGAGAGAATTGACTAGAACATACAACGATGTGCACGCCAAGATACGCGAGACTATCGTAGAGCATATGCCGAAGGACGCTGAGATAACTAGGATAGAATTCGAAGGACCACGGCTCGCGATTTACGTAAAGAACGTTGGACTGCTAGCCGAGCAGAGCTATGTCGTTACAGAAATTGTAAACCTGCTCCACAAGAGAATCGTCATCCGATCTGACCAGTCCATACGCCTACCGGAACGAGAGGCCGAAGCTTACATTCGCAAGATCATCCCTTCCGAAGCTGAAATTTCCTCGATCAACTTTGACCCCAGCCTCGGCGAAGTAGTTGTCGAGGCAACCAAACCCGGAGTGGCAATAGGGAAAGAAGCGGCAGTCCTCCAACAAGTCGTAAAGGAGACGAGATGGCGGCCACGAATACTAAGGGCCCCACCCTTACACTCCAAGATCATTACGAGCACTCGCCACATCCTTCACACGGAGAGCGAAGAACGCAGCAGAATCCTGCGTGATGTAGGCGAGAGAATCTTTCGCCCCACATTTAGCAAAGCAGGCTACGTTCGACTCGTAACCCTCGGAGCTTTCCACGAGGTAGGACGAGCAGCCATGCTCATCCAGGCAGGATCCAGCAGCGTCCTTCTCGACAGCGGGATCAACCCAGGAGCACAGGATCCTACATCCGCGTACCCACGATTTGATACTGACGAATTCGATCTGGAAAAGCTGGATGCAGTAGTCATATCTCACGCCCACCTCGACCATTGCGGCATACTCCCCTTCCTCTACAAGTACGGCTATGATGGACCCGTGTACTGCTCAGAACCCACGCAAACCCTGATGACGCTTCACCAGTTAGACTACCTCGATGTCCACAGCAGGGAAGGCGAACACTCTCCCTACGACCAAAAAGACGTGAGAGAAGTCGTAACACACACTATTCCTTTACGCTACAATGTAGTTACCGACGTGGCTCCGGACATCAAACTCACCTTTCACAACGCTGGCCATATCCTCGGAAGCTCAATGGTCCATCTACATATCGGTGAAGGCCTCCACAACATAGTCTACAGCGCCGACTTCAAGTTCGGACGAACGATGATGCTCGACCCGGCGACAGCATTGTTCCCGAGAGCTGAAACGCTCATCATCGAGAGCACGTATGGGGGTCCTGACGACATCATGCCCGACAGAGAGGGAGTAGAGGGCAAGCTCGTCAGCATCGTCAACGACACAGTCGAAAAAGGCGGAAAGGTGTTGATACCAGTTCCTGCTGTTGGGCGAGCTCAAGAAATAATGCTGGTCCTAGACGCGTACATGAAGAATGGCGCCCTCAGAGAATTGCCTATCTACATTGAGGGAATGGTCAATGAGGCTACTGCGATTCACACAGCTTTCCCAGAATACCTAGTGCACGACATCAAGGAGCAGATCCTCCACAAAGACATCAACCCGTTCCAGTCCGAATACTTCCACCCAGTAACTCACCCGAGTGACAGAGAGGAAATCATCGCTGGTGGACCTTGCGTAATCATTGCCACCTCGGGAATGCTCGAAGGCGGACCAGCGATAGACTATTTCCGACACCTTGCACCCGACCCGAGAAATACGCTTGCGTATGTGAGCTACCAGGTGGATGGTACTTTAGGAAACAGAATCAAGAATGGTCTGAAAGAAGTCTCTCTCTACGCACACGACGGTAAAATGGAAATGGTAAAGGTGAACATGAGAGTAGAATCCATCGAAGGATTTTCGGGCCATTCAGACAGGAACCAGCTCCTAGGGTTCATCAAGAGAATGTCTCCCAAGCCAACCAAGATTATCGTTAATCACGGGGAGAGAAGGAAGTCGGACTTGTTCGCCCAGAATGTAAACCGAATCTTCGGAATTAAAACTGTCGTACCGGACGTTCTTGAATCAATAAGGCTACGATAACAAGCTAGAATGTCATCGGGTTCCGGGAACCGCTTCGTTCTGTATCGGAGCCGCGGGGATCGCTCCCTCGGAAGAGGCGGCTTCTTTCCTCCAAACCCTCACACCCGCCGGTGTTATCACAATCCGCTCTTCTCCCAGACGAGCGATGTCTCCGCCCAACGATTTCGTGTAGTCCGTGAGCTCGGTGATTGCCAGTTTTGTCTCTTCTACGCTTTTTCGCGCCAAGGGTGTAATTCTTACGATGAGAATATTGCCTGTCCGGACCTCTCCTTTTATCGTCTCCACATCATCCAGCTCTTGAAGAGGGAGGGCTTTCACGTAGATCGTAGAATGCTGCATGGGGAAAGATCAGGCTAGGCTCCGAAAGCTTATCATCGGGCTTGAACCCGGTTCAACTTTAAACATTTCCCTGACTATTTTCAATAGAAAGCGTCAACTCGAACTTGGCACGGTCGGGCCCTTGGGCCTTATCACCTCCCAGATCAGGTCCCCGACAAAATGGACGTTCTCAACAACCTTACCCTTTTTCGTCGCAGCCATTGGACCAGATCCCATGAGCGCTCTTCCCACTGCAAGGTATTTGCCGTGCTTCTCGTCGACGACTACCAGGAATTGCCTTTCAGCAAACTCTCCCTCCACCTTCCGGATTCCCGGAGCCATGACATCCGCTCCCCCGACCACATGTGGAACAGCGCCCATGTCGACGACAATTCTTGGCATGCCGTCCAGCGCAGAGGTGTTGGTTAACGCTGGTGCCCAGTCGCCTTTCCGCCTAAAGGCAATCGCCACGCCATCGACAAATACGATCTCTGAGTCTTTGACAGTCTCTATCTCTACTCTAGCTTTGTGGGTGAGATGTTCTTGGTTCGGAAGACGTCGCAGCTCTTCAATCAGAGGCTTAGAATCCCGATCTTTGAGTATAGTTCTGACCGTCAAGACTTTTCGAAATCATCAAAGAGAGACAATCTTTAAAAGAGTACCTTCGCCGGACAACCGCAACTCTCCGGTTGAACGATGAATGTCTGAAGTTGCAGCGAAGATCTTCGAAGAGAGCCTGAACAAAGTAGTACTCGTCCAACTTAAAGGCGGACGAAGCGTGCGAGGAAGACTCTACAGCTTCGACCAGCACATGAACCTAGTACTCGAAGATGCGGAAGACGTCACTAACGCAGAGTCAACCAAGAAACTCGGGACTATCATTGTTCGAGGAGACAATGTAGTCCTCGTATCCCCGCCACCGAAACGATAGACTCCACTGTTTCTCCAATTGCGGTTAACCCGCATTAGGCGTCAGTTGGCGAACTGATTTGAGGTCCTGAACTCCCAGGTAACTCTTAACCCGATAATAGAAATTTTCGTCGATTCAGACACCATAAATAAAAACGAGCCATAATGTTACGCGGCTTGTCAGTTGGTGCTTATCTCTAGCTACTCCGTAACCATTCTCTCGAATAACCGATTTTTCCTCGAAATCGTCAGATACAACTTTACAAAGGTTAAATAGAATCAGACAGGGAGTCGCCGGAAACGAATCTGTGACTCGACTTGATCCGGGGCTCCTCAGGCATCCTTCTGATAATTCTCTCCTTGTCCTTGAGCCTTCCCGTGTCTGCTCAGCACGAGTTAGGCAACTCAAACCCGAGCGCCTACACTTCAATGACGCCTCTGAACGATCCCTACAATCCCATCTGTCCATGCCCGGCCTTCAACGTAACCTATTCCCAATTTGACCTTTACACAAGTAGGAACGCGACCTCGCCACCACCCAATCTCACATTTTTCAGCACCGTAAACAATACTCAAACAGGACAGCCTGTTCCCGATACTGCATTCAAGTACTCAATTGCAACGAACAACATCGTGAGTCAGACGATCAATTACACTCTCACTGTTCCCAAGGGCCCTGGTCCTACAACATTTCTAAAATTCGACTGGAACGGCACGCTCGGCAAGGGAACGAGTGTGAGCTACCTGATATTCAACGCCACCAAACCTCTCCAGCCTGTGCTCTTGCTAAATGTAACAAGAGCCGGTCCACCATACTCGTTTAATTTCACCGGAGGACCGCCGCTCAATGCGACTGGAGGCGTTCCTGCTTCCTGTGGCTCCGCCGACGAATGCTATGACGTTTCTAGACTCATAGGGTCCAAGCTGAATCTTGAGTTCATGTTCAACTCGAACTCAACTGGTAAGGGGTTAAACGTCCAAGTTGCTAACATTGAAGTTGCCTCGGTGGGGAATGCCCCAACTGAATCCTCATTCCACAGCATGAAGCTCATCCCTCCGTCACAAGTATCACACAACGCTACCGCGTCAGTTACTTACAACGCCACGGCGATAAACGCGAAGCACATTTGGGGTCAGACGGTCACCACATATTATTTTCCGAAATCATATACACTGACTAGCATCAGTCTCAATAACAGCATTTCTTTGTCACTTACCCATCCTATAGCCCAGGGTTCCTGCTCTGCCTCCTCCTGCTCGAACTCGCAGTTTGCGGCCCTCAATAGCATGCAATTTATCGCGCTTAACGACACAACCACACCTGGCTCTACAACGTCGTATCCTTGGTTCAGAGGAACAGCCGTAATTCTTGCAACAGGAGCCAGTGGGGAAGGGTCCGTCCAGACAACTCTAAGAGGGGTTCCCACAGACTTCTGGGTCCCTGGCGACACTCTCCAAGTTAGGGTCAACGATACACAAGGGGTTAATGTCACCGGTTCCAACATGATATCGATTCTTTCTCCTTCTGCCCCAATTACCAATCTGACCCAGCCATTTTCAGCCCCCTCAAAAGGCATCTTCTTGTTCAATTTTACAAGCGTTCTCCCGCAGACCCCATTGGGGCCAAATTGGAATGTCACGAGTGTCTTTTTCAACAACTTCGACTACGGGATCGCCTTTCATCTTTTCAGACTTGAACAGGTCATAGTGAGCCAAGGCTCCTTCGGATACTCTGGCGACAACAGACGCCTCACAGTAAGCGGCACACTCGCCTACGGATCCAATTCTACTATCAAGCCCGGAAACATTATTGGAAACGTTGTCGCGGTTGACACCGGCTCCGTGCCCGCTCCGCTGACAACGTCCGCGTCGTCCAGCAGTTTGGGCAAGGGAATGTACGTCTCGAATGTTACCCTGCTAAACGGGGTGTTCACTTCGGGTGAACCGCTGATTGGAACTTTTACACTGGTCAACCCAACCGGACTCAGGGAGAACGCAACCATCACCCTCGAACACGAGTGGCTCAGCCAACAAACGCATGGCGCCAGCATAACGTTCAAACCTCCTTCAGGTGATGTACCCTACTATCCCAGCACAACGTTCGTCTACAGGCTGAATGTGACACTGACTCTAGGCGGCATTAGAGCAGTCGTAACCAGCCTGACCTCTGGTAATAGTATAACAGTAAACGTGCCTGCAGGGACTCCACCTGTCACCGGTGTGAGACAAAATTCCGGACTCTTCAAGATCACTGTAACAAGCAACACATTGTCAGCGCCAAGTGTGTGTGGGACCTCCACGTGCCCGAACAGCCTTGAATCACCGACCTACGCATACATTCTTGTCAACCCACCGTTGCCGAGCAGACTCTTAGCCTCCGCTCTAATTACGATGCAGCCGAGTGGGGCATTCACAGCGTCCATAACTTCTGGCGGAGAACTTGGTGCGAAAAAACTGGTCTTTTTCATCTTAG
>Ga0209471_1001886_pt1 | contig 12256 bp, 13 predicted proteins | sample GraSoiAngelo_128_FD_185885 | JGI IMG/M metagenome (GOLD analysis project Ga0209471, IMG submission 185885) | Grasslands soil microbial communities from the Angelo Coastal Reserve, California, USA - 14_0927_12_20cm (SPAdes) (version 2) | ecosystem: Environmental > Terrestrial > Soil > Grasslands ...
ACCAGCAGATCGGTGCGGTGGCCCGCGGCGCTCACACCTGGGTCCCGCCGACCGTCATGCCGTCGATGCGGATCGTCGGCAGCCCGACGCCGACCGGCACCGACTGGCCTTCCTTGCCGCACGTGCCGACGCCCTCGTCGAGCGCCAGGTCGTGGCCCACCCGGCTCACGCGGGTGAGCGCGTCGGGACCGTTGCCGATCAAGGTCGCGCCCTTCACGGGCGCCGTCACCCGGCCGTCCTCGATCAGGTAGGCCTCGCTGGCCGAGAAGACGAACTTGCCGCTGGTGATGTCGACCTGCCCGCCGCCGAACGCCACCGCGTAGAGGCCGCGCGGCACCGAGCGGATGATCTCGGCCGGATCGTCGGGACCGGCCAGCATGAACGTGTTGGTCATCCGCGGCATCGGCGGATGCGCGTAGGACTCGCGGCGTCCGTTGCCGGTCGCGGTCATCTTCATCAGCCGCGCGTTGAGCCGGTCCTGCATGTAGCCGGTCAGCACGCCGTTGTCGATGAGCACCGTGCGCCCGGTCGGCGTCCCCTCGTCGTCCACGTTGAGCGAGCCCCGGCGGTTGGGGATGGTGCCGTCGTCGACGACGGTGACCAGCTCGGAGGCGACCTTCTGGCCGAGCCGTCCGGCGAACGCCGACACGCCCTTGCGGTTGAAGTCGCCCTCCAGGCCGTGGCCGATCGCCTCGTGCAGCAGGATCCCCGGCCAGCCGGGGCCGAGCACGACCGTCATCGTGCCGGCGGGCGCGTCGATCGCGCGCAGCTTCAGCGTGGCCTGGCGCGCGGCCTCGGCGGCGAAGTGGCGCCAGCGCTCCGCCTCGAGGAAGTAGTCGAATGGCACCCGCCCGCCGCCGCCCCACGACCCGATCTCGCGCTTGCCGTTCTCCTCGGCGATCACGGTCACGTTGAGCCGCGTGAGCGGTCGCACGTCGCCGATCGTCCAGCCGGCCGCAGTGGCGATCAGCATGACGACCTCTTCGCTCGCCAGGCTGGCGATGACCTGGGTCACCCGCTTGTCGGCGGCGCGGGCGGCCGTGTCGATCTTGCGCAACAGGTCGAGCTTGCGCTCGAGCGCGGTGACGATTGGTGGCTCGCTCAGCGTGTAGAGGTCGTGGGCACGGCCGGGCCGGCCGACCGCGAGCGCCCCGCCCGCCGACGAGCGGTCGGCGATGGCGCGGGCCTGGCGCGCGGCCTCTTCGAGATTGGCCAGCGAGATGTCGTCGGTGTGGGCGTAGCCCGTGCGCGTCTCGGCCTGGGCCCGCACGCCGGCGCCCTGGCTCACGTGCCGCGAGGCCTTCTTCACCACGTTTTCCTCGAGCACCAGCTCTTCGTTGACGCGGTACTCGAGGTAGATGTCGGCGTCGTCCACCCGGCCGGCCAGGCTGCCGCCGAGCAGGCGCTCCATCAGCGAGGGCGTGACGTTGAAGCGGTCGGCGAAGAAGCGGTCAGGGCTGATGTGAGCGAGATCGTCCATGATTTCCGGAGGGCTCCAATCCTAACGCGGCCGCGGCCGCGCCCCAAGCTTTTCGGCCACCCACCATTGTAACGGGTGCCCGAAGCGCTCAGGCCGCCTGAAAGGTTTGGATTATCTCGTGGATGCGACGGAGCCCGTGCACGAGCGAGGGGCCCGGCACCAGCACGTCCTCGCCGGGGATCTCGTGGATCTGACCGGCGCTGACCGCCGACACCGACGACCAGCCCGGGCGCGCCGCCACGGCCGCACGGTCGACCGGCTTGCCGCACCACGAGGCGAGGATGATCTGGGGGTCCCGGCGCGCCACCTCGTCCGGGGTCACCACCCGCTCGCGGGCGCCGCCGTGCTGGCGGAGCTCGGCGAACACGTCGTGGCCGCCGGCCAGCTCGATCAGCTCGGACACCCAGCGGATACCGACGATGAGCGGGTCCATCCACTCCTCGAAGTACACGCGCGGGCGATCCGGCCACCCGGCCGAGTACTCGCGGATCTGCTTCACCTCGTCGCGGACGTCGTCGACCAGCGCGCGAGCGGCCGGCTCGAGGCCGAGCGCGCCGCCAATGAGGAGGATCGCGCGCAGGACGTCGTCGAACGACCGCTGGTTGGTGCACAGCACCGTCACGCCGGCCGCGATCAGCTCGTGAACCACGTCGGCCTGCAGGTCGGAGAACGCCAGGACGAGATCGGGCTCGAGCGCGAGGATCTTGTCGGTGCGGAACGTCGTGAAGCCGCCCACGCGCGCCTTCTCGCGCGCCGCCTCCGGCCGTCGTGCGGTGCCCGGCACCCCGATCACGCGGTCGCCGGCGCCGAGGGTGCAGGCGATCTCGGCGGTCTCGGCGGTGAGGCAGACGATGCGCTGGGGGAAGTCGACGGCCGTCTTGCCGTACATCGCGTGCTCAGCCGACGCGGGCGGGCTTCAGCGCCTCGGCGAAGTGGCTCTGCACCAGCCAGCGGGGGAACTCCTGGACGAGCGCGCGCGGCCCCTCGAGCTCGAGGCCGCCGGCTCGCAGGCCATCGGCGAAGCTGAGGTGACCGGTGTAGACGCGGGCCAGGGTCCCGACGTCCGCACGCAGCACGAGATCCACGTCGAAGCCGGGATCCTTGACGCAGACGTCCGCGCCGGAGCGCTCCAGCACGAGCCAGGAGGTGCGCATCTGCAGGCAGCGCGCCGGCACGCCGCGGAACTCGAAGCGCACCACCACGCGCGGGGCCGGCAGCCGCGAGAGGTCGATGCGGCGGCGCATTGCCCACATCAGCAGCGCGGGATCCTCCCCGGCCTTCGTCAGGCGATACTCGCGGCCGCGGCCCGCCGGCAGCGGGCTGCTCTCGATGACGCCGGCGCTCTCCAGCTCGCGCAGCCGCTGGGCCAGCAGCGTGCGCGAGATGAGCGGCATGCCGCTGCGTAGCTCGTTGAAGCGCCGCGAGCCGTCGAACAGCTCGCGCAGGATCAGCGGCGTCCACCGCTCGGCAAAGATCTCGGAGGCGACGGCGACCGGGCAGAACTGGCCATAGCCTTTCATGGCCCTCGACTCTAGGCAGGCGGCCGGGCTCCGGCAAGTCCATTTTTTGGTCTTGGCGTACCGTCCGCCGCCTGCGATGGTTTCCGCGTGAAGGAGGCAGCCATGGCGACCTCAGGAACCGTCCCGACCGACCGGCAATCCCGGGCCTACTGGGTCGCGGTCGCCCAGGAGCTCGCGCCGGCATTCGCTGCCCGGGCGGCGGGGCATGACGCTGACGATACGTTCGTCTCGGACAACTACGCCGATCTGCGCCGACGGCGCGTGTTCTCGGCGGCCGTTCCCGCCGAGCTCGGGGGCGGCGGCGCCTCGCACCCCGAGATGTGCAAGGTCCTCCGCGGCGGTGGCGTCACGAGCATGCGCCGGTCGACGGTCTCCTGCGCCGACTCGCCGCCGACGAGCTGATCCTGGCCACGAGCGGCGGCTCCGACTGGCTGACCGGCTCCGGCCGGGCCGAGAAGGTGGAGGGCGGCTATCGCGTCACGGCGCGGAAGATCTTCGCCAGTGGCTCGCCGGCGGCCGATCTCTTCTCGACGATGGCGGTGTACGAGGATCCCGTCGACGCGCCGGGCGTGAAGGTCCACGACAACTGGCGCACGCTCGGGATGCGAGCGACCGGCTCCAACGACGTGACGCTCGATGGTGTCTTCGTCCCCGACGCGGCCATCGGCGTCCGGCGGCCGTCGGGGCGCTGGTCGCACGCCTGGCACGTCGTGGCGGCGACCGCCGTGCCGATCGTCTACTCCGTCTACGTCGGCGTGGCCGAGGCAGCCCGCGAGACCGCCGCGCGCGAGGCCGGCCGCCGTCGCGAGATACCGCCGTCCAGGAACTGGTCGGGGCCATGGACACCGAGCTGACCGCGGCGCGGCTGGCGTGGCGGTCCATGGTGGACGCCGCCAACCGCGGAAGGGTCGGGCCCGAGGTGACCAACGAGGTGATGATCGGCCGCACCCTGGTGGCGCAGGCGGCGTTGCGCAGCGTCGAACGGCTCTTCCGCGATGTGCAGGGCGCGCGCTACCATGCCCTGCGTGGCCCCGCCCAGCGGCGGTATGCCGGGCGGCTCGCCCTCGGCCTCGACGTGAACGAAATGAACAGGATATCCGCGCGCAAACAGGAGGAAACACCATGATCGTTCACCGGCTCGCGACCACCTTCACGGCTCTGGTGCTCGTCGGCGCCGTCGTTGCGGGGGCCCAGGACAAGGCGGGCCAGGACGACAAGCTCGGCACCGTGCGCTTCCCGACCTCGTGCAGCCCGGCCGCTCAGGCTCAGTTCGAGCGCGCCGTCGCGCTGCTGCACTCGTTCTGGTACGAGGAGGCGCTGAAGACCTTCACGGCGGTCACCACCACCGACGCCACGTGCGCCATGGGCTACTGGGGCGTCGCCATGAGCGTCTACTACCCGCTCTGGGCGCCGCCGAGCCCCGCGATGCTCGAGAAGGGCTCAGCGGCGCTCGAGAAGGCGCGGGCGCTCGGCGCCTCGCCGCGCGAGAAGGACTACATCGGCGCGATCGATACGTACTATCGCGACCACGACAAGCTCGATCACCGCACGCGGGCCGTGGCCTACGAGAAGGCGATGGAACAGGTCTACCGCCGCTACCCCGACGATCGGGAGGCCGCCGTCTTCTACGCCCTCGCGCTGAACGCGACCGCGGCGCCCACCGACAAGACGTACGCCAACCAGCTCAAGGCAGGGGCCATCCTCGAGAAGGTCCTCGCCGAGCAGCCGAACCATCCCGGCGTCGCCCACTACATCATCCACAGCTACGACTATCCGCCCCTGGCCAGCCGCGGGCTGGCCGCGGCGCGCGGCTACGCCAAGATCGCGCCCTCGGTCCCGCACGCGCAGCACATGCCTGCCCATATCTTCACGCGCCTGGGACTGTGGCCGGAGTCGATCGACTCCAACCGCGCCTCGGCCGACGCCGGCAAGGCGTACTACGCGCGCCAGGGCAAGGACACCGTCTGGGACCAGACGCTGCACGCCCTCGACTACGTGGTGTACGCCTACTTGCAGACCGGCCAGGACAAGCAGGCACGCGCCACGCTGGAGGAGCTGAGCGCGATGCCGAAGGCGGAGCCGGAGAGCTTCGTGGCCGCCTACGCCTACGCCGCCATTCCCGCGCGGGTGGCGCTCGAGCAACACCGCTGGAGCGAGGCGGCGTCGCTGACCCCGGCCTCGGCGTCGTTCCCGTGGGACCGCTTCGCGTGGGGCCAGGCGATCACCGCGTTCGCGCGCGCCATCGGCGCCGCCCGCAGCGGTGATGCGGCCGCGGCGCGCGCCGAGGTCCAGAAGCTCGATGGCTACCGCGCGGCGCTCGTCGCCGCCAAGCAGTCGTACTGGGCGGAGCAGGTGGACATCCAGCAGCACGCGGCGGCGGCATGGGTCGCGCGCGCCGAGGGCAAGAACGACGAGGCCGTCAAGCTCATGCGCGCCGCGGCGACGCTCGAAGACTCGACCGAGAAGCATCCGGTCACGCCGGCGCCGGTCCTGCCCGCGCGCGAGCTGCTCGGCGAGCTGCTGCTCGACCTCAAGCAGCCCGCCCAGGCGCTCGTCGAGTTCGAGGCCTCGGCGGGACGCGAGCCGAACCGCCTGAACGGCCTGCTCGGGGCGGCGCGGGCCGCCGAGCTCTCGGGCGACGCGGCGAAGGCGCGGACGCTGTACGGGCGCGCGGTGGCGCTCTGCGACCGCGCCGACACGGAGCGCGCCGAGCTCCGCCACGCGAAGGCCGTGCTCGCGAAGTGATCCCTGAACGGGCGCCGGCGCGACGCCGGCGCCCGTCGTTCGCTCACCCCTCGTAGGTCTCGCGCCTGGCGATGCCGCGCTGGAACGCCAGGTACTGCTCGCGTGTCATCGGAGGCTTGGCGGTCTTCAGCACCTCGCGCGCGCCGGCAGCGGCATCGGCGAGCAGGTCGATGACCATGCCGGCCAGGCCCTTGGCGGTCCCCAGGTATGCGAGGCTCTGGTCGACGATCTGATAGTCGGCGCCATGGCCGGAGCCGGTCGCGCCGCCCATGTAGGGATGCAGCACCGGCATCACCATGCTGAGGTCGCCCATGTCGGTGGAGCCGGTGCGGTGGCCGATCTCGCGGAAGTGCTCGGCGCCGACCAGCGCGGCGGCGTTCTCCCGGTACATCCTGGCCATCGTGGCGTCGCACGTCATCGGCATGTAGCCGGGCAGCGTCTCGATCTCCACCTTGGCGCCCAGCGCCAGCGCGCCCGCCCGCAGCGCCCGATCGACCTTCTTGTTGGCGTCGAGGATCGCCTCGACGGTACGGCCGCGCACGTAGGTCTCGATCCGCACCTCGCCCGGGATCACGTTCACCTGCGAGCCGCCGTGGGTGATGATCGGGTGCACGCGGATCGTGTCCTCGTCGCGGAACGTCTCGCGGATGGCGTTGATCGCCGCCAGGCCGATCTGCGCCGCGTAGAGCGCGTTGACCCCCATGTGCGGCGCGCCGCCGGCGTGCGAGGCGCGCCCCAGGTAACGCACGGTCTTCACGATGCAGCCGTTGTTCGAGCCCGGCACGCCGGTCTTGCCGTCCTCCGGCCGCGACGTCATGTGGATCATCATCGCCATGTCGACGTCGTCGAAGTGGCCGAGCCGGAGCAGCTCCGGCTTGCCGCCGAGGAATTCCAGCCGGCCCGCGCGCGCCTGCGCCACGCGCCACTCGATGTCGCCGTACTCCTCGGCCGGCACCGCGAAGAAGACGACGCGCCCGGCCAGGTGATCGAAGGCCCTCGCGTCGAGCAGCCCCATGGCGGCGCCGAGCAGGCCGGCGACCTGGGCGTTGTGGCCGCAGGCGTGGGCCGCGCCGGTCTGCGGATCGGCCACCGGGTGGCCGGTGACGACGAGACCATCGAGCTCCCCGAGCAGCGCGAACGTCGGGCCATCGCCGGCGCGGCCCGCCACGTCGGCCCGCACCCCGGTCAGCGCCAGGCCGGCCTTGGGGCTCAGCCCGAGCTTGCCCAGCGTCTCCTCGACCAGGCGCGCGGTCTTGACTTCCTTGAAGCCGAGCTCCGGGTTCTTCCGGATCTGCTCGCCGAGGCCGACGATGTCCTCGCCGCGCTGGTCGATCGCCCGATAGACGCGCTGCTTCAGCTCGTTCCTGGTCATGGTCGATCCTCCGGCGCTATTCTACCCGCCATGGACTACCACCACGTCATCGAGGCGGCGGGCATCGTCAGCCTCGGCCTCGTCTTCTACTCCTATCTGATTCGTGCGCTCGACGGGGCGCCCGCGGCCTGGCGGCGGTGGCGGCCAGTCGCCACCGGCGTCGCGTTCGGCGCAGTGGCCATCGCGCTGATGATCGCGCGCATCTACGTCGGGCACGATCGCTTCATCGACGCGCGCGCCGTGCCCATCGCGCTGGTCACGCTGATCGAGGGCACGGAGGCGGGCGCGGTCACGGCCGCCATCGCCGCCCTCTACCGCATCTGGCAAGGCGGCAGTGGCGCGCCGGCGGGCGTGCTGGGCATCGTGGCGACGGCGGCGGCGGCCGCCGCCGTGCGACGGTGGGCGCGACGTGACGGCGGTCAGACCCGGCGTCACATCGTGAGCCTGATCGTGGCCGTGTGGGCGATCACGGCTGGCTCGTTCCTGGTCCTCGGCGCGCGCGGCTTCACGATGTTCGAGCCGCTCTGGCTCGACTTCCTCGCGCTCAGCGTGATCGGCATCGGCGCCGGCGCCCGGCTCTACGGCGACGTCGTCAAGAGCCACGCGACCGAGGCGGCGCGCCGTGACGCCGCCCAGCTCCGCGCGGTGGCCTCGCTGGCTCGCGCCGCCGCGCACGAGATCAACAATCCGCTCACCGCCGTTCTCGGCGGCCTCGCGCTGGCGAACCGCTCGCTGCCGCCCGGGAGCGAGGAGGCCAAGTGGATGGCCAGCGCCAAGGAAGGCGCCGAGCAGATCCGCGACATCGTCAAGCACATGAACCACATCACGCAGCTCGCGGAAGTGCCCTCGGCCGGACCGCTGCCGCCGATGCTCGACATCCGCAAGTCCGGCCGGAGGTAGCTCGGCCTATCTAGCGCTTCAGCGCTCCGAGGTAGGCGCGCGTGGCGTCGGCGGGCGAGTCCGCCGCGAGGATGCCGGAGATGACGGCGACGCCGCGGGCGCCGGCGGCCAGCACCTCGGGCACGCGGGCGGGCGTGATCCCGCCGATCGCGACGACCGGGATGCGCAGCCCGCGCGCCACCGTGGCCAGACGCTCGAGGCCCTGGGCGGGGCCGTACGCGCGCTTGCTCGGCGTGTCGTAGACGGGACCGAACGTCACCCAGTCGGCGCCCTTCAGCTCGGCGTCGACCGCGTCTTCCAGCGAGTGGACGGAGGCGCCGATCCGCAGCCGATCGCCCGCGACTCTCCGCATGTCCTCCACGCCGAGCGACGCGTGGGTGCGCTGGACGGCGTCGGCGCCGACCGCGAGGGCGACGTCGACGCGGTCGTTGACGATCAGCATCGCCCGCATGTCGCGGGCGAGGTCGCGCAGGCGACGCCCGAGGAACGCGAGGTCGCCGGCGCCGAGGTCTTTCTCGCGAAGCTGAACAGAACGAAGGCCGGCGGCCAGGGCCTCGCCGACGACGGCGACGAGGTCCCGGCCGCGGGTTTGCGTGCGGTCGGTGACGAGGGTGAGGGCTAGCTCGTCCAATCGGGCAGGCCCTCGAGCGGCGAGGACGCTGTCGCATAGAGCTTCTTGCCGATGCGCCCGGACTTGTAGGCGAGCCGCCCGGCCTCGACCGCCAGCTTCATGGCGCGGGCCATGGAGACGGCGTCCCGCGCGCCGGCGATGGCGGTGTTCATGAGCACGCCGTCGCAGCCGAGCTCCATCGCGATCGCGGCGTCGGAGGCGGTGCCGACGCCGGCGTCGACGATCACCGGCACCGTGACCGTCTCGAGGATGATCTTGATGTTGTACGGGTTGCGGATGCCGAGACCGGAGCCGATCGGCGCGCCGAGCGGCATCACGCAGGCGGCGCCGGCGTCCTGGAGCTTCTTGGCCATCACCGGGTCGTCGTTGGTGTACGGCATCACGGTGAAGCCCTCGCGCGCCAGCGTCTTGGTCGCCTCCAGCAGGCCCTCGACGTCGGGGAACAGCGTGCGCTGATCGCCGATGACCTCGAGCTTGACCATCTCGCCCAGCCCCGCCTCCCGCGCGAGATAGCAGGTGCGGATCGCCTCGTCGGCGGTGTAGCAGCCGGCCGTGTTCGGCAGGAGCGTGTAGCGCTTGCTGTCGATGTAGTCGAGGATCGACTCGCCGCTCGGCAGGCTGACCCGCCGCACGGCGACCGTGATGATCTCGGTGCCCGAGGCCTCGTGGGCGTCGCGCATCACGTCCATCGAGGCGTACTTGCCCGTGCCGACGATCAGCCGCGACGTGAACTCCTTGCCGCCCAGCACCAGATTCGTGTCGTACATGCTGCTAGCCTCCCCCCATCGGCCGAACGATCTCCACCTTGTCGCCTTCCGACAGCGTCACCGTGCCGTAGTCGGTCTTCCGCGTGACCTCGCGATTGACCGCGACGGCCGTGTACTCGCGCTTGACGTGCAGGAGGGTGAGCAGCGCATCCACGGTGAGCCCGGGCGCGACGTCCATCGGCTTGCCGTTGACGCTGATCTTCACAGACACAAACGGCCGCTCCCCTTCTAGGGTGCGGCCGTCGGAACTTCCGCCGCCGTGTTCCCTTCGCCGGCATTATCCGGATCAGGTTCGAGGGGTCCCGGGCCGCACCCGGTTCTCAGGAATCCTCCCCCCACGAGCGACGGGGTGGAGTATACACCCGCCGTCGTCCGCTCTTACTTGGCCTCGCCGATCGCCTTCACGGCGTCCGGGTTCTCCAGCGACGACACGTCGCCGGCCGGCTTGCCGAGGTAGGTCGCGCGGATCACGCGGCGCATGATCTTGGCGCTGCGGGTCTTGGGAAGATCGCGTGTGAAGAGGATCTTCTCGGGCTTGAGCGCCTTGCCCATCTCCGAGGCCACGCGATCGGACAGCTCGCGGCGCAGCGGCTCGGAGGCCGCGTGGCCTGGGCGCAGCACGACGAAGCAGACGACCGCCTCGCCCTTGATTTCGTGGGGCACGCCGATCACCCCGGCCTCGGCAACGGCGGGATGCCCGACCAGCACCGACTCCACCTCCGCCGGCCCCAGCCGCTTGCCGGCGATCTTCAGCGTGTCGTCGGAGCGGCCCTGGATGAACCAGAAGCCCTCGGGGTCGACGAACGCCCAGTCGCCGTGGACCCAGACGTCGGGCCAGCGCGACCAGTAGGTTTCCTCGTAGCGCTGCGGATCCTTCCAGAAGCCGGCCGTCATGCCGGGCCAGGGCCGCGTGATGACGAGCTCGCCCACCTGCCCCCGGACGGAGCGGCCGTCCTCGTCGAAGCAGTCGGCGGCCATGCCGGGGATGGGGCCGGCGAACGAGCAGGGCTTGATCGGCGCGATCGGGAAGCAGCCGAGGATGCCGCCCGAGATCTCCGTCCCGCCGGTGTAGTTGATGATCGGAATGCGCGCCTTGCCGGCGTTCTCGAACAGCCAGCGGTACGGCTCCGGATTCCACGGCTCGCCGGTCGAGCCCAGGATCCGGAGGGACGACAGGTCGTGCGCGTGCACGTGCTCGGGGCCGTGCGGCATCAGCGCGCGGACCGCGGTCGGCGAGAGGCCCATCACGCTGATGCGGTGGCGCTCGACCAGGCTCCAGAGGCGGTCGGGCTTCGGATGATCCGGCACGCCCTCGAACACGACCGCGGTGCCGCCGTGGAAGAGCGCAGCGGTGAACGCCATCGGGCCCATGAGCCAGCCGAGGTCGGTCAGCCAGAACAGGCGATCGTTCTCGCCGACGTCCATGCAGTAGCCGAAGTCGTGCGCGGTCTTGATGAGAAAGCCGCCGTGCGTGAGCACCGCCCCCTTCGGCTTTCCGGTCGTGCCCGACGTGTAGATGATCAGGCACGGGCGATCGGCCTCGACCGGCAGCGCCGGCGCGCGATCGCTCTGGCCGGCCACCGCCTCGTGCCACCACTGATCGCGTCCCGCCGTCCACGGGATCTCGCGCCCGAGGCGACGGTAGACGAGCACGCTCTTCACCGACGGGCACTGGGCGACGGCCTCGTCAGCGGTCTCCTTCATCTTCACAACCTGACCGCGGCGGTAGAAGCCGTCGGCAGTGATCAGCAGCCGGGCCTCGCAGTCCGACAGGCGCGAGGCCACGGCGCCGGCGCCGAAGCCGGAGAAGCACGGCGTGTAGATGGCGCCGATCTTGACGACCGCCAGCGTGGCGATGGCCGCCTCCGGCGACATCGGCAGGAAGACGCCGACCCGATCGCCCTCGCCGACGCCCAGCGCCTTGAGCGCGTTGGCCAGGCGGTTCACCTCGGCGGCCAGCTCGGCGTAGGTCAGTGTCCGCGACCGGCCGTCGTCGCCCTCCCAGAGGATCGCGGGCTCGGCGCCGCGGCCGGCGTCGACGTGGCGGTCCACGCAGTTGTCGGTGAAGTTCAGGCGGCCGCCGGGAAACCACGTGGGCCACGGGAGGCCGCGCGAGGCGTCGAGCACGCGCGTGTACGGTACCGTCCAGCGCACGCCCAGATCGCGCACGACCGCGTCCCAGTACCACTCCGGGTCGGCGACCGAGCGCCGCTGCAGCTCGGCGAGCGAGGCGACCCCCTGGGCCTTCATGAAGCGCGCGATGCGCGAGCGCTCGAGGTGCTCGGGCGTCGGCCGCCAGACGATCTCGCTGGTCTCGATGGTCATGGACCCGTCCCTATGATAAAGGTTCCGCTGTGGCTACCAACGCCCTGCTCACCCGCGACGGTGTCATCGCGACCGTCACCCTCAATCGGCCCGACAAGCGCAACTCGCTGAGCGATCCCATGCTGACCGAGCTGGGCGCCGCGTTCGCCGCCCTGCGCGATGACGCCTCCACCCGGGTCGTCATCGTCACCGGCGCGCCGCCGGTATTCTGCGCCGGCGCCGACGCCGAGCTCAAGAGCAGCATGTCGCCCGAGGAGCGCCGCCAGGCGTTCGCCCGGCGCAAGAGCCAGTTCCGCCGGCTCTTCGAGCGCACCAACACGCTGCTCGAGAACCTCGAGCAGACGACGATCGCCGCCATCAACGGCCACGCGGTCGGCGGCGGCTGGGGCCTGACGCTGGCCTGCGACTTCCGCATAGCGGCGGCCGAGGCGCAGCTGTGGATCCCCGAGGTCGACCTCGGCGTGCCCCTCGGGGTGGGCTCGACCACGCGCTTCGTGCGGCTGGTGGGCCCGGCCC
>Ga0209471_1001887_pt1 | contig 12253 bp, 15 predicted proteins | sample GraSoiAngelo_128_FD_185885 | JGI IMG/M metagenome (GOLD analysis project Ga0209471, IMG submission 185885) | Grasslands soil microbial communities from the Angelo Coastal Reserve, California, USA - 14_0927_12_20cm (SPAdes) (version 2) | ecosystem: Environmental > Terrestrial > Soil > Grasslands ...
GTTGGACGTGTTCGAGTTGCCATACCGAACATCAGCGGGACGAGAATGCCGTCGTAAACATTTTCGTCCAAGGTTTGAGAATCTTAGCCGAGGGACGCTCGGTATTAGCCTGTGGAGGCACAGTAAGACCTAAACGCGAGTTTAGGCGTGTGCCCGCGAAGCAGGAAACATCGTCGGAGGTATCTGGCCATGCCGCATAGTAACTCCGAGGACTCCCCCGTCTTTAGGCGTTGGGAGTCGTCAACAGCAATTCCTCAGCTAAAGTGCGAATGCCTGGCAGCTGGTCGCCGTCCTTTAGTGCACCCGTTTCCGCAGCGTGCCGGATCTGTTGCATCAATTGCAGATAGAGGGGCTGTCCGGTCGTAGGAGTAAGTTTAAGGAACATGGTCAGACTGTATCGCTGTAAAGGTACAGAGTATCAGAGAGCCGGTCAAAAACCACCTAGTCTTTTGGCCTTTGGCCGGCTACTGAGGTCCCTCGCCGACGCCCGGTTAGGCTCGGCGCCGCTCAGCATTTGTGTCAATTTGGCACTCGACTCGGCGACACGGATCTTGCCAGACTCTTGGCCATGCAAATCAAGCCTTTTCGCATAGAACACTATTTTGGGAAATACGAATTCACCACCAGGTACCTGCTATCGAGCTCTGACGCGGAATCCCGCACCGTCCAGGAACTGCTCGACCTGGAACCGGGCGCCCAGGAATGTCTCTTGAAACAACGGTGCGGGTACACCGAGTCACCGGGAGGGCCAGCTCTGCGGCAAGCTATCTCTGGGATCTACCGGGGAATCAAGCCTGAACACGTTCTCGCCGTGTCCGCCGCCGAGGAAGGCATCTTTGTTTTCTATCACGCGCTTGTCGGACCCGGCGATCACGTCATTGTGGAGATTCCTTGCTACGAGAGCGCCCTCGAAGTTGCGCGGAGCACCGGAGCGCAAATCAGCGAATGGCCCCGGCGTTATGAGGACGGCTGGGTCCATGATCTCGCCGCCCTGGAGAAAATGATTCAACCCAACACGAAAATCATCTACATCAACACGCCCCATAACCCGACCGGACTCTTGATGCCTGCCAATGTCCTCCAGCATGTCATGAAACTCGCCAGTAGCCGCGGCATCCTCGTTTTTTGCGACGAAGTCTACCGCGAACTCGAGCACGACCCCGCGAATCGTCTTCCCGCGGCATGCGAAATCTACGAGCGCGCAGTCAGCCTCGGTTCCATGAGCAAAAGTTACGGCTTGCCTGGCCTTCGCCTTGGCTGGTTGGTTTGCAAAGACGCGGAACTCCTCGCACGCTGCCTTGAGTTCAAGTACTACACCACCATTTGCAGCAGCGCCCCCAGCGAGATCCTCACCGCGGTGGCGTTGCGTCATCGCGAAGTCTTGGCGCAGCGCAATCGCGAAATCGTCTTGCGTAATCTGCCCCTTCTGGATTCCTTTTTTCGGCAGCGTGCGAATCTCTTCGAATGGATCAAGCCTAACGCCGGCCCCATTGGCTTCGTTCATTTCAAACCTCAGCGCGATGTTTTTTTGTTCTGCGAGGACGTTGCAAGAAAGGCGGGAGTTCTACTCTTGCCGGGAACCGTCTACGATCAGCCTCACCACATTCGCTTTGGCTACGGCCGCAAAAACATGCCCGAAGCGCTCGCTCATCTCAGCGCCTACCTCGACGCCCAGGCTTGAATTCGGGCGTGCCGGCCGGCACATGAATAGTTCGCACAAACACCGAGTGGCATTCGAAAGAAGCCGGAGACAAAGCAAAAAGCGGGACGGAAAAACCAATCCGTCCCACCGGAAACCTTCTCCTCTGCGAGCCCGCTACTGACCTCTAATTTTAATTTCTAACTTCCGACTTCTAATCTACGCCGCGCCCAGGGCCCGCCGCTGCTGGAAGCATTCCCTGCAAAAGACCGGCCGCCCCTGCGTGGGCCGGAAGGGAACCGTTGTTTCCTTCCCGCATTGCGAGCAATTGGTCTTGGTTTCCGTGCGCGCCGGAGCGGCGTGCCCGCCTCCGCCCTCCGCCCTCTTAGCTTTGCACGCCTTGCAGCGCTTTGGTTCGTTCTTGAATCCCTTGTCAGCGAAAAACATTTGTTCGCCGGCAGTAAACACGAACTCCGCACCGCATTCTGCACACTTCAACACCTTGTCGTGGTATTCCATGAGGCGCTCTCCCCTGGTTCCCGTAGGAACAGAGGTTTGGCACGACTTTGCACCTCAGAGCCAAGATGCTTGAGGAGACCAGTATCCGGGGACGCCGGGCGCGGATCCCTTGGGCCTGCGGGTACGAAGCTGCGAAAAAAAACCAAACGCTCTGCCTAACGGGGGCCTGATTCTCGGAAGTTGTGCGCCTCGCTGCGGCGGATAGCCGAAGGGCGGCCCACGCTGAAGGACCGCCCCCGGAAATTACTCCGATTCCCGCCGCTGCTTCTTGCGCAGTCGCTTCCGCGAAAGCGCTTCCTTGGCCCGGCGCTTTTCGCCGGGCTTCATATAGAAACTATGTTTCTTGATCTCCTTGATGATGTCTTCCTGTTGCACCTTGCGCTTAAAACGCCGCAGTGCATTTTCAAGGGATTCATTCTCTTGGATGATGACTTCCGCCACTTTATAAATTCACCCCCAATCCGGTTCGGATTGGAAAAATTGGGGGGAGCCTCCTGCCGGATAGTGCAGGCCTTCGGGCACCCCCCCATTTCTATTATCGCATGTATTGACCGCGTTGCAGAGTGCACCCTGAAAGTCGCTGGCTTCTTCTAAATCAATTGGCGCGTCGCAGTCAAGGAATCTTTGCAAAATCTTGCGGTTTTATAGGTACTAAGACTTTCTAGTTATAGGTACTACGACCCCCTTATAACTACGCTGCAACTATAGTAACGCTAGAATAAAAGTTGGCGCGGCTCTGTTTGGCTAAGACCGGCCGCTCACCCATGCTTGGCCGGTTCCCGTGCGAACCCTTGTCCAATCGCTCGTTTCAGCTGTTAGAATGACCCCGCTTTTAGATTAGGTGCTGGGAGCCGGCCATGTCCGATATACCTATGCGGGACGCCATCGGAGTGCTTCTTGCCGGAGGCCAGGGCGAACGCCTTTGGCCGCTCACCCGCGACCGCGCCAAGCCCGCCGTGCCTTTCGGCGCGCTCTACCGCATCATCGACATCACCCTTTCCAATTGCATCAATTCCGATCTGCGCCGGGTGTTCGTCCTTACGCAGTACAAGGCCCTCAGTTTGAACCGCCACATTCGCGCGGGCTGGTCGCCGCTCGCCGGCCTCGGCGAATACGTTGAAGTGATTCCTCCGCAGATGCGCGTCTCGCAATCCTGGTATCAAGGCACGGCCGACGCCGTCTATCAGAACATCTATTCCATCGGGAGCGAGCGCTCCAAATTTGTCTTCCTACTTTCCGGCGATCACATTTACAAGATGAATTACGCGAAAATGCTCAAGCAACATACCGACTCCGCCGCCGACGTCACCGTGGCGACGATTCAGGTTCCCGTCACGCAAGCCGCCCGGCAATTCGGCGTCATCGAAGTGGACAAGGATTGGCGCATCATCGGCTTTGAGGAAAAGCCAACCGCGCCCAAGCAATCGCCGCACCATCCCGGCCATTGCAATGCCTCAATGGGCATCTACATTTTCAACACGCAACTGATGATTCCCATCCTGCTGGCTGATTCTGAAGACCCCAAGTCCAGCCATGACTTCGGCAAAGACATTCTTCCGCGCATCATTTCGAAGCACCGCGTTTTCGCCCACAACTTCGTGGACGAAAACGCAAAGGACGCGCTCTACTGGCGCGACGTCGGCACCCTCGACGCCTATTACGAAGCCAACATGGACCTGGTCAGCGTCTCTCCTATTTTCAACTTGTACGACAAGGCCTGGCCGCTGCGCACCTGGCAGCAGCAGTATCCGCCTGCAAAGTTTGTCTTTGCGGATCCCGAACGGATGGGCGTCGCAATGGATTCCATCGTTGCGAGCGGCTCTGTAATTTCCGGTGGCCGCGTGCAAAAATCTGTCATCGGCTACGACGTGCGGGTGAACAGCTACTGCGAACTTACCGACTCCATTTTGTACAATCACGTGAGCGTCGGCCGGCATTCGCGCATTCGCCGTGCCATCATTGACCGCCACGTCGATCTTCCCGAGCACACGGAAATCGGGTACGACAATGAAGCCGACCGCCGCCGCTACCACGTCACCGATTCCGGAATCGTGATTGTCGTCCGCCAGGAATCGCTTATCGAAGAGCCCGAGTCCGCTTAGTGGCGCACTTATGTAGCGAAGGAAAGTGTGAGGCAGCCCGGTTTTTCGTGCGTCTTGGGGACTGGCCCTCAGCCTTTCCAGACATAATTGCCGCAAGGGCAGGCAACCGTATCGGTGGGATTTCTCTTCTCCATCGGCTGCTTACAAACAGGGCAATTCTTTCTCCACATACCGCCAACCCATATCAGTGGGCCACTCCAGTAACGGATTCGGGCAGATTCAGTTGCGCAATCAGCGCATAGAGTTCTTCGCGCTCTTGCAATTCGACAAGAACCGAAAGAGCTTTCCCATAAGCCGCGATCGTTCCCGTTAAACGGTAAAAGGCCGGAGAGCCCTGGGTCGTCATGCGTCTCTCGATATGGGCGTCCGCCGAGAGTTCGAGAACTTGTTCTATGGCTGCTTGCGCAAAACCTGAGCTCGCGTTCATTACTGCCAGCCCTCCTTCTTCTCTCACCTATGTATAAGGGTAACGATTGGCGGCCTGTCGTAGATAAAGGAATTCCTGCATTTACGCAAAAGCCATCTCTGGGTGTCGGCGCAGGTGTTTACCCGCCGTCCTTTGGCGTCATCCAAGCCACAAGGGCAGCGCGGTGCGCGCGCCTTCTTCCAACAGTTTTTGGTCGTCCACCGAAAATGCGTTTGCCTGCTCGCTTTCCACATCGATCCGTGCCGACCACCGTGCTGTTTTGGGGATGCACGATGGGCACGATCCATTTCCGAAAGCGTGCTGCCAAAGACGGTCAAATAGGCGGGCGCCCCGGGTCCAGTGGAGGCTCCCGTGCCATGAGCTGCGCTACGGTAGGCCACGATGGATACCATTTCGCTTCCCACATCGTACACGCCGGTCCATCGATGGTTTCCCCAGGCCTCGCGCTGCCTGGGCAAGTTTCTTGGCTCGTTCGGTCCGCTCCCCTTTTCCGGCGACGATTGACCGAATCTGTTTCAACGCTTCCTGAGCGCGGTTCATTGAGTTTGCTAAGAATATGATTCGGAAGCAGTTGCTGGAACTTTGGAGCGAGGGAGGTAGGAAGCGAGCCGCTAAGAATTTGAGAGACAGCGGAACTGACAGATTTCACTGACGAGGCACTAGACGGCTTGGAGACCGACTTCGCCTTCTTGTTTGGAACCTGGCTTCCCGACCCAAACTACGCTGCAGAGAATGGCGTTCAGCTCATCGGTGGGGATAACCTCGACGATTTGTCCGCGCTTCAGCCGAAAGCTTCCCCGGAGCCGGAAACCATCGGGAGAGCCATCCACGATCAGGCAGGGAATGCGTTGTGGGTGAGTGCCGAGGTCGACGACCAAGCTGGCTCCCTTCTTGATGACGACGCGCCAGGAGCGGCGAGCCTCGCGAGAGGGGAGGGTGGGCACGGATTTGGCCTCGGTGAGGATTTTCCACATGGCCCTATGGTGGATGAGGACCTGAGGTCAGCCTATCGGGTGAATACCTGTGTTGTGCGTGCGGAGTAACCAGGTGTGGTGGCTCCGAGCAGGGAGCCAAAGAGTTTGCATGAGCGGCCGTTTCCGGCGTTCGCTTGCGCGCGGCTCAGAGTTTGCCGAGGGGCGGGGCGGTGTCGACGTCGAAGTAGATTTTCTTGTGAAGGAGGCTATTTTCATGGCCGATCATGAAGCGGGTTTCCGGATCGTCCTCGGTGAGGAGGAGTCGCAGACCGCGGGCGTCCTTGGGCACATCGAAGACGAGATCGCTCGTGTAGGACTCGCCGGGGTGCAAGGGTTGCGTTAGCGGCGTGGAATTTTGGCCAAGCCGAGCGAGGGCCGTCTCGCTTTCGGGCGAGGGAGAATGGCTGCAGCCGGTGTCATCTACGAGCAGGACTTTGCGGCGGTTCGGGGTAAGCGGGCGGTTGCCGCGACGCGCGGAAATGGTGCGCGGGTCAAACCAGGTCTTCACGCGCAGAACGACGAATTTTCCGCGGGCCCAGGTTTGCTGCAGCTCCGGGCCGAGGGCAGCGGCGGTGTGCGCGCCGACCAGCGAGTAGGCTAGATGACAGTCGATTTCGCAGAAATACTTCCAACCGTCCGGTGGCAGGGTTTGCTCGCTGCTGGCGAGCGAGACGCCGCCGAGCAAGAGGAAATAGCCCGCGGCAATCGTGACGACGGCGCCTGCGCCGAGCTTGGCGAAAAAAGCCGAGCCGCGGACCGCCCCGTAAAACAAAATGAGCAGGCTGAGACCGAGCACAAAAATAGTGCCGAGAAAGAGCAGGACCACGACGGGAGCAAAATGGGGCATGAAGACGGACATTTTCGATTCTCCTCTGGCCTCAAATTTCGCGAGCCGGGCGACGATGCAAGAACCATCCCGCGATTCCGAGTGTCCTTTTGTAGGAAGAGAGATTCCTCGCCTGCTCCGCTCGGAATGACAAATTTTTGTGGCCTGGCATCGGAGAATCTGGTTCGACTCAGCCGGCGAGGGCGTCGGGCAAGGCGCCGCGAGTGCGTTCGCGATGCGCAAACTCTTCGAGCGCGGCTTCGAGGTCGGCCACGGTAAAGTCCGGCCAGGCTTTGCGCACAAACAGAAATTCCGCGAACGCGCATTCCCACAACAGAAAATCGGAGAGACGTTGCTCCCCGCCGGTGCGAATCAGCAGATCCACCTCCGTGGAGCCGCCCCGATAGACTTCCGCGAGGACGCGGCTGAAAGATTCCGGCGAAAGCTCGGTGACTTTGTAGAAGCGGCAGGCAGCGTGAAAGATGGCGTCGCGGGCGGAGTAGTCAATCGCGAGACGAAGATGCAGCCGGGTTCCGCGAGCGGTGGCGGCTTCGGAATCGGCGATGGCCTGGCGCAGCGCGGCGGGCACGCGATCGCGGCGGCCGATGACGCTGAGGCGCACGCCTTGTTCGACGCAGTGGGCGGTTTCGGTGAGCAGGTATTCGTGGAGCAAGCGCAGGATGGCGTTGACTTCGGCGGCGGGGCGCTTCCAGTTCGCGGAGGAAAGCGCGAAGAGCGTGAGCGTGTGAATGCCGACGCGCGGCGAGGCTTCGATGATGCGGCGCGCGGCTTCGGCTCCGGCGCGATGACCTGCGGAACGCGGCAGGCCGCGCGAAGAGGCCCAGCGTCCGTTGCCATCGGAAATGATGGCGACGTGCAAGCCCTGACCCGCAGATCTCGCGCGCTCCGAAGCGGGAGCAGGAGCCGGGGCCAGTGGCCGCGAAGCGGGCATCGGCACTCCCTGCGAAGACGGCGGAGCGGCGGACGGAGCACAAGCCGGGATCGAGGAATTGCCTGCCGCTGAAACGGGTGACTCCATGGGTGTATCCGGTCTCCGCCGCGAGGAAATGAGTTCTGCGAAACGAATTTGGAACAACACCGAGGCGGCCCGCCTGCCGGGGGCGGGCATACCGAAACCGCCGGAAAACGACCGCGCAAACCACTTTGTCCTGCAAAGTGGAGGCGCAAAAAAATTCCCCCCTAGCCTTCGCGGGTAGCGCGAATCAGTGCCTCCATGTGATTCAGATAACGCTCGAGGGCCTTGCGTCCCGCAGCGGTCAGGCGATATTCCGTCTTGGGCGTGCGACCCTCGAAGGACTTCGCGCAAACGATGTAGTCCGCTTCCTCCAGTTTCCGCGCATGGACGCTCAGGTTGCCGTCGGAGGCTTTCAACAGCGCTTTTAGCTCGTTGAAGGTGAGCGCGCGATTCACCGCGAGAGCACTGACGATGCCCAGACGAACCTGCTCGTGAATCAGGCGGTCGAAATCGGCCGGAGCGGCTTCGCGCGCGGGATTGCGCACCGATTCGAGGATGGCTTCGCGGTCGCGCGCGCGTTGCACTCGTTCCTGACGGGCAGCAGATGACTTGGCCATATGATCTCCTTCAACCTCCGTAGTGCCGGGCGATCCACCAGCCGAACCCGACGTGAATGATGCCGAAGCCGGCCGCCATGAAGGCGTCTCCCCAGAGGGCTGGCATGAAAAGCGCAGCGGCCCCGAGCGACATCAGGCACAAACCCATCACCGGAACCACCCGCACGGAAAACGCACCGCCGGTGACAATCGCGGTTCCATACAGCAAGAGCCAAACTCCGGGGAGGGCCGTGAGGGCACCCGCTTGATAGAGAGTGTAGGTCAACAGACCACCCACAACAATGGGAGGTGCAAAACTCAGAAGGAACTTGCGGCCCGGTCCGGAGAAAAGGCGGGAGTTTGCGCGATGCGCCTTGGTAGCCGCAGCGGGCGCGGCGATGGCGACGGCGATGAAAGCTTCGACCAGCCAAACGATGAGCCAGGCGCGGGGAGATGTCTGGCGAGACGCGACGAAGGCCGCAACCAGAGCAGTGATGCCCATGGCCACACCACCCCAGCCCGGCACGGCGGTAAATTCCGCAGCGCTGGCCATGGTTTCGCGGATGTAGCGGAGATGGTCGGCGGCGCGAGCGTCAATAGGAATGGGCTCGCGGCGAGAAGAGCGAAGCGGACCCGGGGTGGTAGCCATAAAGCAGAGTTTAGCGGTAGGCCTTATGGTTGTCAAGTACTTTGTGGCACAAAGTCATGGGAAAGGGCCGGGGCCACGTGCTGGGGGTGTCGCCAAGCATGGCATGAGGGGTCAGGGCTGCCGGGGGTAGCGGCGGAGGAGGGAGTTCCAGCGGATTTTGAAAACGTCGAGAAACATCTGGATGCTGTCGCGGAGCATGCTGACTTTGGTGGCGGGGGAATGGCCCCAGCGCACGGGAATTTCCGCGGCCCGCAAGCCGTGATGACGGGCCAAGTAAAGCAGTTCCGGGTCGAAGCCGAAGCGCTCGATGGTCTGCTGCTCGAAAATAATCCGGCAACGTTCGCGGTTGAACGCTTTGAAGCCGCACTGGGTGTCGACAAACGGAAGCCACAAGATAAGGCGGACGATTTTGTTGAAAATGATCCCTGCGAATTCACGAAAAGGCGACTCGTGCACGGTGATCAGACTGCGGTCGACAGCGCGGGAACCGATGGCCAGGTCGAAGTGTTGCAAGGCATCGATGAGTTTGCCGGCCTCCTCGATGGGTGCCGAAAGGTCGGCGTCGGTGAATAGAACGATGTGGCCGCGCGCTTCCTGCACGCCGTGGCGCACGCTGTAGCCCTTGCCGCGGTTGGCGCCGTTGTGAACAACGCGAAGCGCGGCGATTTTGCCGCGGAAGGATTCGGCGACGGCAGCAGTGCGATCCTTGGAGCCGTCATCCACTACCAAGACTTCCACGGTGCGGCCGCAGCTTTTTATGTATGCAGCGATGCTTTCCAAGGTCGCGGGGAGACGTAACTCTTCGTTGAATGCAGGGATAACCATGGAGAGCTGCGGGTCCGTTGCACTCATCGCTGCGGAGGTTTCTGCCAGGCATGGTGGCCGATGAGCGGAACAAAGCGGCAGCCTTCCATGTTCCTGGTTGAAAACTTGCCGGCATGCTTCTCGATGAGCTGCAATTCCTGATTTTCGGCGTCGCCCACGGGAATAATCATGCGGCCGCCTTCGGCGAGTTGGGCAAGGAGCGGTTGGGGAGCCGCGGGGGCTGCTGCGGCAACCAGGATGGCATCGAAAGACGCGAACTCCGGAAGGCCGAGCGTGCCGTCGCCGCAGTGAACGTGGACATTGAGGTAGGCAAGGTTGGCAAGTTTTTCAGAAGCAGCGGAAGCTAGTTCGGCGCAGCGTTCGATGGTAAAGACTTCCTTCGCCAAGAGGGAGAGAACAGCCGCTTGATAGCCGAGCCCGGTGCCGATTTCGAGCGCGCGGTCGGTTGGCTGTAGACGCAGAGCGGCAGTCATGGCGGCGACGATATACGGCTGCGAAATGGTTTGTCCGGCGCCGATGAGCAAGGGCACGTCTTCGTAGGCGCGCGAGCGGACCTCCGGAGGCACAAATTCGTGGCGCGGAACGGCCAGCATGGCCGCGAGAACGGCGGCATTCTCTATGCCCCGCCGACGCAGTTGCTTTTCGACCATCTCAGCGCGTTGTGGCGCGTACTGGTTGCCTTTTCCGGTCTCAAGCATGCGTAACTGCCGCGGCGTGCTTTTCCCAAGCGCCCGTTTTCAGGATTTCTTCTATTTGCGCCAAAGCGAAATCGCATTCCTCCTCACGATTGTAGAAATGAGGGGAGAGGCGCACGCCGGCTTTGGGACGGTAATCGACGAGGATTTCGCGTGCGAGAAGTTCGCGGCAGACTTCATAGCCGTGAGGGCAATTGACCGAGACAGTGCCGGCGCGCTCGGCTGGATTTTCGGGCGTGTTGACTTGCCAGCCGCGAGTCTTTGCGCCTTCGATGAGGCGCGCGGTCATGCGAAGCGATTTGTCACGGATGGCGGTGATTCCTACTTGATTGAGAATTTCGAGGCCGGGGCGGCAGGCGAAGAGTGCGGGAATATGCGGCGTGCCGTTCAGATATCGGTAAGAATCCTCGCGGGGATCAACGGCGCCGGTTTCGAACGCAAATGGGCGACGGTGGGCGATCCAGCCGGTGAGTGAAGGTTTCAGCTCGGCACGCAAATCTTCGCGGACGTAGAGGTAAGCGACTCCCGGACCGCCGCAAAGCCACTTCAGCACGCCGCCGACGGCGAAATCGGCGCCGAGGGAGCGCGCATCCACGGGAATGGTGCCAGCGGCTTGGAATGCGTCGAGGATGACGTGCGCGCCGACGCGGTGAGCTCGCTCGATGATGGCGCGGGCGTTGACAATGAAGGAGCTGCGAAAGAGGACCAGAGAAATCGGAACGAGCAGGGTGGTTTCGTCAATGGCGGCAAGAAGTTTTTCCAGGTTAAAGCGGATGGAGTCTTCGGAGGGAACGACTTCGACGCGGGCGCCGTGCCGGCGCTGCTCATGGTAGAAGTATTGGATGGAGGGAAACTCGAGGTCGACCAGCACGATTTTGTTGCGCGGGCCGCGGAAGTCGAAGCAGGAAGAGATCACGGCTTGCGTGAGCGTGACGTTTTGATGCAAGGAGATTTCGCCCGGGCCGGCGCCAATCAGGGGAGCGATCTGGTCGCCTACGCGGACGGCCATTTCCCACCAGCCCTCTTCCCAGGCGCGCACGCCGCGCTCGCCCCAGGAATCAGCATAAGCGCGCATTGCGTCATAGACGCTGCGGGGCATGGCGCCGAGCGAATTGCTGATCAGGTAGGTGGTGCGATCGAGAATCGGAAACTCTGTCCGCCATTTGAGAAGTGGATCCATGCATATTCCTCTATGCCTCAGGAACCGGGCCAGGGGACCGCTTTTACCCTGTATAATGGCGCCAGAGGGCAGCCTTGAGCAAACGATATGTCTTGCGTGCCACGCATCCCCTCCTCCCCGGGGGGTTGTTTCGTTTGCGCCAACCCTGAAAGAATGCGGACAGGAGCCAGGCTCCACACACGAGGATTCCGGTCCTCATCGGACTCCAGCTTCGCCATCATCTGCCGGTCATGTGCCGGTCATGGGGAACATGGAGTCTAAACAAGGAACCCGTACGTTTGACGACTCCCCACGCCTAACTGACGCGCCGCCAGGAGAACTTGCTCTGGCGTGAGATATACCCGACCCTTGACGCCGTGTTTGGTGGAGTTAGACGCACCACCTACGTGGTCCGGCCTGATTTCCAGAGCCATGACCTCGGCTCGATATCTCAAAGCCGCCTAGGTATCAAATTGAAGAGACGCTCGGCAACCTTATCCACAAGCACTTTACGACGGTACACAAGCCTTATATCCCCATGCCTTACAGTGATTCTGGGGAAAGTATTAGCAAAGGAGAGATATCCACAGTTGTTGTTGCGGCGCGTGCCTTACAGTGATTCTGGGGAAAGTATTAGCAAAGGAGAGATATCCACAGTTGTTGTTGCGGCGCGTGCCTGTGGAAATGTGAAAAATTTGAGTTTGCTGACCGGCTACACTGTCGGCGGCAGGCGTCCCGAGGTCATGAATATCCATGCCTAACACTCGATGTTTACCTTCAGATTTTCAGCCGCGGGATGCGCTTTGTTGCAACGAATACTCAGATACTGTCAGGGCCCCGTGGCCATGACTCTGCTGTAAGGATTT
>Ga0209471_1001889_pt1 | contig 12251 bp, 10 predicted proteins | sample GraSoiAngelo_128_FD_185885 | JGI IMG/M metagenome (GOLD analysis project Ga0209471, IMG submission 185885) | Grasslands soil microbial communities from the Angelo Coastal Reserve, California, USA - 14_0927_12_20cm (SPAdes) (version 2) | ecosystem: Environmental > Terrestrial > Soil > Grasslands ...
CGCAGCGAATCCGGTGTTGCCGCGAATAAAGCGCACTTCGATCGGCACATCAGTATGACCGAGATCAAGAACGAAATGCTCCAGTTTCGCATCCTCATCCGCTTCCGCCGGGGTGCCTTCCTTTTTTGCGCGCGCTTCATCGAAGGTGGTGATAAGCCGCACCACATAAACGCGTTCCGAATTTTCGCGCGCTGCCAGGTGTAACGCCCGGCGCAGGCTGTTGGAACCGTGCTCGGAATATTCCACCAGGAAGACGATCTTGCGCAAGGGCTCTGGTTCACGCGCCGGATGGGTAAAAAGAATGACCGAGCTACGGCCTTCCCGCAAAAGCCGGCGAGCGACGTTTCCCAGGAAAGGATGAAGGACTACCTCTTTCTCGAGCGCACCCGCCACGATCAGGTCGACATCGTGTCGCTCGATCGCCCGCAAAATTGCAGTCGCTGGATCGCCCTGCTCGTAATGGATAGGGGAATTCTTCGGCAATGAGATCCGTTCCAGCGCGGCGGCAAACTTCGCACTCGTCTCCTCGCTTTTCTCACCCACGTAAACCAGGCAGAGCTCGGAGTCGAATCGGTCCCGGATCCGTTTCGCCTCGGCCAATACCTGCTCAAAGCGAGGCGAGAAAGTGCTGGCTACGGCAACGCTGCGATAAGGCGACGGGTCAATCATCTGGACGTGAATACTTTCCCCGCTTCGCCCTTGTTCGGCAACTTGGATGCGTGAAAAATGACGAATGACAAAGCTCGAATGCGAGACGGCATTGCCGACCAAAGGTGGTGTTGCGTCCTGTTCTGGGTAGCGCACGCGTCTCGCGTGCTGGCGGTCGCGTCCTCGCGATCGCGGACTTTCCTAAAGATTGTTTTGGCGAGACGCCCGAAACCAGCACGCGAGATGCGTGCGCTACCCAATCGTCTGAGTCGGGGCTTCAATCAGCGTTGCAACTGTGCTTTCCTGCACGATTTTCTGCCGGTGCGACGCGCGATTTATCCCGGCAGCTTCGATCCCGTGACGAACGGCCATCTTGATGTCATCGAGAGGGCCCGCACGCTTTTCGACGAAGTGATCGTGGCGGTAGCGATTAACGATCAAAAGCAACCCCTCTTCACGCCGGACGAGCGGCTCGCCATGCTGCGGCAAGCGATTACGATCGATGCCGTGCGAGTCGCGCCCATGGACGGGCTGCTGGTGGAATTCGCCGCCTCGGAGGGCGCGCACGCCGTCGTGCGCGGGTTGCGAGCGATTTCCGATTTCGAGTTTGAATTTCAAATGGCCCTGATGAACCGAAAGCTCGACCCTGAAATTGAAACTATCTTCCTCATGCCGAAGGAAGAATACACTTATCTCAGCTCGCGAATTGTGAAAGAAATCGCCAGGCTCGGGGGCGATGTTTCCGCGTTTGTGCCATCACTGGTGGCTGAGGCACTCGCAAAAAAGTTTAATCCTGAATTGGGAAACGTTGCAGCCGTGATCTGAACTTCGAAAAACTTGCCGCGTGAAAATTCATTTGAATCAAATTCCGCCGGGAGGCCTGCATCTGGACGGCGAAGAAGATTGTCCCCTCGGCGACATCGCGACGCCGGAAATTCGCTGCGTTGGGCCGATGCGTTACAGCCTGGACTTTGGAATTTCCGATGGCGCGCTTTGGGCCAATGGGATGATCGCGCAAACGGTTGAGCTGAGCTGCGTGGCCTGCCTCGAAAAGTTCGAGCACGAAATCAAGGTTCCGGCGTTTGCGCTCCACACCGAATTGCACGGGCCGGAGAACATCGATATCACGCCCTTCCTGCGCGAAGATATTTTGTTAAATCTGCCACCCTATCCGCATTGCGATCGCGATGGAGCGCGGGTTTGCAAAGCGGCCAAGCTTGAGACTACCGGCGACGCCGGCACAGCGAAAGCGGATTGGAGCGTGCTGGATAAGCTGAAGATCGAGAAACGTTGAAGGGTTGAAGCGATGAAGCGGCCGATCCGTTAAATTCCCCCGCTTCAACCCTTCCACGTTTTAGCGTTCCAACGTTGCCTTTCCGCCAAACCATGCTTTCGTTCTCGCTCGCTAATTATGGGCGTCCCCAAACGTAAAACCTCGAAGATGCGGTTGCGCACGCGCAAAGCGGCCAATCGGTGGCATGCTCCACAGCTGAGCAAGTGCGCGCAATGTGGCAGCACCGTGCCCTCGCACACCGTCTGCCCTTCCTGCGGTTATTATAAAGGGCGACAGGTTTTGAGCGTGGGCGCGTGAACGCTGCGCGTTCTGTCACATCGTGAATCGTTAAACCGTTATCGATTCACGACTCTCGATTCTCCCTCGCTCGATTTTCGTTTTGCATTAGCCGCGTGATAAACGCAAACTGCTACCTCGCATGAAAATCGCACTGGATGCGATGGGCGGCGATTTTGGCCCACCCAACCTTGTCGGCGGAGCCGTTCTCGCTTTGCGCGAGTACTCCTACATCAGCAAACTCTTTCTCGTTGGCGATCCTGTTCAAATCGAAGCGGAGCTGAGGAAACTCGGTTGCAACGACAGTCGGATCGAGATCGTGCATTCGACTCAAGTGGTCGAAATGAGCGACCGAGCCTGGTCCGCGGTGCGCCGGAAAAAAGATTCGTCCGTCAGTCGTGCGGTCGATCTGGTCAAGCACGGCCAAGCCAGCGCCATCGTTAGCGCTGGCCACACCGGCGCGGCCGTGGCAGCGAGCATGATTAAACTGCGCACTTTGCCCGGAATCTATCGCCCCGGTATCGCCGCGGTCCTGCCCACCGAAACGAATGTCTTTGTTTTAATGGACGCGGGCGCGAATATCGATGCGCGGCCTGAACATCTTCTCCAATATGCGTTCATGGGCTCGGTTTATTCCAGTCACGTGCTCGGCTACAAGAATCCAACAGTCGGCCTGATCTCGCTCGGGGAGGAGGATGTGAAAGGCAATGAGATGACCAAGGAAGTCTTCAAAATGCTCAAGAAGAGCTCATTGAATTTTGTAGGCAACATCGAGGGACGGCATCTCTTCGAGGATCCGGTGGAGGTGGTGGTGTGCGACGGATTTGTCGGGAACGTGATTTTAAAAACCTGCGAATCGATCTCGGTGGCAATTTTTCAGTGGCTAAAGCACGAACTGTCGCGAACGCCAATGCGAAAGGTGGGCGCGTTTTTGGCGCGAGAATCGTTTCGCACTATCAAAGATAAAACCAACTACGAAGAATACGGTGGCAGCCCGCTCCTCGGCGTCAATGGCATCTGCATCATCGCGCACGGCTCGAGCACGCCACTGGCCGTCAAAAACGCCCTCCGCGTCGCAGCGGAGTCGATTGAACAGCAGGTAAACCCGCATATCATCGAGGAGGTTCAGCGTTATCATGAAGCAACAGCCCCGCTCGAGCCCGCGATCCGCTAGGAATCAACGGACGGTTTCAATTATCGGCACCGGTAGTTACACACCGGAGAAAATTCTTACTAACGAAGATCTCTCTCGCATGGTCGATACCAGCGACGAGTGGATCACGACGCGCACCGGGATCAAGGAACGGCGCGTCGCGGCCAAGGACGAAACGACCAGCGACATGGCGGCGAAGGCCGCGCTCAAAGCAATCGAGCAGGCGAAAATTTCGCCCGAAGAAATCGATCTGCTCCTCGTCGCCACCGCCACGCCCGACATGATTTTTCCCGCGACCGCCTGTTTTGTTCAGAAAAAAATCGGCGCCAAAAATGCCGCCTGCCTCGATGTTTCGGCCGCGTGCGCTGGATTTCTGTTCGCGATTGAGATCGCGCAGCAATTCATTACTTCGGGGACCTATGACACAGCGCTGGTGATCGGCGCGGACAAGCTGACGTCGATTACCAACTGGACCGATCGAAATACTTGTGTGCTTTTCGGCGATGGGGCCGGGGCGGCGCTGCTGGGTCATCGCGGTAGCGCACACGGCGTCATTAGCACCAACATGGGAAGCGACGGTGAGTATACCGACATCTTGTTCATGCCGGGTGGGGGATCAAAGACGCCGATCACGGCCCAGAACGCGCATCTGAATCTGCAAACGATCCATATGTCAGGTAAGGAAGTCTATAAACAAGCCGTGACCGCAATGCTGGCCGCAGCCAGGAGAGCGATCGATGAAGCCGGTCTCACCGTAGATGACATCGCCTGCGTCATTCCGCATCAGGCGAACTTGCGCATCATCGAGGCGATTGGCGAACGACTTGGAATTCCGCGTGAAAAAGTTTTCGTTAACGTAGATCGCTATGGAAATACTTCAGCGGCGGCGGTGGCGATCGCGCTCGATGAAGCGAACCGCTCCGGCCGGATAAAATCCGGCGATTATGTATTGATGGTGGTATTCGGTGGCGGATTGACTTGGGCCAGCACGATTGTGGAGTGGTGAGCGGCGAACGCCGTCATCCCGAGCGAAGTCGAGGGATCCCGCCGCGTCAGCTTAAAGATTGCATAACGGGATTCCTCGACTGTCGCTCGGAATGACTGTTTGTTGACGAAATGGAACGCCGTCTCACTGCAATTCTTGCTGCCGATGTCGTCGGGTACAGCCGGCTGATGGGCAGCGATGAAGCCGGTACGCTCACAGCACTCAAGGACGTGCGAACTGGTTTCATCGATGGAAAGATCGCTGAGCACCAGGGACGGGTCGTTAAACTGACAGGTGACGGCATTCTCGCGGAATTTCCGAGCGTGGTGAATGCGGTGGCCTGCGCGGTGGAGCTGCAGCATGGAATCCGGGAGCGGAATGCCGACGTGCCGCAGGATCGCCGCATCGAATTCCGTATCGGCGTCAATCTCGGTGACGTGATTGTCGAAGGAGCCGACATCTACGGCGATGGCGTCAATGTCGCGGCCCGTTTGGAAAGCATCGCCGAGTCGGGCGGAATCGCGATTTCAGGTTCAGTCCGCGATCATGTCGGCAACCGGTTGAAGCTTGCCTTTGAAGATCGCGGTCAGCAGCAGTTAAAGAACATCGAGAAACCGATTCGGGTTTATCGTGTCCTCTTGGATCAGCCGATGACAGCCGACACGATTTCCGGGAAAGACGAGCGCCCTTCCATCGCCGTTCTGCCGTTCAACAACATGAGCGGCGACCCGGAGCAGGAGTACTTCAGCGATGGGATCACCGAGGACATTATCACAGATTTGTCCAACATTTCCGGGTTGTTCGTGGTCGCGCGTCACACTGCATTCACCTACAAAGGTAAACCGGTAAAGGTGCAACAAGTTGGCAAGGAACTTGGCGTGGCTTTTATCCTCGAAGGCAGTGTTCGCAAGGCCGGGGCGCGCGTGCGTGTAACTGGTCAGCTGATCAAGAGCAAGGATGGCGGCCATGTTTGGGCGCAACGTTTCGATCGGGACCTGACCGATATCTTTTCGATCCAGGACGAAATCACGCACGCAATCGTGGAGCAGTTAAAGGTCAAAATTCTACCACAAGAGCAGAACTCGATTGGCCAGGTGCCGACCGAGAATGTCGAGGCTTACACGTTCTATTTGAGAGGACGGGACTTTCTCCATCGCCGTTCGAAACGTTATTTGCAACTGGCCCGGCAAATGTTCGCGAAAGCCGTCGAGTTAGATGCGAGTTATGCCCGCGCCTATGCCGGAATCGCTGCTTGCGATGCTTATCTCTATATGACCTACCACGTGGATGTGGCGACCGACGAAATCCTTGCTACCGCCGCTAGAGCTCTGGCTTTGGAGGAAAACCTGGCGGAGGCACACGCTGCGCGCGGCGTCGCCTTTTCGGCGGCGCAGCGCTATGATGAAGCGAAGGCGGAGTTTGAACGGGCCGTCGCGCTCGATCCGAATGCGGCCGAGACGTATTATTTCTATGCTCGTAGCAGCTTCGCGCAGGGAAAACTTCAACAAGCGGCCGAGCTGTTTGAGCGCGCGGCTGCCGCCGACCCAGCGGATTACCAAGTGCCATGCCTTCTCGTTGCCATCTACAAGTCGTTAGGTCGGCTGCAAGATGCGAAAGATGCAGCTCGAAAGGGCGTCGAACTGGCGGAGCGTGAACTCACTATTCACCCCGAGGACTCGAGACCGGCACAGATTGGCTCGGGTGCCTTGTTTGCGCTGGGGGAAAAAGATCGCGCCCGGGAATGGACGGCCCGTGCCCTGGCGATCGACCCGGATGACCTAGTCGCGCAGTATAACGCCGCGTGTACCTACTCGTCACTAGGGGATGTTGACGCCGCCCTGGACCTGCTCGAGCAATGCCTCCCCAAACTTGGCCACGAAAAGGTACAATGGGCGAAGTACGATTCTGATTTTGATCCGGTGCGCAACCATCCACGCTACCAAAGGTTATTCGAACGGATTGATAAGGGTTAAAGCGTTGAAGAGTTGAACCGTTGAAGCGGTTACTCTCGCGGGTTAACATTTCTCGATTCTTCCCCTTCAACGCTTTAACGCCGCAACGATGGAACGCCGCCTCACTGCTATCCTTGCTGCCGATGTCGTCGGGTATAGCCGGCTCATGGGCGCTGACGAAGCCGGTACGCTCGCGGCCCTCAAGGCTGTGCGGACTGAATTAATCGACGGAAAAATCGCCCAGCATCAGGGACGCATCGTCAAGCTCACCGGCGACGGTATTTTGGCCGAATTTCCCAGTGTCGTGAACGCGCTGGCCTGCGCAAGCGAGGTGCAACGCGGCGTTCGCGAGCGGAACACAGATGTGCCACAAAACCGCCGCATCGAGTTTCGCGTCGGCGTCAACGTCGGCGATGTGATTGTTGAAGGCGACGATATTTACGGCGACGGCGTCAACGTCGCGTCACGGCTGGAGAGCGTTGCCGACCCCGGCGGCATCACTGTTTCACAAGCGGTGCGCGATCACGTCGGCAACCGCCTCGATCTCGCTTTCGAAGACCGGGGCGAGGAGAAGTTGAAGAACATCGAGAAGCCGGTTCACGTTTATAGCGTCATATTGGAGGACGCCAACGACGGGAATATGACTTCGATGAAACAGGACCGCCCATCAATTGCCGTCCTGCCGTTCAACAACATGAGCGGCGACCCCGAGCAGGAGTATTTCAGCGATGGTATCACTGAGGACATCATTACTGATCTGTCCAAGGTTTCTGGATTGAGCGTCATCGCGCGGCACAGTTCATTCAGCTACAAGGGCAAGCCGCTAAAGGTCCAACAAATCGGCCGTGAGCTGGGCGTTGATTTCATGTTGGAAGGCAGTGTGCGCAAAGCAGGCGCACGCGTACGCGTAACTGGGCAACTGGTTAATTGCAAGAAAGGCAGTCACGTTTGGGCCGAGCGCTTTGATCGCGATCTCACCGACATTTTTGCAATTCAGGACGAGATCACTCATGCCATTGTCGAACAGCTCAAAGTCAGGCTCCTACCGCAGGAGCGGGAAGCGGTCGAACAAATTCCGACAGAGAACATCGAAGCATACACTTACTGCTTGAGAGGACGGGATTTTTATCGTCGATACATTAAACATTACCTCCAACTCGGGCGGCGTATGTTCGCTAAGGCGGTTGAGTTAGATCCGCTTTATGCCCGCGCCTACGCCGGAATGGCTGACTGCGATTCGTTCTTACGTTATTACTACCGCTTCGATATCAGCACCGACAGCATTTTAGCGCTCGCGGATAAGGCCCTTTCGCTTGACGAGGCGCTGCCTGAGGTGCATGCCTCCCGCGGGTTTGCATTGTTGCTTGCTCACCGGCCCGACGAAGCCGTTGCAGAATTTGAGCGAGCTATCGCACTCGATCCGAGTTCGTTCGAAGCGCATTATCTTTACGGCCGACTTTGCCACGGCCAGGGAAAAATCGAGAAGACAGCGGCGCTGTTCGAGCGCGCCGCCGAGATTAATCCGGACGACTTGAACGTCCCCACGTTTTTGACCCACGTTTATCGCTCTCTTGGCCGCGATGAAGCGCGACTGAGATGGGCCCGGCGTACTGTCGAAATAGCCGAGCGGCAGCTTGCGCTTTATCCGGATGATGCCAGACCACCATGCATGGGGATCGAAGGGCTTATTGAGCTCGGCGAAACTAATCGTGCCCGGGAGTGGATATCCCGAGCGCTCGCTCTCGAGCCTGACGATCCAACCGTCCAATACAACGTTGCCTGTGGCTTAACTAAACTCGGCGAGTTAGAGTGGGCGCTTGATCTTCTCGAACACAGCCTGCGTAATGCGCCGCCGGAAATGATAAGTTGGGTTAAACATGACGCTGATTTGGACAGTCTGCGTAACCATCCCCGATATCAGGAGATCCTCGAATTGATCGAGCAGACGTGATGTCTCAAGTCAGCTCGGCGTGATAAAATGTTAGTCGAAACCCACGCCCACCTCGATTACCCCGATTTCGCGCCGGACTTCGACGACGTCCTGCGACGCGCGGATGAGGCTGGCGTTACTCGCATTCTCACCATCGGGACATCTATCGCGAGCAGCCAGCTTGCGATCGATTTGGCCGAGAAAAATTCAAACATCTTCGCGGTCATCGGTGTTCATCCGACTTATGCCGAAGAGGCCGGAGACGACGTGATCACGCCTTTGCGCGAACTGGCGACGAGTCCGCGCGTAGTTGCGATTGGCGAAACGGGTTTGGATTATCATTCGTTGCCGAGTATCGCGACAGCGAAGGACAAAAAAGTGCAGGTCTTCGCCAATGCATTGCAAGGTGAGACGGAAGAACAAATCGACGCCAGCATCGAAGATGGCGCTTATAAATCGAAGCAAGCGGCGCTATTCGAGCAACAACTCGATTTGGCGGTCGAGCTCGGCCTCAATGTCGTGATCCATCAGCGCGATGCGTGGGAGGACACACTCGAAATAATGCAGCCTTACACTGACAAGGTTCGGGGCGTATTCCATTGCTTTGGCGGCACGCTGGAACAGGCAAATGAAGTCATCGATCTTGATCATCTCGTTTCCTTTACCGGGATCGTGACTTTCAAGAATGGGGCCTCCGTCCGCGCGGTCGCGGCACAAATGCCACTCTGGAAATTCATGGTGGAAACCGATTGTCCTTATCTGGCGCCGGTGCCATTTCGCGGTAAGCGGTGCGAACCTGCTTATACCCGTCTCGTGGCCGAATCGATCGCGAGTGCACGAGGGATTCCGCTGGAGGAATTGGCCGAAGCCACGACCGAAACCGCGGAAAAGTTTTTTCGGTTTAATCGATGAACGCTGACAAGGGTGGATCGGCCGCTCCGCGGGCGATGTTAAGTCAGGCGCAAAAGGCGCATTCGTTTTGGCATCGAGCAAGGGACTGTTCGATCCACCTCGCGTGTTTTTTTACCGCGCTTTTTCTTAGCTCCTGTGCCACGCCGAAAGACGTGCAGCATCATGTCGTCATCAGCGTGAAAGACCAGAAGCTTGCGCTGCTTGATCATGAAAAGTTAGTCGCGACCTATCCGGTCTCGACTTCCAAATACGGGCTGGGCGACTGGCGGGGAAGCTATCGTACGCCGTTGGGCGAAATGGAAATCGCGCAAAAAGTTGGCGACGGAATGCCGCCGGGAACCGTCTTCAAAGATCGCAGACGAACCGGCGAAATCGTTGGACCCAATGCTGCCGGGCGCGATCCGATCGTTAGCCGGATTCTTTGGCTGCGTGGGCGAGAGCCGCAAAACGCGAATGCCTTCGGCCGCGATATCTACATTCACGGAACGCCGGAAGAACGAAACCTGGGATTGCCGGTCAGTTACGGTTGCGTGCGAATGAGTTCGAATGACGTAATTACCCTTTACGAGATGGTCGGACTGGGCGCACAGGTCACGATTGTCGATGCGCCCCTGAATAAGGTCGTCCCTGACCTCGCTGACGGGACGCAAATCGCCTCGACTGGTCGCCGCGGAATAATGGGGCGATAGTTGTCCTACCCCATTGCCACCAGGACTGGTAGGGCAGGCGCGTCGCCTGGCGTTCTCAAGATTGGCAACCGGGAGCGGTTTTCCTACAAATCAATCTGCCTTGCTCAAAATGACGATCAAGGCTGGTCGCCAAGATGCTCGCGCACCGTTTTGCGCTCGAGCAATTCCATATCGGCATCCACCATTAGACGCACCAAATCGTTGAATCGCGTCTTTGCTTCCCATCCAAGAATCTTTTTCGCTTTGGTGGCGTTACCGATGAGAATGTCCACTTCCGCTGGACGTTCGTAGCGCGGGTCATGTTTGACGAACTCCTTCCAATCGAGATCAACGTGCCCGAAAGCGGCCTCGCAAAACTCGCGTACTGTATGCGTCTCGTTAGTTGCCAGCACAAAATCGTCGCCGCTGTCCCGCTGTAGCATCTGCCACATTCCTGCCACATACTCCGGCGCGTAACCCCAGTCGCGTTTCGCTTCCAGATTGCCGAGAAATAATTCGTTTTGCAGCCCGTGCTTGATGGCCGCGACCGCGCGCGAGATTTTGCGCGTCACAAACGTCTCGCCGCGCCGCGGACTTTCATGATTGAAAAGAATGCCGTTGCAGGCGTTCAAGCCGTAGCTTTCGCGGTAGTTCACCGTTGCCCAATAGGAAAAAACTTTGGAAACGCCGTAGGGACTGCGTGGCCAAAAGGGTGTTCGCTCCGTTTGCGGGACTTCCTGCGCCTTGCCGAACATCTCGCTGCTCGATGCCTGGTAAAAACGCGAGCGGATTCCGGTTTCGCGAATCGCTTCCAGAATGCGAATAGTTCCGACTCCGGTCACATCGGCGGTATATTCCGGAATATCGAAGCTCACGCGGACGTGGCTCTGCGCCCCGAGGTGATAGATTTCGTCCGGCTTCAATTCATAAAGCAGCTTCACCAGATTCACCGAGTCCGCGAGATCGCCGTAGTGCAGGAACAACCGCACGCCGTTAATGTGCGGATCGACATAAAGATGATCGATGCGGGCGGTGTTGAAGGTGCTCGCCCGCCGGATTATTCCGTGAACCTCGTAGCCTTTTTCCAGCAACAGATCGGCCAGATAACTTCCATCCTGGCCGGTGATCCCGGTGATCAAGGCGCGTTGCATTTGGCGTCTGGCATTAAATCAAATCGAGCACGCGAGCAAATAATTGTGGGGGATGGACGGGCTCTGTCCCGTCCCAAACATTTGAGACGACACGGCGGTCGTTCCTCCATTAGGTCGGTGCCGTAACCGTCAGCAACGCGATCGTGTTCCGCTGCGCCGCGATCAAATCGCGGATTCCCTTATGTCCGAGCGCCAGCATTTCCCCTAACTGGCCCTGTGTAAAAGTGGCTTCTTCGCCTGACCCTTGAATTTCCACAAATTCGCCATCTTCGGTTGCGACCAAATTCAAATCGACGGCGGCGGCTTTGTCCTCTTCGTAGTTAAGATCGACCATTGCGTTGCCATCAACGATGCCGGCGCTTACTGCCGCAATCAGCTTGCGCATCGGCGAGGACGCGATCTTCTTTTCTTCCAGCAGCTTTTTCCAGGCAACGGTTACTGCCAAACTCGCGCCCGTGATCGCAGCCGTGCGCGTGCCGCCGTCCGCTTGCAAGACATCGCAATCGATCCACATCGTGCGGGGGCCGAGCTTCTCCAAATCAATCACGCTCCGCAACGAACGCCCGATCAGTCGCTGAATTTCGGAGCTCCGGCCATCCAGTCTCCCCTTGGCGATGTCGCGTTGTTTCCGTGTCGTCGTGGAATAGGGCAGCATCGAATACTCGGCTGTGAGCCAGCCGCCAGTGACCCCCTGGTCTTTCATCCAGCGCGGCACGATTTCCTCGATCGTTACGCCGCAAATGACGCGGGTATTTCCCATCGCGACGAGAACTGAACCACTGGCATGCGGCGCAATGTTGAGCTCGAAATTAATAGCGCGAATCTGATCAAGAGCGCGGCCATCACTCCGTTGCATGGTCGCGACTCTAACGCGAATATAAACATCGCGCGAAGCGGGAAATGACGGTCCGGCTCGGACTATCCGTTCACAACGCGGCCGCCGTTCGGATGGAGCACTTGACCGGTTATGTAGGAGGAATCGTCCGAAGCGAGAAATACAAAACAGGTAGCGACTTCTTCCGGCTCGCCGGCCCGGCCTAGCGGTGTATCCGAACCAAATGTCGCCACTTCCTTGGCGGGGAAGGTCGATGGAATCAACGGCGTCCAAATTGGCCCCGGCGCAACGGCGTTTACCCGAATTTTCTTTTCCGCCAGAGCTTGAGACAAGGAGCGAGTGAAAGCGACGATCGCGCCTTTTGTTGAAGAATAATCCAGCAACTCGGGACTGCCCTGGTATGCAGTAACTGAGGCTGTGTTGATGATATTTCCGCCGTGCTTGAAA
>Ga0209471_1001890_pt1 | contig 12251 bp, 7 predicted proteins | sample GraSoiAngelo_128_FD_185885 | JGI IMG/M metagenome (GOLD analysis project Ga0209471, IMG submission 185885) | Grasslands soil microbial communities from the Angelo Coastal Reserve, California, USA - 14_0927_12_20cm (SPAdes) (version 2) | ecosystem: Environmental > Terrestrial > Soil > Grasslands ...
CGTTTCGTCTTCCACCAGCAGCACGCGCAAACCGGCGAGCGGCTGCAAGGGTTCCGGGTTTTCTCGATCAGCGGCCAGAGATTTGACGGCCGGTTGATCGAGCGTTAACGGAATGCGAATCGTGAACTTCGATCCCTTCCCTTCACCGTCACTTTCCGCCTGCACACTTCCGCCGTGCAACTCGGTAAGATGACGCACAATTGCGAGACCTAAACCGAGCCCGCGGTGCGATCTGATCACCGGCGCTTCTGCCTGCCGAAATCTTTCAAACACACTCGGCAAAAAGTCAGGACTGATGCCGATGCCGGTATCCCGCACCTCGATCTCAGCGAGCGACCCTACGGAACTCAAAGTGATGTAGACGTACCCATCTCGCGGCGTGAATTTCACCGCGTTCGACAGCAGATTCCAGATGATTTGTTGCAGACGCGCCGGATCGCCGGCAACCGGGCCAACCGAATCACCGGACATGACTTCGAGGCGGACGCCGCGCGCATTCGCGGCCGGTTGCACGATGTCGACAGCGGCAGCGATCAAATTGATTAGGTCGACGGGCTGGACCTCTAATTGCAGTTTGCCACCGGCAATTCGCGAAACGTCAACCAGGTCCTCGATCAACTGCGCTTGCACTTTCGCGTTTCTTTCAACCGTTTCCAGGGCGTGCGTAGAAGTCTCGCTATCAAGTTTGCCGCTGCGCAGCATCGACAACCAACCCAGCATCGCCGTCAAGGGTGTCCGCAACTCATGCGAAAGCGTCGCCAGAAATTCGTCTTTCAAACGGTTCGCCTCTTCGGCGTCGCTACGCGCAGATTGTTCTCGCAGCAGTAATCGCTCGCGTTCTTCCTCCCCTTGCTTACGTTCGACGAATTGTCCTATCTGACTGCCAATGCCCCTGAATGTCGCGAGCAAAGCGCTATCGGGCTCCCGAATCTCGCGGCTGAAAAACTCCATCACGCCGAGAAATTTATCACCTGACAAGATGGGAAAGGCAAAGGCGGCATGCAGTCCCTCTGCAGAGGCGGCAGGAGCACGCGGAAAATTCGGAGCGGCCGTCACATCCGGAATCCAGGCGGGACGGAGACTGGCCCAGACCCGGCCCGGCAAGCCGACGCCGCGTCCAAACGCGATCTCTTTTGTCAAACATTCGAAGCTTCCGCTGACGGCGCCGTGCGAAGGCCAAACTTTGAAGCATCGCAAAACGTTCGACTCGTTATCGAGTCTCCACATCGCGCCGACTTCCCATTCGAACGTGTTACAGATTCGTTGCACGATTCGTGGTATCGCATCATCGAGTGCCGGCGCTTCGGCGAGAATGCGTGTGACTGAAAGCGAACCGGCAAGATGGCGACCTGCGCTCTTGCGCTCGGTCACGATCGCCGCGAGCGACAAAGTCGTAATCGCAAGGTCGGCGACATAGGCCTGCAGGAACAAAAGCCTCTCGTTGATCGGATAGTTGGCAAACGCACCATAGCCATGAATGGTCCCCCAAATCGAAATCGCCGCGAGAGGCATCATCGAAGTTGAAACACCGCGCGGTCCAAAGCGAAACGCAGCCCAAAGTAAAAGCGGAATCGTTATGTGGCCCCAGGGTCTAATGCCAGCGGTTCGATGCAGCAGGTCTGTATAGATCGTGACCGACAGTAAGGACATCAACCCGAGCAGCATTACGAATTCAACCCAACGAATGCCGCGCCAACGCTCAACCGGTCGCTCCGCCCAGGTGAGCATGAGCGGCGTAATCATCAATGCCCCGATCGCATCGCCTGACCACCAGGTTAACCAAAGGTTTTGGAAATCTTGCCACCGCTCGTGACCTGAAACGCAGAGCGATAGATTGCCGATTGTGGCAGCAAGCATAGTGCTAATCACTGCAGCAAACACGACAAATTTCAGGACATCAAATGCGCGATTGAATGGATTGCGAGACTCGGTAAACCGCCGCAGAAGATAAACGGCGGTCAGCGCTTCCAGAGTGTTGCCCAAAGCAATCGCGATGGAAGGAACCAGTGAAACATCGGTTAGCAGATAATTCCCCAGCAACGCCCCGATAAGGACGCCCGGAGTAGCGCGATATCCGAAGTAAAGGAGCGCCGCGATCGCCACGCCCGTAGGTGGCCATACGGGCGACACACTTACGTTCGCGAAAGCGAGTGAGAGGCCGATTTTCGCCGCGACAAAATAGATCGCGGCAAGGACTACCACGATTGCAAGATTTCTCGGTTTTAGGAAATCCCGGAAGATGCTCATTCCGTGAACTCACTAAAAACTAAGACATACCCATTGGGATCCTGAATCTCGAACTCCCAATCGCCATAAGGCTGCCTCCGCAAAGGCATGCGGATCTCAACTCGATCTTTCACCTGCTCATAAAACGGCTTCACGCCTTCCATGCGGATGTACGCATCCCACACGCCGCCGCTGCGCGACAAATAAAGGTCTGGCTTTCGAAATCCCTCAAGCCGTTGGAACATGATCTCGACCGTGTCGCGACTGACGGAGGAAAAGACGTAGGGCGGATTCTTCGGAAAAGGAAAACTCGTAAAGCCGAGTTCGGATTCGTACCAGCGAATCGTCGCCCCTACATCGGCAACGAGAAAGGTCGGCGCAACTGTGAAAAGCTTTACCATCCATTCCAATCCTAATGGTTGGAAGTACTCAGCCTTGATCGACTTCGCCGCCGTCGGCAAGATTTATCTTGATGCACGCGTCGCTACTCATGGTGACGCTGCGAATAATACATTACAATGACCCGTTCGTGTCAGAAGCCCGACCGTTAGGAAGGGCATCTTTTCAGCCGAGCACCTGACTTAGTCCAAGAATCAAACAACGCAGCGGGCCCTCCCTAACGGTCGGGCTTCCGAAACAATTCATGAAAGGCAATATCCCCATCCCCGAACTCCCATTCGCCGAAGAAGTGTGGCTGATGGTCGCGATAACTTCAGTGCGCGAGCGCCGCACGAAAGACGGCAAACCTTTTCGAGAAATAAACGCGCGTAATTCCACCGGGACACTGCCGTTGAAAGTCTGGTCGGATGTACTTGAAGGCCGCGAAGAATTGCGGCCCGGACTGTGGGGGGTAACGGGAAAACTCGAATCTTTCCAGGATCGAAATCAGTTTGTAGTTTCCGAATACCGCCCGATCACGATTGAACAATATCGCGAGTATCTCGGTTGCGATCCGCTGCTGCCGCGCGCTTTTACTTTGGACATTGAGACGTTGGCGCTGCCCGGATTTCGCGACCGCGTCGGGCCAAAACTCGAGAAAGAATTAAAGCTCGGATTCATGCGGATCGAGCAACAGCAACGCTATCTTGAAGACATAGCCGCCGAAGAAGAGCGGGTCTATCAACTCGGATCGTTGAATGCTACTTCGGGCCGCGTGCTCTCAATCGCCGTGCACATTGGCCCAGTCCCCGGATTTGAGATTGAAGGATTGACGAGCAATCAAAGCGAACATGCCTTTGGCATCGATGAAGACGGAAACGAGCAGGAAGAAGCGCAGGCTCTAAAGGATTTTCTGGCGTTGATGTCCGACTTCGATCCTGAATGCGATCTACTCGTCGGTCACAACGTCGTCAACTTTGATCTGCCGTTCATCTTTCAACGCTGCCTGGCGAACAACATCGCAGTGAAGCCGTTCATCGACCTAAGCGAGTTTCGCGTCCAGGGCGTCTATGACACGATGCGCGGGTGGTGGTTGGGAGGTCGCAATCGCGTGGCACTGGATGACATCGCATGGGCGCTGGGAATTGAATCGAGTAAAACCGGAGAAGTCGAAGGCAGCAAAGTCTTCGAGTTGTATCAAGCGGGCAAGCTGGCCGAGATTCGCGAATACAATCTCAACGACGTGCGCGTAACCCGAAAGGTTTACGAGCGGATGATCGCGGGCTTTAATGCTTAAGAGTCATCCATAGATTACACAGATTACGCAGATAAACAGAAAAATCGGCACGGTCGTCCTCTCTTGTTGGTTTCCCTTAATCTGTGAAATCTGCGTAATCTGTGGATAATTTTCCGCGTCGCCACACTGTTTCATCTTTGCAACGCTTCTGCTAAACTGATTTTCCATGACTAGTTTGATCCCTGTTCTTATTCTCCTCGCTGGGGCGGCACTGGGCGCCATCGTCGCGGCGCTGATTTTCAAAACCAAAACAACTCGTGCGTTCGAAGATGGAAAAACCGAAAGCGCAACTCAAATTGCAGCCTTCACTGAACGGCTCACCGCGAAAGATAACGAACTTGTGAAGCTTCAGCAGGCTTTCGACAAGGAATTAAACGAGAGCAATCGTCTGCGCGATGACAACGCACGACGGCAAGCCGAGCTCGAAGGCGAACGCCGCGCGTCACAGGAGCGCTCGGAATCGTTCAAGCAAGCGGCAGAAGCTCTCGCTGAAAAATTCAAGGCGCTCTCGCGCGATGCGCTCAAAGACAACAATCAGGAGTTTTTGAATCTCGCCAAATCCACGCTGGAGAATTATCAGCAGACTGCAAAAGGCGATCTCGAATCGCGGCAAGAAGCGATTGATCAATTGGTCGAACCGCTGAAGAAATCGTTGGACAAGGTTGATGTAAAGATCGGCGAAATAGAGAAAGAGCGCGTTGGGGCGTATGCCGACTTGAGACGGCAGGTAGAATCACTTTCCACAGATCAACTACAACTACAAAAGGAAACTTCGAATCTTGTTAACGCCCTCCGGGCTCCGATTGTGAGGGGGCGTTGGGGAGAGATTCAGCTCAAGCGAGTGGTCGAGATCGCCGGCATGGTTGAATACTGCGATTTCAACCAACAAGAGACGGTCTCAACAGATACCGGCAAACCAGTGCGTCCCGACATGATCATTCACCTGCCTAATCGTCGAACTATTGTGGTCGATTCGAAAGCACCTCTACAGGCATACCTCGAGGCCCTGGAAGCGCGCGACGAAGAAACTCGCGTAGGGAAACTGAAAGATCACGCACAACAAATTCGAACCCACGTGATCAAGCTCGGTGCAAAGGGATATTGGGAACAGTTTGAACAATCACCTGAGTTTGTCTTTTTGTTTTTGCCAGGCGAGACATTCTTTAGTGCGGCGTTGGAACAGGATCCGAGTCTAATCGAATTTGGTGTAACCAAACGAGTGATTCTTGCCACACCGACCACTTTGATTGCTCTGCTCAAGGCCGTTTCCTACGGTTGGAAACAGGAGCAAGTGGCCGAGAGCGCGCAAGAGGTGAGTAAGCTTGGTAAAGACCTGTACGATCGCCTTCGGGTCTTCACGAAACATTTTGAATCCATAGGAGCGGGTCTCAAGCGGGCACTTGAGTCATATAACGACGGCGTGGGTTCACTTGAGGGCAGAGTTCTTAGGACTGCGAGAAAGTTCAAAGACCTTGGCACTATTACGGGTGAAGAGATCGAAGTGGTGGATCCAGTCGACAAGACTGTGCGTGCATTGAGCTTGGATGAAGGCGGACTGTTTCCCGACTTGGTCGCTCCGGCAGAGCCCAGTGAGGAAGATGATTCTATGCCGTTGCTGACTTCAAAGAGTGCGACTGGGCAGAGATGAGCAAACCAGCTCGCAACGCGGGCGGCAGAATAATAGCCCCGGGCGTAAGCCTGGGGTTATGACGTAAGAATAATCGTGAGCCCCTTTAGGGGCGATAGAAAATCTGATTAGATTTCTGTCGCCCGCGTTTCGATGGCTCGTTGAATTGTAGATTCCAAGAGCGCGGATTGTTCAGGGAGAGTTTGTTGACACATTCGATTGCTTCGAGCGTTAAAGTCTGCGCAAGAGGCCGAACATAAGTCATCTGTGTAATCTGTGAAATCTGCGGATAAAGAAGTGTCCAAAGAAATTTGGTTAGGCCCGGTCCTCGGAAACAATCGTGAGCGCCTGCTCGCGCGGTGCGCCAAGTACATCACGAACGGTAGGACCGATCGGTTGGTCTACATCGCCGCCTCGCATCCGCTGCTCGATCTAATCACCGACAAATTGCTCGATGGGAAAAGAGCGCACGGCGTTTGGGGCGAATTTCCTGTCTATCTGTTTCGCGGACTCGTTAGAAGGATCCTGTCAGAAGGAAGCGTGTCGGAAGCCCGAACGTCAGCGAGGGCAACGCATGATAACGAGCCCTCCCTAACCGTCTCACCCCAGCCGGGCTGCCCGGCTGGGGACCCCGGGGTCGGGCTTTTGACACAACAGCCGAGTCTCCGCACGCCGATCGATCGCGAAGAGTTTCCGCTGCGTCGCAGCCTGATCTCGCAAATCATCAAACAGCTCAGCAGCGCCGGAAAGCTTAGCGCGATTAAGCCTCTGGCGAATCGCGATGGCTGTGTTAACACGATTGCATCGCTGATCGGCGAGCTTCAGCGCGCGGGGAAGACGCCGGAGGAGTTTGCTCGCGTCATTGACGAACGCGCGATGGAGTCTCAGATCGAAAGCCCAAGGCCCAAAGTCCAAAGTCCAAAGACCCAGCTCGATTTCGATCGCGAAGTCGCATTGATTTACGGAACGTACGCGAATGCTTTGGAAAATTTCGGCTTGACCGATGAGGACGCCGACCAGTTGCGGGCGTTGCAGATGATGCGCGGTAAGGGAGCCTGGCTGGATCAGATCGATCTGCTGGTGCTCGACGGGTTCTTTGATTTTACGCCGGTGCAGGGCGAAATTCTGCGACACCTGATCCCTTCGATTCCGAATGTGATCGTCAATCTCAACAGCGATCCGCAAAACCCGGATATCTTTCGTCCCTTTCAATCGACAATCGATCATTTAACTTCGATTGTGGACTTTGAGATTCAGCCGAACAACGATGCAATCGGCGTAGCCAGTTCACTGTCAACGCTCCGCGCCAGCTTGTTTAATGTCGACGCGCAGGGCAGTAGCCGGACCCGGGGTCCCCAGACGGGCATCCCGGATGGCGTGGGGGCGGTGAGGGAGGGCTCAAACAACCGGCAAGATGCCGGTGAACCGCAGCCAGGGATGGCTGCGCTCCAACTAATCGAATGCGCGGACCGTGAATTAGAAATTCGGTCAATCGCCAAAGAGATCAAGCGCCTCGTACTGACGCAGCATTATAAGCTTTCCGACATTGCTCTGGTGGTGCGCGAGCGCGCCGCCTACGCCGAGACGATTGCGCGCGTGTTCGCCGACGAAGCCATTCCGTGCAATTTGGAGCGCCGCGTCGAAGCGCCCCACATCCCGGCGGTGCGCGCGTGCGGAAAACTCTTTCAGCTCCTGAAAGAACCGCGCGAGAGCGTCAAGAATCCCAAAGCGAGCGATCTCGCTCACCTGATCAAGACAGATTACTTTCGACTGTCGCCCGAGAAACTCGACGAGCTTAAGGAAACATTCGAACAAAAGTACGCCGCGCAATTTTTTGACGATGACAGCGAGAAGCCAGGGCGCGCGCGCGGCATCGGGAAGTGGAACGGCGACACACTTGAAAATGCGATCGCGTATGTCGGCAGTGAATTGCGCGTGAACGCCTGGATTGATCGCGCGCTTAAATTAATCAAAGCCTTCCCTTCGCCTGAAGCCGCGCAGACGCTGCTTGCCGGCCACGAAGAAAGCGACGCGGCGACGGTCGCCGAAGACGAAGCGCCGCCCGAAGACGGCGCCGCGATAGATCGTCGCAAGAAGCCCGCGCCGATTCATCCGGCGGCCTTAGCGTGGGCGATGCTAATCATGCGCCAATTGCAGCAACTGCTGGCCGCGATGCCTGAAGAAGGTACCCCCGAAGAATTGCGCCTCGCGTTAATGCTTCTGCTCGATCAGCTGCAGTTTTCAAATCGGATCAATCATGCGTTTCGCGGTGAGGGTGGGGCCCACGATGTGCCGCAAGCAACACTCGACGTGCGCGGCAGAGAAAGTTTGCGACGTGCGATCGCCGCGGCGATGCGCAGTTTCGATTACGCACAGGCCGTTGTGTCAGAAGCCCGACCCCGGGGTCCCCAGCCGGGCAGCCCGGCGGGGGTGGTACGGTTAGGAAGGGCTGGTAACGAAATAACGTCGATCACGCGCGGGCTGCTGACGAGCTTCATTGACGAAGTCGAACGATGCTTGCACTCGCAAGTGCTCACGATTGGCCATGCGAATCGCGATGGGCTGCGCGTGCTTGAAGCGACCGATGTGCGCGGCCTGCGCTTCCGCACAGTTTTCATCGCCGGAATGATCGAAGGTGGTTTTCCGCTTCGATCTTCGCGCGACTGGCTGTATCCGCACGAAGAGCGGGTGCGGCTGCAAAAACATGGCATCTTTCTCGAAGATATTTCGACTGACACTCTTCTGAAGGAAGAACACTACTTTTATCAGGCGGCGTCTCGCGCAACTGAGCGGCTATATCTAACGCGGCCGTTGGCGTTGAATGATGGTTCAGAACCGGTCGCTTCGTATTACATCGAAGAACTGAAGCGTGCGATTGCTCCAAGGCAACTCAGCGTGAAACAGATTCGCGGCGATGTTGATGGACGAGAGATCTTGGAGGCGTCAACCGGCACGGAACTCGCGGCGATTTTGATTCGACAGGGAGAGCAACAACATCGTCAAGCTGGGCGAAAGACCTTGCCCTTGCCGCTGGTCAAAGAATATCTAACACGAGCAGAAGATCGCGGCTTTCTTTCGGCATCAGCTTCGCGTCGCGTGGAAATCGAGCATGAGCGTAACCAGAACTGGTTCGGTCCCTACGATGGCGAGATTAATCAGACTGATTTGCGGATGATGCTGGCGCGACACTTCGGCCTCGAGCATGTCTACAGCGCGAGCGCTTTCAGCACGTATGGCAATTGCGCGTTTCGCTTTTTTGCAAATCGTATCCTGAAGCTCGAGCCTCGCAGCGAAGCCGCGCTCGATCTGCAGGCGATTGACGCCGGCAAGCTGCTGCACGACATTCTGCGTCGCTTCTTTGAAAAACATCGTGGCGAGTATTTGCCATCGCGCAACGCTGACCATCTCCGTGCCGACATGGCTAAGACGGCCGACGCCGTTTTCAGGGAACACGAAGACAAAGTTCCGCCGCTCAACGATCGCATCTGGAAAATCGATTGCGAGATTCGCAAGCTGATCCTCGATCAGGTTTTGCTTTACGAGCTGCGGCTGCAAGAGAAGACCAATGACCGCGGCATTCGGCCAACCTACTTTGAACTGGCTTTCGGTCGAGTTTCGCCGGGAAGTGATCCGCGTTCAACTACTGAATATTTGCGATTGGAGCGAAAACACGAACGAGTCAGCGAGGTCGCACTGGTTCAAGGGCAAATCGATCGCGTGGATCTGAACGGCGATGCGCAGATCGCAATCGCCTATGATTACAAGCTCTCACGCGGCGCAAAGCTCAACGACATTGAAGCTGGACGCGAATTGCAACTGCCGATTTACCTGGCCGCGCTCGAACAATTATTTCTGCCGGGTTATCAGTTGGGCGGCGGCGGCTACTACACCTTGCGCAGCAAGGGCTCGCGACTCAATCAAGGTTTGTATCGTTCGGCTTTTGGTGATTGCACGAACGTGACTTATGCCAAAGCGAAGCTCGACGACGTCGAGTGGCAGCGCATTCGGGATGACGTTGCGAAGCGCGTGTGGGACTTCATCGACGGAATGCGCGGCGGTCATTTCAGAGTTAAGCCGTCGCTCGGCAAACACACGTGCAAGTTTTGTGACTATTCCGCCGTCTGCCGCTACGATACTTATCGCATCAGTCGAAAGAATTGAAATATTGGTTCATTGATTCATTGGATCAATCAGCCAGTCAGCCAATGAGTCGATGAGTCAATGAATAAATGAGCCAATGAATCAATCAACTCAAGACAAATCACTTCGGGAACATCTTATCTCGCTGTTCACGGGTGACAACGCTCACATCAGCTTCGATGATTTCGTAAAAGATTTTCCGGTTGAGAAATGCGGCCAGCGAATCGAGGGAATTCCTTACACCGCATGGCAAGTACTCGAACACGTGCGCATCGCGCAACGGGACATTCTTGAATTCTCGCGCGACGCGAATCATGTTTCGCCGAAATGGCCAAAGGGTTATTGGCCAAATCAGGACGACGTTGGAGACACCGCGAAGTGGAACGAGACTATCGAAAGATTTCGCGACGACCTTCAACAGATCGAGGATCTTGTTAATGATCCCGCCACCGATCTCTTTGCCAAGATTCCGCACGGAACCGGCCAGACAATTTTGCGCGAGGCGCTGCTGGTCGCCGACCACAACGCGAACCACCTCGGCGCGCTAATCGTGATGGCGCGATTGTTGAAAGCTCAATAAGCTAAGGGCCTTCTCAAAAAAGTCGCTTGCGATCTTTGCGATCAAAGGCTCCGTGCCAGTTCGCGACAATTGCACACTAGAACTCCAAAACGACCCCTGCCCCTAGACAGTCTGGGTAGTCTATGTTATGGTGGCCCTAGATTATCTAGGAGGTAGTGGCTGTTGGCTAAATCAAAGGCGGGCTTGCTCCAGGGAACGCTGGACATGTTGATACTGAAGGCGCTTTCGCTTGGCGCTCTGCATGGTTATGGAATCGGTCAACGAATTGCGCAAATCTCCGGCGACGCGCTTAAGATCGAGGAGGGTTCGCTCTATCCGGGACTCTACCGGCTCGAACAGCGCGGATGGGTGCAATCGGAATGGGACGTTTCTGACAACAATCAGCGCGCGAAGTTCTACAAGCTCACGCGCGCGGGCCGAAAGCAACTAATCCTTGAGGAACGGAATTGGGAGCGGCTCGCGGGCGCGACCATGAAGGCGCTGCGCGCGAGCTGAGGGTAAAAACTATGTCCAGGATCCGAGCCACAATTAATTCTATTCGCGCCCATCTGCATCACGACGAGATCGCTCGTGAAGTTGAGACTGAATTACGCTTTCATATTGAAATGCGAACGCGGGCCAACATCGAGGGCGGAATGACACCAGACGTTGCGCAACGTGCCGCCGTGCAAAGCTTCGGAGATTTCGACAACGTCAAAACCGAGTGTTGTGAAATCAGGCGCAGCTTTCCTTTCAATACCAGTCTTCTAAGAATGGGATTGCACATCGCGATTGCAGCACTCGCCGGCGCCGCTGCACTGTGGACGGTCAACACGCCACACCATAGTCTTCCCAGCCTTCTGTCCCAACTAGGCTTTGTCGCTGTCTTGACATGCTTGTTCGTCATCGCTCGACGAAACCAAAAACCACACGTCAATAACTGAAGGATCGACCATGCACAATCGTAGTTTGCCTAAGATCATAAACGGTCTGTTTACGCTGTTAATGTTGAATGCGGGGTTGGCGGCTTCCTTCACTCGAACCAACGCGCAGACGCAATCGGGAAACTCGTTCCCCAACGAGACAAGCGCGCAACAAGTTGACGACCGGCCGTTAAGTCCGCGCCTGGCGGCTCTGCGAGATCGAATCAAATCGGGTGACCGCGAGACGCTTGATAATTTTTGGAAACAGATCAGCGAACGCGGTGCGCCAATTGTTGAGGAGGTACCAGGCAACGACCGAGACGTGCTGGTGACGATCGTCTGGCAAGCCAGGGAAGAGACCAGGAACGTTTTCGTTTTTCGCGTCGGCGACGTTAATAAGGCGATGACGCGGCTGCTCGACACTGACTTGTGGTACAAAACATTCCAGCTTCAGAAGGGCGCGCGCTTCATCTATCAACTCGCGGCGAACCTTCCCGACCCGAAAGAGTGGCGCGGTATCACCCGCTTCGCGCGTGCCCTCCGGAACGACCCGTTCAATCCGCTCCAGTTTGCCGAGCGCGCTAACGAGTTCAACCCGTATGAAGTGACTTTCTATTCGGCGGTGGAACTGCCTTCCGCCGAGCCGCAAATCTGGAACGTCGCTCGATCCACGGTTCCTACCGGGCGTGTGGAGCGCGACAAATTCACGAGCAAACTCCTCGGCAACGAACGTCCAATTTGGATTTACACTCCGCACGGCTACAGTGCTGACAAGAAACCTTACGGTTTGTTGGTACTTACAGACGGTGGTCTTTACGTCAACGCGGCGCACGTCGCTACTATTCTCGACAACTTGATTGCAGCGGATGTGATACCGCCGCTCGTCGCCGTGATGGTAGATAATCCTAATCGCGGTCGAGAGTTGTCATGCAGCTCAGCATACGCTGACTTTTTGGCTCTGGAGATTGTTCCCTGGGCGCGCGCTAACTACCACGCGACCGACCGCCCGGAGCAAACAATCATCGGCGGCGCAAGCTCGGGGGGATTGCAGGCGGCTTTTGTAGGGCTTAAGCACGCGGAGGTTTTCGGCAACGTGCTTTC
>Ga0209471_1001893_pt1 | contig 12234 bp, 6 predicted proteins | sample GraSoiAngelo_128_FD_185885 | JGI IMG/M metagenome (GOLD analysis project Ga0209471, IMG submission 185885) | Grasslands soil microbial communities from the Angelo Coastal Reserve, California, USA - 14_0927_12_20cm (SPAdes) (version 2) | ecosystem: Environmental > Terrestrial > Soil > Grasslands ...
ATGTTTGAAGAACGAATCAAAGGCATCATCGACGAAGTCAAAGAACGCGACAATCTGATTCTTTTCATCGACGAAGCGCACACGATTATCGGCGCGGGCGCGGCGCTCGGGACCTCTTCCGACGCGGCGAACATGTTCAAGTCGTCGCTGGCCAAAGGCGAGCTGCGCATCATCGGCGCGACGACGCTGAACGAATACAAGGAATACATCGGCGAGGATGAAGCGCTGGCGCGACGTTTCCGGCTGGTCAAGGTTGACGAGCCGTCGATCGGCGAGACGCGCGAAATTTTGCTGGGGTTGCGTCCGCGTTTAGAGCGCAACTATTCAGTCCAAATCTCGGATGAAGCGATCAATACCGCGCTCGAGATGGCGCCGAAATACATACGCAATTTGCACTTGCCGGATAAAGCGATTGGCTGGCTCGACACCGCGGCTGTGAAAGTTGAAATCAACGAACCCGCCGGAATGATCGTAAAGCCGGAGCACGTTATCGATGTGATTTCGCAAGAGTCGCGGATTCCGCGCGATATGATCTTCCGCGACACCAGCGATCGGTTTGCGCTAACTGAAGTGCAACTTTCGCAGCGCGTGATTGGACAGAAGGAAGCCATCAAGGCGGTGGCGCAGCGGCTGCGATTGAACAAAGGCCCACTGAAAGAATCGCATTACAAACCTGACGGCGTGCTGCTGTTCCTCGGTCCGACGGGTGTCGGCAAGACTGAGCTGGCGAAGGCCGTGGCCGAATTCATGTTTGGTGACGATCACAAAATGGTGCGCATCGACATGTCGGAATACAGCGACGGCACCGTCGGCGTCGAAAAACTGATCGGCATGCCGCGCGGTATCGTTGGATCCGAACGCGGCGGAATTTTGACTGAGCAGTTGCGCGAGAATCCGTACACGGTTCTCTTGCTCGACGAGGTTGAAAAAGCGTCGCCGTACCTGATGAATCTTTTCCTTCAGGGGTTCGACGAAGGCTGGTTGACGGACGGTCGTGGCCGGCGTGTTTATTTGTCAGACGCGATCGTGATCATGACTTCGAATTTGGGTTCGGACAATTTCAAGAAGTTCGAAAAGCCACTTGGCTTTGGGACGAAGACCGCTGCCGACTTTCGCGCAATCAAGAACGAAGTTCTGAAAGCTGCAGAGCAGCGCTTCTCGCCTGAGTTCCGCAACCGCATCGATGAGATCGTTGTCTTCTCGCCGTTGACGATGGACGAAGTGAGACAGATCGCACAGCTTTATCTCGATAAGACCAATCGTCAGATGAAGCGCCAGGGCAAATCTTTTGAGGTCACGACCCGCGCGCTCGACCTGCTGACCGAAAAAGGTTACAGCATGCAATACGGCGCGCGCTTTCTGAAACGTTACATTGACGAGCACGTGAAGCTGCCGATCACCACAATGTGGAAGTCCGGAGCGAAATTCATCGTCGATGTCGAAGACGGCGCCATCGTCGCGAAGATCGTGGACAACCCGGACCTAACGGTTGGTTAGTGCGCGGACAGTTTTGTGTCAGAACCCGGAGCGGTAGCGCGGGATCAAGCAAGGTTGATATTCTTGATCCGGTCGCTGCCGCGTTTCGTTCTAACAGCCATGAAGCCCCAAAACTTTAGCAAGCTCCTCGCTCTTTATTTCCTGTTATTCGCGCCGGGTTTACTTGCTCAAGACAAGCCGGCCATTTCAACGGACGACAAAGCTGAACAGATTATCCAGCGCGCGCTCAAGGGCGTCGGCGGCGATCCTTATCTGCAAATCAAAACTGTGATTGGCCGCGGCCTCTTCACCGAATACCACGACGGCGCGTCGGGCATTCCGATGAAGTTCGTCGATTACATTTCTTATCCCGACAAAGAACGCACGGAATTCAGCGGCGGCGGTGCACACATCGTGCAAACGAATTTTCGCGACGGCGGCTGGATTTATGATGGCGCGGCGCTGACGCTGAAAGATCAAACGCCGCAGCAGCTCGAAGACTTCAAAATCGTCACGCGCGTAACTGTCGAGAATCTTTTGCGTGGCACGTGGCGCCAAAATGGCGCGAAGTTAAGTTATGCCGGCCGGCGCGAAGCAGGGATTATCGGAAGGAGAAATGAGACGGTGCGGCTGACCTACGCGGACGGATTCTGGGTTGAATACGAGTTTGCGGCCGACGATGGCATGCCCGCAAAGGTCCTCTATCAGCGCAAGCAGAAAAATCCTGACACGGAAGAAATGGAAGACATGAAGGAAGAAGATCGCCTTCACAAACCCATCACCATCGATGGCGTCACTTCATCATTCGTCATCGATCACTACCGCAACGGAATCCAGACCAGCCGCATCGCCTACGACAGCGTCGAATACAACAAACCTGTAGCCGACTCGCTCTTTACCAAACCGGCGAGTATTAAGGCGATTAAGTAGACTCTTCGTGATCAAATAGAAGTGGCAGGAAGTTGGTCGCTGCCTTTCGCTACTTTCTGGAACCGCTACGCGGTTGGTGAAGCAGCGCAAAACTAGATAGCTTACTTTCCTTATTAGCGTAATGTGTCTGTGGGATTCTTGGGAAAGAAATAGCGGATTACGCGGACGCGGATCGCGTTAAAGACTTATCGCGTTCTGCTTGAGCGTTGATTGAGGATTTGGTTGCGCGCCGATTTTCGGAAGGCAGCGGCAGACCCGCCATGCGCGCGAACAAATCTTCGTATTGATCGACGACATAGTCCCAATCGTAAAATTCCTGCACGCGCGTCTGGGCTCGGTTGCGATAGTGCTGGACCAGCGAGCCGTCCCGCAGGACGCGTTGAAGCTTTTCGGCCAAATCCTTTTCGTCGGAGTAAGCAATGCCGGCGTCCCCGATCGCTTCGATGTTCTCGGGCGCGGCGAGTGTCAGCACGCAGTTGCCAAATCCCATCGCCTCGAGCAGCGCTGGATGGGTGCCGCCAACTTCCGTGGCGTGCACGTAGCAATAAGCGTTCTGTTGCAGCGTGCGATAATCGCGTCCAAAAACAAAACCGGTGAAGACGATGCGACGATCGCGGCGCGCGCGAGCCTTGAGATCGTTGATGTATTCCCTGGCGTAAGGCGCGTCGCCGACGATCAGAAGTTTGTAGGCAGTACGCACGCGCTTGAATGCTTCGATCACCATGTGCGCATTGTTCTCAGGCTCGAGCCGCGAAACATACAGCACGTAGCGGTTCGGCTCGACGCGCCAGCGGCGCACAACCGGATCGGGCCGGCGTTCGATTTCCGCGCCGTAAGCAATCATGGTCGAAACTGCTTTATGGCGCGCGAAGTAATATTCCTGAATTACCTTTGCATCGGTGACAGTTTCGTTTGGCAGGATCGTCGCCAGCCGTTCAGCCATCAAATAGTATTCACGCGCGATCCAATTCCATTTCTTCCGCTTGTGTTCCAAGCCGTCGACGTTCAGCGCGACCGGCGTGCCCGCGACCCGCAGGATCGGCGCGAAGGGAGCGTTGGCAGCATTGCAAATTAACGCGGCATCGTAACGGCCGGCCGCTGCATGCAGCGCAGACAGAAAAGTATGCACGACGGTGTCAAAATATTTATGGCGAATCGTGGGAAGAACTTTAAGGCGGACGCCTTGAAACTCGATTTGGCGCGGACTGACATAGTGCGCGCGACAATAGACGGTGACGTCGTGACCGCGAGCTACCAATCGCGTCGAAAGATGTTCGGCGAAGGTTTCAAAACCTCCGTAGTTAGCAGGAATTCCCCTGGTTCCTAGAATTGCGATGCGCATGCGTCAGATTCGTCGATCGATGCCAGCAAGGAGGGGAACTTCCGGCTCTAATTAAGGTCGCGTTCTCTATCGATCATCGATGGACCGTGATCGGGCAACAACAATACCCGATCACGGTCCCAAAAAGAAACGTCTCAGGGGTTTCCGAAGCGTTGGCGATACTCGGTGGAGCTGAGAAATGCTTTGACCATTTCGGCATTAATAAAGTTACCGCCAAAGCTGTTCAGCTTAGTCAACCAGAATTGATATCCGGCATCGTTGCCGTCCGGTGGATCGGTTGGATTACGCCGCAGATATCCGTAGTACTCCATCAACACGAAGGCCGCATTAAACTCAGTGCTGCGCACTGAGTTGGAATCCACCACCGAGCGGAATGCAGCTACTCGTCCCGCGGTGCCGCCGCCGCCGAAGGCGGCAATCGCCGCATTTCGTTCCGCCGTGGTCGGCGCTACCGTGGCCGTCGCAAACAACGCATCCACGTACTGCGAGGCGGTCTGGGCCAACGGATAAGCCGTCACGAATGGCCCGCTGGTTACTACCTGGGTGGCGTAGGCCTGCTTGTTCGCTTCCAGCAAGGCGTCGGCGCCCGGGCTCCCAATGACCACTCCGGCGCCAATCTGCTGCGCATCCTTCAGGAAGGGAAGATACGGATAACGCGTAGCCGGATCGGAGGACTTCTTGCCGAAGGCCACTCGCTGCGAACGAATCACGTTGTAGCCGGTCTCCTGGAATTCAACTGACAGGAAGAAAGCGGCTGAGGCAGCGATTCGGCGTTGCTCGATACAAGCAGCATTCGCACCGCACGAGGTGATCGTGCCAATCCAGAAAGCCACGCCTGGGGCGTCGCCCTGGCGATCGAAAAAGTCGTGGTACAACTGCCCTACAAACGTCGGGGTGTCGTCGATCGCATTCGTGGCCGGCGGTGGGTTGTCGTCGTTAAGGATGGTTACCGTCGCGACGGACTGACCTCCTAAGCCGGCGCCGCCGGTAGGATTGGTCAACGTCAAGTTGAAGGTTTCATTCGCTTCGTTAAATGAGTCTTCGGTGATCGGAATTTCGACCGTCTTGGCTGTCTCTCCCGAAGCAAAACTAACCGTGCGGAAGGTAGTCGTGTAATCAGACTTCTGCACCGCGGTACCGTCGCTGGTGCTTAGATCGACCGTGACCGGATCAGTGCTTGGTAGCGATCGCGTGATTGTTACCTGAGCCACGGTGCAGTCTTCAGTGATGCTGTAGTTGGCCGCACTGAAACTCAACGCGTTCGTGGCCGCCGCATCGCAACTGAAGTCGATCGCGTTGCCCGCTTCATTGCCGGTAGGAGACCCAACCGGAGATCCGACCGGTAACGTCTCCAGGTTACGGCTGGTGCCTCCGGGTCCGACGACAAAAATGCGGAACCGCTTGCCGGCACTGGCGGCCGTGAATGGGAAGCGCGCGGTCAACTGATTGTTGTTCAGAACCGTAAACGAAGTCGCGTCGATCCTGTTGCTCGGATTACCTTCCTCCAGCGCAAAAACACCTGTTGCCGTCTGGGTCCCGGAACCCGCCAGCGTGAATTGGAATGACGAGCCGCTGATCAAGAGATCCTGTGGGACTCCGCAGGTGCCATTGCTTGGTGAAACTCCGAGCACCACCGGGGCACGTGTCCCGAGAGCTATAGGTATTGTGAAGGTGCGCGTGAACGGTCCGAAGATGTTGTTATCTCCCGACGTAAAGGTTGTAGTGATGGTGAAGACACCCGGACCGCCGCTACCCGCCAGCGGAAACGCAGTCCCCGGCAATGACGGCAGGATCGGCGACAAGGTGGCCTTCACGAGGTTAGTGTTCAACGGCGTCACACTCGTCAACGCCGAAACAGATTCCGGAATTCCATCACCGTTTGTGTCTACTGAAAGGGTTACTGCCGTGCTAACAGTTTTACCTGGCCGCTGCACCGGAACGGTGGGTCCGGGCGGCGCCGGATCGGACGAGCAATTGAGCGGGGTTGGTCCACCACAAACCGTTGTCACCTCGTTTGGAAACATTCCCGCGCCGATTAGATTCACGCCGACCGCACCTATGGCGTTAGTCAAACCCGTGGTTGTCGGCGTAGTGACAAATGGATCTGGGATTGCAAATATGCCAATGGGATTTGACGGTGGAGCGCACCCAATTCCAAAGAATCCGACGTTAGTACGATCCGGATTCGGCTGGGACGCCGCTGATGGAGTGTCGTTTCCGGAGAACCTCAAGTTGAAATCAGACTTCGCCTGAGTAGCGCCGGTCGCTTCTTTGCCGCAATCAAATAACTCGTAGATCGTCGGTTCAGTACCTTCGCCGATCAGGCCTTGCTGTATGTTGCCAACTTGTCCCTGGGTCACGCCCAAGGGGCCGGCGTCTACCGACGCGGCCGCCGGTCCAAGTTTCGTTTCGCAGAGTCCGGGAGGATTGGTTATTGAAAGTCCGCCAATTGAGTAACCTGTAATCACCCGAGAATTCAATGTTCCTAGTAAATCCATCCGGCCATAATCAAAGGTGAAGTTGCCCGAACCGTCACGTCGCGGATTAGCGCCTACGAGTACTGAAATTCCACCAACGTTTTGTATTAGGGTCCACCGAAGGTCGGTGGGACCTTCCTGCAAATCGAACGGAACGGCGTTGTTGCCGATCGGGTTCGCGGGATTAAGCGGCTGGTTCGCGTTCTCGTCAATACCCACGCCATCGTCAAATAGAGTCACCGCGAAGGTGTTGGTCGCGCCGCTTGGACCGCTGCCGGTGCAAGCTTCATCGGAAAATCTTGGCACGTTGATGAAACGGATCTTGAACGCATTAATATCCGAGAAACCTAAAGCTTGAACCGGGAAGTCTCCAAAGTTTGCACCCCGTGCGGCAGGATTAAGGTCCGTCCACGCGGCCGCGATCTTGGGCAGGCCGGATCGAAATTCGGTAACCGTCGGTGTGTTATCGGTATCACCCGCGCCGAAGGTAACGCTGCCATTTGAATTAAGAAAGAAACCGTTCCAGACGCAAGCCGCAGTACCGACCGGCCCGCCGAACGTGAACTCAAATCCGCCCTCCTGTGCTGCGTTGATCGGTGCGATTCCGTTGGGAGTTCCGGCGCCGTCATTGTCGTCCCCACGAAACGGCGTATTCTGATCATCGCCGCCCGCTACCTGATGTCCCGGATCGAAATTGCCAAAGAACACCGTTCCCGAGGTGCTATCGTCCCCCTGAATTGTTTGCCCAGCCGTCTGACCGAGCGTGACGCTGGGGCCAATCTCATGTGGTGCCAGACGATTCGTGTAACGCAGGAACCCGCGGGAGAGTCCGCTGATGCCGGTGGGTGTTTGGGTGCTCGGGTCTGGCGGAGCCACCCAATAGAGATGGTCGAAACGATCCGAATCTCCATCACCGACATTTCCGCCAGACGCCGGCGGATTCGGAGGCGCATCACCGCGAAGGTCTATGAAGTCAGCGCGCCGATCGGCAGGTAACTGATCCGGGAAGGCAAGCATTTCACCGAGTGACGGCGATGGGTTGCTGCCGCTGCCGGCCGGGGCCGCGCCGGAAAGAACAAACACGGTTCCAGTTTCATCAGTCACGATGCCGGCATGAATTGAATAATCGACTTGCATATTCATCTTCAGCGTCTGCGACGTGACGATTGGTGATGTTGCCGGTGTTACTGGCCGGATGTCGGGACCGTTTCCGAGTACAAAGACGCGAAAGTTGTTTACGCCGGCGACCGGCGCCAGCGGAGGCTGCGCCACGTCGGCGACACCGTCGGCGATTGGCAGGATGCCTCCCACGTTCGGTCCGGGCGGCGTCGGAACGCCGGAACAGATATCGAAAGCTCCAGCCCGGTCGGCGAAACTGATCACCATCGAGGGTGTGGCGCCGAGAGCGGCAGGATTTGTAAACAGACCTTCGGTTGCCCGTGTTCCGGCATCATCCGCGGCATTAAACGATCGTGACACTGCCGCATAGATTACGTTTTCGGGGCCGGCATTGATGGCCACGATGTTTCCGAAGGTCGTCGAAGTTCCTGAATAGTTAGTTGCTGTGACTCCTCCTCCCGTGACTGGGCTCGCCGTCGCGAGCGTTACGGGGGGAATGGACGGAATCACGCGATTGATCCGGCCCGGGGTCGCGCAGATTGTTCGTGGCTGTTCCGTAGCTTTGAAAATTGCGGCGCCATTGGCGACGTTCGCGGCATCGAAAAGATGAAAATATAAGCTGCTGTCGTCGTCGACTGTGATGCCGTTGTTGCTTAGCGGGCTGAAGAAGATTTGCAGGGTGCCGGCCGGTGTCGCTGCATTCACGCCGGTTCCGTCGGTGACTGCGAAGGCAAAAATCCTGGTCTTAATACCAGCTCCTGAACACGCACCCGTATCCTGAATCGAAACGTAAACAACTTCGCCGATAGTTCCGCAGGCGCCAAAATCTCCCAAGTCAGCGACCGGATTGACGGCCAGTCCAGTAATCTTGACGGTGGCATCGGTGCAGCCGGCCGCCGGCAGACTGAAGCCTCCTGAAGCTGCCGTGTTTACCAACTGAGGAATGTTGACTTGTCGAACACTATCGATCGAGGGAGACGAACTTGTGTTGACTCCCGGGTTTGTGTCCGTTCCAATGAAAAAATTTCCGAGTGAATCTCCATAGTAGTAAACATTCTCGTCAAATCCGTTCGCAACAGTATGCTCGGAAACTCCGGTGCGCGTAACGAACTGGTTAGGAGAGAGCAAAACGGAACTGAAGTCGTCTACTTTCTGTCCGCGATCGGCATTGTAGTCCTCGCGGCCGTCCCAGTTGGCTATTAGCGAGACCTCTTCCGCTTGCACCTGAGGACCACCGGTCGATGTGAACAGCGCCGCCGAGAGCGCGCTTCTGGAATTAAGGACAGAGGGCAGACCCGCCGCGTCGGGCTGAATCTTCGGCTCTTGATCTTGACTGGGCGATAATTTGTCGAAATTGATGGCAGGTGCGGTGACCGTTCGTTCTGAAGTAGGCGGGTTTAGAACAACGCTGCTCTTGCGCGAACGTTCTGCCTGACTCGTCGGAAGTAACAACAGCGTCAACGACAGTGCCATAGCAACCAAGAGCCCAAAGCCTGTTTTCCGTTTCATGAAGTCGCTCCTTATGTTCGGTGCGGGCGATGTGTTACTAGTTCGGTATTGTCTTGCCAATGCGCGAATATCGGAAAGCCGTCACACCAGAAAAACTTGCGTAAACCATTGAAGATCACAAGCGCCAGCTCGCATGAAATTTTTGCGCGATTTGTGAGAGATCGTGGATCCTGTCACCGATTGTCCGCGCTTGTGGCCGGCAGTTACGAGTTCAGGCACTTCCTTCTTCGAAATCCTCTGAGCCTTGCATCACATGGGCATCAATACAAGGTATTGGTCAAGGCGAGTTCAAACGCCCGTCGATGACTAAACTTTATCAAAGCTCCTGAATCGGGTTGAGCATCACAGCGTTGGTGCATTGGTCCAATAAGGCTCAGGTGGGTCAATGCGTAGTTCTCAAAACTGAATCGGCTCCGAAAACGTCCGCAAACGGCTGCGGGCTTCACTCATCGCTAACTAAATGGATTCAAATTTGAGGCAGTCTCCTCTTAGTCGAACTTGTTGTAAATAGGTAGTTTGGCCGTGTCGTCTAGATCTCTCGATCAGTTTTCAGATTCAGATGGAATGACTAGCGCGGCGGATAATACACCACTTGACATCCTCGTCAATTTCTTCTGCGCACTTGCTCATACACTTGCAATGTCAATCTTGCCGTTTCCAGCCAATTGAATCGCTGAGCTCTTTCGATGCCAAGCTTTCGCAATTCATCGCGAGCTGATGGATTTGAGACGAGCCGAGCGATAGCGTTAGCAATATCTTTGGGGTTGAACGGATCGATCAAGATTCCAGCGTCGCCCACCACCTCGGGTAAACTCGTCCGATTCCCAACTATCACTGGAGTGCCGCACTGCATCGCTTCGAGCACGGGCAAACCGAATCCCTCAAAGTAAGATGGGTAGACGAAACAGAGAGCGCCGCTGTAGAGCGCTGGCAGATCAGCGTCCGCCACATACCCGGTGAACAGAATATCTTTAGCCATTGGAGACTCGTTGGCGGTTCGGAATATGTCACTCTCAAGCCACCCTTTCTTTCCCGCCAGAACCAACTGCGGCAGCTCTGCTCCCGAATGACTCTCTCGCAAATATGAATAAGCTTCGATCAGGCGAACTAAATTTTTTCGTGGTTGAATCGAACAGAGCGAGAGGACATAGTCACGTCGAATCCCGTACGTCTGACAAACGCGGCCTAATTCACTTTCGCTGGTGACGCGCGCGAAATGCGGTGACGCAGCTTCGGGCGTTACGGTGATCCGCTCGGGCGCGATTCCGTACGTCTTAATGATGTCTTGTCGGGAGTATTCGGAAACGGTGATGATGTGAGCCGCGCGGCGCGCCGTTCGTCGCACTGTAAGTCGCAGCTGCATCCAACTGCGACGGTTGAATGTCTCGGGCAGATGCTCGAACGCCAGATCGTGAATCGTTGTCACCAACGGACAGGGCGCAAAGGGCGGCGCCGTGTATTGAACGTGAAGAACATCAACCGGATTCTTTCGTAGTTCCGCAGAAAGAGTAATAGGAATCCGCACGAGCGGAGTGTGCGGTAGAGTCTGTCTGACTTTGAAGTTGGACCAGCGATTTGCGAAGCGGCCGATCGCTGACTGCCTGGTGACGTAGAGAGTGTATTGATTAACCCGATCGATTTCGGCGAGGGACTCGATCAGGTTGGTCGCGTAGGTTTCATTGCCGGCGAGTTGAGTTCCGACTGAATGGGCGTCGATGGCGATGCGCATATCGTGTCAGAAGCCCGACCGTCAGGGAGGGCAGGTTGCGGCAGCGGCCCTCCCTGACGGTCGGGCTTCTGACACTCTATTCCTTACCTTCCGCACCGGCGCCGCTACGGCCAGCCGCGGCGGCTCCGGCGACATCAACAGTTTGCCGTGTGTCGCGCTCGCGAATGCGGGCGGCCTTGCCGCGCAGATTGCGTAAGTAATAGAGCTTCGCGCGGCGGACGTGACCTTTCTTCACCACGTCGATGTGATCGACGATGGTTGCGTGCAGCGGAAAAATTCTTTCGACGCCGACGCCAAAGCTGGTCTTGCGCACGGTGATCGTCTCACGCACGCCGCCGTGTTTGCGCGCAATGCACACGCCTTCAAAAGCCTGCAGCCGTTCTTTCGTTTCCGATTCCTTAATACGAACGTGAACGCGGACAGTATCACCCGGCTGAAAATCCGGAATGTTATTTCGTAATTGCGTCTTGTCGACGTTATCTAAACGGTTCATGATCAACTCCACAAATCTGTACTTCGTACTTGGTTCTTTGTGCTTAGTTTGCTACAAATTGAATTCGCGCCTTCGATAAACATCGAAGTACAAAGCTCATTTCTTTAAAAGATCCGGTCTATTTCGTTTCGTCTTCTCTTCAGCAGCCTGCCGTCGCCAGCGGGCGATGTCAGCGTGATGCCCGGTCAGCAAAACTTCGGGAACTTTCTTCCCGTCGAATTCCGGCGGTCGCGTGTAATGCGGATAATCCAGCAACCCGTCGGAAAAAGATTCCGTACTCGCCGATGTTTCGCTTCCTAACGCACCCGGAATCAAACGAATGACCGCGTCGATGACAACGAGTGCCGCCGGCTCGCCGCCGGACAAAACGTAGTCGCCAATCGAAATTTCGTCTGTCACCAACACATCAGCAACGCGCTCGTCTACACCTTCGTAACGGCCGCAAACCAGCACGAGCTGTTCGCATTGAGCGAATTCAGTCGCCAGAGATTGCGTTAACGGCTTTCCTTGCGGAGAAAGCAAGACGACGCGTTTTGTAGGCCCGATGTCCTCGCGTCGCCGCGCTTCGGCCAGCGCTTCAACTGCTGCAAAGATCGGTTCCGGCTTGAGCACCATGCCGTCGCCGCCACCAAACGGCCGATCATCCACGACCTTGTGCTTGTCCGAGGTCCACGACCGTAAGTCGTGCGCCTTGATTTCCACTAAACTTGCCGCACGCGCGCGGCGAATAATTCCGTAATCGAACGGTTCGCGAAAATAATCGGGAAAGATCGTGATGATGTCGACGCGAAGCATGGCGATTGATCCATTTACTCATTGATGCATTTGTTCATTGAAACAATGGATCAATGAACCAATCCTACAATTCCAGGAGTCCTTCCGGTGGATCGATGCGAATTAGCTTCTCGTCTCTCTCGATCTCAACGACAATATCACTGGCCATCGGAATCAAACGGTCGCGGCCGCTCTCATCAACTACCTTAAGAATCTCAACGCCCCCGGTGCGCATGATTTCTATCACAACGCCGATCGACTCTCCGCCAATCGTCTCAACGCGACTGCCGATCAGTTCCCATTCGTAGAAACTATCTTGCGGAAGCTCAACGCGATCTTGAGCCGCAACGCCCAGGTCGTAATCGACAAGTTCCTTCGCTTCATC
>Ga0209471_1001896_pt1 | contig 12228 bp, 11 predicted proteins | sample GraSoiAngelo_128_FD_185885 | JGI IMG/M metagenome (GOLD analysis project Ga0209471, IMG submission 185885) | Grasslands soil microbial communities from the Angelo Coastal Reserve, California, USA - 14_0927_12_20cm (SPAdes) (version 2) | ecosystem: Environmental > Terrestrial > Soil > Grasslands ...
CTCGCGAGGGACCGAATCAATTGACCTCAAAAGGCTACCGTAATTCGATCAGAGGGTTAGGGTGCGCGCCGCAAGGCACGACGTTCGGAGGCGCGGGTCCTGTACATAGATGCCGTCCATGACGGACTGGCTCTACCCCTTGCTGCGGTGTCCGGCATGCCGCGGCGGCCTTGCGTTCAAGGCCTTCGACGCATCGAACGCGCAAGGCTTGTTGGCACACGACCGTACTGGCTGTCACGAACTCTATCCCGTTATCGACGGAGTGCCGAGGATTCTCGTCGGCGCCGCACGTGCTGAGCTCGCGCGGACACGTGGAGAGTGGTTTGGTGCCTACCCCGAAGCTGCCCGCCTTGGGGAGCGCTGGGAAACCGTAGCTGTCGCCGATCCAGTCATCGCCAGCTTCGACTATGAGTGGCGCCGCTTCCGCGATGTTGGCACCGCCGATCAGTCGAAGGTGTTCAGTCTTTACTTCGACTTGATGCCTTCGACTTTCTTCAGTTCATCCCATACGGTCCTGGACGCGGGATCCGGAGCTGGTCGGTGGGCATTTGAGGTAGCCCGGAGAGGACCGCGCGTGATCGCGGTTGATCTCGGACGAAGCATCGAACTTACCCGAGCAAATACACCTCCTGATCGTGTCGCCTGCCTGCAAGCCGATTTGCGCGCTTTGCCGCTCGCGTCGGGTGCCGTCGATTGGGCTTACTCACTTGGGGTGTTACATCACACCGACGCGCCTGATGTGGGTCTTGAAAACATCGTCCGCTCGGTTCGAGCTGGCGGTGTCGTACTCCTTTATCTCTACTACGCGCTCGATCAACGTGGTCCGCTCTTCCGGGCGATCTTTCAGGCGGTAGATCTCACGCGTCGATTCGTCAGTCGCCAACCACGCGCGGTCGCACGAGCTATTGCGACGGTAATCGCCGGCTCGATCTACTGGCCGCTGGCGCGTGCGGCGGCCTTAGTAGAGGGTGTTGGCGCGAAGGGTCTCGCGGCGAAGGTGCCGCTCAGCTTCTACCGCCACCTTTCCTTCGACACCATGCGCAACGACAGTCTCGATCGCTTCGGAACGAGTCTCGAGCGGCGCTACACCCAGAACGAAATGAAGGCGCTAATGACACACTCGGGGCTCGTCGATGTGAATCTCTCCAAGTTGCCGCCGTACTGGCACGGGATCGGATCGAAGCCCTTACCGGGTGCGCGCTGAGGGGTCGTCACCAGACCTTCCAAGGCGGCTTGCCGCTTGCCCACTCTTCTTCCAGGGCGCGCCGCTCGCGCATCGTGTCCATCGGACGCCAGTAGCCCTCGTGGCGAAAGACGGCGAGCTGTCCCTCGCGCGCGAGGCGCTCGAGTGGCTCGCGCTCCAGGATCGTGTCGGGGCCGATGTAGTCGAGCGCCTTCCGCCGGAAGACGAAGAAGCCGCCGTTGATCCAGCCCTCGTCCAGCTGGGGCTTCTCGCGGAACTCCGCGGCGAGGTCGCCGCGGATGTGGAGCTCGCCGAAACGGCTCGCCGGCCGGACCCCGGTGACCGTCGCGAGCTTTCCCTGCTTGCGGTGGAACTCAAGGAGCGCGCGGAGGTCGACGTCCGCGACACCGTCGCCATAGGTGACCATGAACTCGTCGCCTTCGACGTATTTGCCGGCACGGTTGATGCGGCCACCGGTCTGTGTCGACAGACCGGTCTCCGCGAGGAGGACCCGCCACTTCTCCTCGTCGTGAAAGGGCTCGAGGTGGTCGACCTTGCGTTCGCCGATGTGGACTCGTACGTCGCTGTTCATGGTGCCGTAGTTGAGAAAGTAGTCGCGGATCATGTCGCCCTTGTAGCCGAGACAAAGGATGAAATCCATGATCCCGAAGTGCGAATAGAGCTTCATGATGTGCCAGAGGATCGGCCTCCCGCCGATCTCGACCATCGGCTTCGGACGCACATCCGTCTCTTCGGCGAGACGCGTTCCGAAGCCACCGCACAGGATCATCGCTTGCACGCGCGACATAGTAGGGACGACTTCGCTCTAGACGATGCGCGGGGACGGGATGGGGACGATGAATCGACCGCCGCGCGACCGATAGACCTCCTGCTGGCGAAGGATCTCGTCCGCGAAATTCCACGCGAGCAGGAGGGTGTCGCGGATGTCTGATGCCATCAATCGCTCAGGGGGTTCGACCGGGATGTGCGTCCCGGGAGTGAGCAGACCGTGTTTCAACGGACTCCGGTCAACGACGAAATCGAGCACGGATCGATCGATCTCGCAGTAATTAAGAAGCGTGTTTCCCTTGGCGGGAGCGCCGTAACCCGCGATCCGTCGTGACGTCCGAATATCGGCGAGGAGGTGCACCAAGCCCTCCCGCTGGCGGTGAACGGCCTCCACGAACGTCTCGAGTGGAGCGCCGTCTGCGAGGCGCATCGCTTTCTCGAGCGCGATGAGCTTCGTCACATCCGGCGAGGACTCGCCGCTGCGGCTGATGAAGACCCGGATCGATCCGCCGTGAACGCCGACGCGCCGGACGTCGACCACCTTCATCTGGTGGCGCGCAGCCAGGTCGGCGACCGAGCCGACGCTGAAGTAGCTGAGGTGCTCGTGATAGATCGTGTCGTACGCGGTTTTCTCAAGGAGATCGACGAGATAGGGGAACTCCGCCACGAAGACCCCACGGTCGCCGAGTAAGGCGCTGATCCCATTCATCAGCCCGTGGAGGTCGTCGATGTGCGCGACGACGTTGTTCCCGATGATCGCCGAGGCTCGGCCGTGCCTCGCCGCGATCTCGCCGGCAATGCCTTCGCCGAAGAACTCGTCGAGCGTCGGGATGCCGGCCGCGTTGGCCATCGCCGCGATGTTCCGAGCGGGTTCGACGCCGAGCACGCGGACCGAGTCGCGATCGAACGCGCGAAGGAGCGTCCCGTCGTTGCTGCCGATCTCGACGACCAGGCCGTCCTTGGGAACAAACCGCTCGGCGACGGCCTTCGCGTAGGCCGCGAAGTGGGCCGGGATAGTGTCCGATGTCCCGGATACGTAGAGGTAGTTCCGGAACATGCTCTCCGGAGGGACAGTCACCGACAGCTGCACGTGACCGCATGCCGTGCATCGCGCAAGCTCCAGCGGGTACCGCGGCTCGGGCTTAGTTACCTCGTCAGGTTTGATGAATGAGTTCGCGAGAGGCTGAAGGCCGAGGTCGAGTATGTTCTCGAGGGCGTCCGCACGGCAGATCCGACAGCGCGACCTATCCGTGGCGCACTTCCCAGTCGTAGGGGATCTTCGGACTGAATGGGTCCAGCCGTGTGATCTCCGTGGGGTCGTGCGGGATCGTCGCGCAGTTCGCGACGATCGAGTACGGATGGCCGATGCCTTTGAAGCCATTCCAGATGTGGGGCGGGACGGTGACGAGCGCGTAGTTGCTCTCACCCACGAAGACCTCTTGCAGCTGGCCTCGCGTCGGCGAGCCGTCGCGATCGTCGTAGAGCACGAGCTTGATCGAGCCGAACGGGACCGCGTAGTTGATCGTCATTCGCTCGTGGAGGTGCCAGCCTTTGACGACGCCCGCGTAGACCGTCGAGAAGTAGATCTCGCCGAAGCGCTCAAAGTGAGGGTCATCCGCGCGAAGCATGTGCATGACCTTCCCGCGTTCGTCTGGGATCTGCCGGAGCGGGACGACGCGGATGCCTTCGATCAGGGATTCGCCCCGAGGTAGGCGCGGTACCACTCGATCGTCGAGCGGAGGCCATCGTCAATAGAGACGCGCGACTTCCAGCCGAGAACGCGCTTGGCCTTCTCGATCGAGAGACGCTGCTCCTTGATCTCATTCTTCGCGATGTTCAGCACGCGGGGCTGGGGCAGGTGCCCGCCCATGACCTTGGCGATCGCCTTCACCATCTCCAGAACACTCACCTGCGCTCCCGACGCGAAGTTGAAGGCCTCGCCGGCTACCTCGGGCCGATCCAATGCCTCGGCGACCGCGAGGTACGCATCCACGACGTCAGCGATGTAGATGTAGTCGCGAACGTAGGTGCCGTCGCTGCGGATCTCGGGAGCTTCACGCTTCAGAAAGGACCGGATCGTCCCCGGCACGATTCGGCTCCAGTTGAGATCGCCGCCGCCGTAGATGTTGCCGCAGCGCACGATGCCGAGGCGGAGGCCGTACGTGGTGTGGTAGCTCTGCGCGATGAGATCGCCCGCTGCTTTTGACACGTCGTATGGAGACGACGCGCGCAGCGGGTCGTCTTCGCTGTAGGGGTGATCGCTTTGGCCGTATGCCTTGTCGCTCGACGCCACGACGACGCGCTCGACGGTTCCCGATTGACGGCGGCTCGCCTCGAGCAGGTTGTACGTCCCACGAACGTTTGATTCGAGCGTCAGGAGCGGCGCATTGAGGCCGACGCCGACGAGGGTCTGAGCGCCAAGGTGGAACACGACCGAAGCGCCGCTCTCGGCGATGGCGCGCTCCACATCCGCGAGCGACTCGAGCTCACCTTCAGTGACGGCGACGCGACCGATGTTGCCGCTCCGAGAGAGCTCGGAGCGGAGGTCGCGGTCGCGGAGCAGGACGGCGACGTCCGCCCCCGACGCGAGGAGCGCGGCGACGAGCTGGGAGCCCACCAGACCTGACGCGCCGGTCACGAGGACCGGCCTGTTCTGCCAGTAGGGTCGGCGGTCGGTCACGCCGTCTTCCCCATCGCTGCGGCGAGTGCCTTAGCGAATAGCGGAGCGATCACGTGGATCGAATAACGGTCGACCACGCGAGCCCGGCCGGCGGCGCCCATGCGCTCCCGCAAGCCCGGGTCGGCCACAAGGCGGCGTAGCGCGGCGATCCATTCCTCGGTGGTGGACACGCAAAAGCCTGTCTCAGCGTCCGAAACGATATCCGTGTTCACACCGACACGCGACGCGACCACCGGTATCCCCGCCGCCATATAGAGGAGGGCTTTGTAGCCACCCTTGCCCCGAGTCCAATCGTCGTCTGGCTCTGGGAGGATGCCGATGTCGAATCCCTCGAGATCCGATTGCTCGCGGTCGAGCGCGAACTCCCGCTGCTCAAGGCGGCGGACAGCCGGATTCCGGTACGTCCCGCCGACAACGCGGACGATGACATCTGCATCCTGACTCAATCGCGCGAGGGCTTGGTCCACGAGGTGTAAGTACGGCGCGGTCGTCTCCGAACCCAACCATCCGATCACGACCGGGCCGCGGCCGCGTCGGTCCCGAGGATGCCGTCGGTCGGTGTCGACGGGCGTGGGGATCACGGTCACCCGAGGATTCCAGCGACGCGCGAACCCGGCCAGGTACTCGTTCTGGACGGTCACCGCGGTCGCCATCGCAGCTACGCGCGCCGGCCGTCCGAAATCGCGAAGCCACGCCCATCCTCGATTTGCCGGATGGATGTTCGGGATGAAGATCGCCTCGTCAAAGTCGTGAACGATGGGCAAGCTCCGGGCGAGAGCGAGCCGCTCGATGAACTCGGGACCGAACGGAGTCGACTCGCGATAGATGAAAAGCAGATCGAATCGCCCCAGCCGGAAGACGTCTGCGGCGCGACGAAGGAAGCCGCGAACGACCGCCGCTGCCTTGCTCAGTACGTGTCCCCGAAGGAAAACGACGGCAAGCCCCTGCGTGTCGAGGAACGGCGACAACGTCACCTCGACCCCGAGCCGACGCAGCTCAGGCACCTGTTGTTCGATTCGAAGTCGAACGCTCGCGTTCGAGGTCGGATACAGCATGAGGCAGAGCACGCGGATCGGTTTGGTCACTCCAATTGCAGGCTGGCCGCGAAATCGGCGATCCTCTGGTGTGGCGTCGGCCGTAGGGCAGGCCAGGAATCGCTGATGTAGGACCGCTTCGTGCCGCGGACCTGCGCGCGGAAGCGCCGCACGACGCGGTAACCGAGCATCGGGAGCATCACTGTCGCGACCTCCCACGGCTTCAGGGAGCGGACCCGTTCGCCGAGGGCCGAAGGCGGCAGCGCCCCGAACTCAACCTGTCGGTACCAGTGATTGACCTGGCGCGCGATGTACTGCCAGCGCGCGATCGGCACGTTGGAGAGCTCCGGATAGGTCCGGCGAAGCTCGATCAACCAGGCATGCATCGAGTTGACCAGCTGGCTGCCCTCGATCAGGCCGGGGAACGCGGCTTCCGCTCCGAGATAGCGCGCACCTTCACGCTGCCGTCCGGTATAGAAGTAGTGCCCGAAGGACTTCGGAGAAACGCCGATAACCAGGAGACGCTCGTCGGTCACGACAACGCGCTCGGCCCGCAGGAGCATCGAGTTGAGAGCGAAGTGGTCGGGAAACGGAGCGCGAAAAAAGTCGCCGGGCACCGCCGCGACAGCGCCACGCGAGAAGAGGGTGAGTTGCATGTTGAGTGGGAACCGGACGTCGAACCGGAACATGGACTTGACGATCCGGAGGCGCTCGTCGCGCGAGAGCTCGCGCTCAGGGTGGAGCCTCTGCATATCGAAATGCCGAGGCGACCAGTAGGCGGGAGCGTCCGTTTCGAAGGAGCCGGGTGCCACATAGGAGTATGCGTTGAACGTGACACAGTCCGGATTCGCGTGCCGTCTTAGAGCGGCATCAACACGTTCGAAAAAGCCGGGAAGCAATAGATCGTCGTCGCCGATCATCAGCAGGTACTCGCCGCGCGCCGCGTGAAGCGCTCGCATCCAGTTCTCCGTCACGGAGAGGACGTCGTCCGAGCGGACGACCACAAGGCGTTCGTCATTCGTGTACGAGGAGAGGACCCGCGCGGTCTCGTCGGTGTTCGCGTTGTCCGAAACGACCACCTCGAAATCACCGGTTTGCGCTAGGGCGGACCGAAGGACATCCGGCAGGAACTCTCCGCCGCTCCTCGTTGGGATGAGGACAGAAAATCTCACGCCCGCCGCTCTCTCACGATCCGTACACGTCGGCTAGTCTGCGGCGAATGCCCGATCTGCTGAAAGCACTTCGTCACCCGCGCCGCGCGGTGCTCTATGCCGTCCTTGGACGCGAGCGTTACCGGCGATTCATGGCGGACGCCGAAGCTAGCGACCGCGCCGCGTGGCTCGGACGTGAGGTCGCCGCGACCGAGGACACGGTGACGAAATTCCATCTGCTCTCGTTCTACGGCGGTGCGCTGCAACAAACCTACTGGCTGGGCATGCCTCTCCTCAAATCGCCTCTCGACTGTTGGGTCTACCAAGAGCTCATACACGATCTTCGACCCGATCTGATCATCGAAACGGGAACGGATCTCGGCGGGTCCGCTCTGTTTTTCGCGTCGATCTGCGACCTCATCGGTCACGGCCGGGTCCTGTCGATTGACATCCGCCGCGCCGCGCGTGTGACCCACCCCAGGATCAGCTTCGTCGTCGGTGATTCGACGTCCGCCGAAGTCCTCGAACAGGTCCGAACCGAAGCCGCCGGAACAGCGCGTGTGATGGTGATCCTTGATTCGGACCATCATGCCGCGCACGTCGCTCGCGAGCTTCGTGCGTACCGGGAGTTCGTTTCGCCGGGCAGTTACCTGGTGGTCGAGGACACGAACGTCAACGGGCATCCCGTCATGCCCGAGCACGGACCAGGACCGTTTGAGGCGGTCGAGGAGTTCCTCCGGGAGGATGGCGACTTCCAGGTTGACAAGTCGCGAGAGAAATTCCTGATGACCTATTTTCCAAACGGATTTCTCAGGAGAGTCGCGGTGGGCGAAGTCAGCCGTGGACGCGACGCGCGCGCGACTTCCCAGTAACCGAGCACCGCAGCGACGAGAAGGCCGACGCTGGTGCCAATTGCGCCGCCATAAACGCCGATGACGGGTATGAGCCAGAGGTAAATCACCACGCTCAGCCCCAGGAGTGTGAAATTCACCCTCGTCGAGGCGCCCAATCGATTTGTCGCCGCCAGATAAGAGGCGAGAACCGTCCATGCGCAGATTGCCGCCCCTGCAACTGAGAGGATTACAAGGAGCACCCCAAGTTGTTGAACTTCGGGTCCGCGCGTCCGTCCACCAATCACCACACCCATGGCTAGGACAAAGCCGGCGAGTCCGCCCAATAGGGCCGTCAGTAAAGCAGCTCGCCGAGCGACGGAGGCAGCCCTAGCGACATCCTGGTCGGAAAATTGGCGGAAAAGGACGGTGGCGGCGGTCTGGCCGATTCGGGCGACGGCGTCCACCCCACTCAAAGCGAGGCTGTAGATCCCGGCGGGGGTCGCTCCAACGAGAGCGCTGACCAGGAGCAGATCCAGCCGAAAGCTCAAGAAGTGAGCGACGGCGCTCGGGTAGATGCGTGCGGTGTACGAAATCAGCATCCGGAGCGAATCTGGCCCGTCGTGTGGCAGCTGTCGCCATTGCCAGGCGACAATCGTTGCTTGAGCGATGGGCGGCATAACAAGAAGAGGCCACGCCCACAACGTCGCGCCCTCACTCCGGACGCCGGTGACGGCCGCGATGACCGCAACGGCAAACGTCATAACGGGCGCGGCGATGAGCACGGTGACGTAACCCCGCGACGAACCGAGGCCTTGCTGAAGCCCGAGTCCGAACTGTCCAACCTGGAAGAATGGAAGCGCCACGGCGACGCCCCACCACAGCACCGGCATGGTCGGCAAGACGTTTGACCCCGCAACGGCAACAACAATTCCTAGCACGAGGCTCGTGGCTGTCGAAGCAGCGACGGCACCTCGGAGATTCGTGCCCGAACCTACTGGACGACGCGCAACAGTGAATGCGACCGCATGGGTGAATCCGGCACCCGTGAGGACGGAGAGCGCGGCGACGAGGCTTGACGTCGTCGCCAAGACCCCCTGTGTGGCCAGGCCGACCCCGAATGAGACCAACACGGCGGAGCCGACGGTCAAGAGCCCGGCGACTACCCGCCAACTGAGTTGGCTGAAGGCTGTCCGTCTCAAACCGCTCGATCTCCCATTGGCGCGGCGGCTGCCGTTCCCCGCGTAGTGCGCTGAGGCTTGAGCCGTAGGAAACGTTGCTCGAGTAGGAACCAGCTCAACGCCGCAATCAACACCGTGAGCGCAACGACGACAGGCGCTCTGACAAAGACAGGCCACGAAAGCGGCACCAAAAACACAATCGGGAAGTGCCACAAATAAATCCCATAGGAGATCCTCCCGGTTAGAACCAATGGGCGGTGGTCGAGGAGCCAAGGTGATTCAAGCAAGGCCAGGATGATCACTCCGGCGGCCAGCGCGACACAGGTCAGACCGCCGAGGTACAGGAATCCAGAAAAGGGACCTTGCGTGGCGATCACATACGCGAGAAAGCCCACTGCGAGCGCGACGACGACCGGTGGAGGACGCAGGGAGAGTCCGCGATGGAGCCCCACCGCGATGGCGCACCCGACCAGCAGACTATCGGCGCGCATGTCCGTTCCGTTCGCAACGCGATCAACACCCGCGCCGGCTGACCATTCGAAGGCGCGGTAGACCGCTACGACGAAGACGACCGCGATTGAAACGATGATCACTCGACCGTACCGGCGGTTCTTACCCAGGAGAGCGAGAAGAATGAACGGCCACAAGAGGTAGAACTGTTCCTCGATTGCAAGCGACCAGGTGTGGCCGAAGAGGCCCATTTGTGTACCGAGGGCGCGCCCCCAGTTAGCTGCGTACCCCACGACCCAAGGAATCGCACGTGTTGTAAGGCCTGCTGTCGTTTTGTCGATCTCGGGAGAAACGTTCGCAGCAATTGCGACGACCGGGAGCAGCAGCGCGAGCGCCGGGAATAGTCTCAGAGCTCGCCGACGGTAGAAAGCGAGCAAATCAACGCGACCAGTCCCTGATTCCTCCTCAAGCAAGAGCGCCGTTATGAGAAAACCCGAGAGCACAAAGAAGATGTCAACGCCAATGACGCCACCACCCATATATGGGATCGTCACATGCGCCGCCACAACAAGGGCGACCGCGAGTCCGCGGAGTCCGTCAAGCGCGGGCCGATGTCCCAGGCGCCAACGGCCAGGTTCGGCTGTCAATCAGCGACCCTAATCAACCGGAGGCTCAGCCACGCGGAGCATCGACCCATTCGGCTGGTCAGGGGATTGAACGGAGCCATGGCCGGGCGGGCGACTGAGGCTGGCCACACCGAGAACGATGACGAACGGGATGATCATCGCCCGGTGCCGATACAGGGTTCCCACGTTTCCTTCGGCGAGCGAAAAGATGAGGACCGTTCCCGCGACGAACAGCACGAGCGGGGCAAGGACGCGCCACCGACGCCGCCAGCGCCAGAGCGCGATCGCGGCCGCGACGAGAAGGACGTACCAGACCAGCATCTCAGGGATCGGCAACAGATCCTGAGCCCGCGTGCCCGATCCGGGGAACGGCGCGAAGAGCGCGAAGGCGATTCCGAACGGTAGATATTCCAGCGTTCGGAGGACAAGCGCCTCGTCAGCGTCAACGAGCTGCACCTCGCCCGAGTCCGCCGTGATCGGGAGAGGCTCTGGCCGCGGAGCCGCTGTCGGTGTCACGCCGGGGCGCGGCACGACAAGCAGATCGCCGGGCAAAACCGGCAGCGCGTCCCGTCCGGGTGCGGGAGTCCCGATGACGATCCGCGTGTTCGGCTGGACGACGAGGATCTGGGGCGTGCGTCCTGGCACGGTTGGACGTGCCGACGACGCTGGGATGACGTATGTCAGGCCTCTCTGGACGAGGACGATCGCGCGGCCGAAACCGGTCCTCGCGCCGATAGCCATGGCGGCTCGCTCGCTCTCGAGGCGCGCGAGGAGCGACGACGACAAGACACCGGTGCCGGCGTCCTGTGTGAAGAGAAGCAGCACGCTGAAGCCCACCGCAAGAGCAGAGGTAAGGATCCGGCGTCGTCGATTCTGAACAGCGGACGTGAGAAGCACGCCGATCGGGATGACGACGGCAAGGCCCATGAATATGTAGAAGCGAAGGCTCTCCATGAGAAAGAGCGGCACGTACATGGCCGGCACGAGCCAGAGGCGAGGCCGGCGATCGAAGAGGATGAGCAGCCACAGCATCAGCGCCACGAGCAAGAGCGCGAGCGAGTCCTTCAGATTGAGCGAGCTCCACAGGACGAGCGACGGATAGAACGCGATGAGCGCGCCGGCGAGGAGGCCTGCCCGTTCGTTGTCGAAGAGTCGGCGGCACAGGTCGGCAATCAGCACGACCAGCCCTGCGCCGAGCCCTGCGTTGAGGAGCTCGACGACCACGACGTTTGGCCCCACGAGCGCGAAGATCGCCGTTTCCAAGTAGACGAAAGTGCCGAGGAGGTAGAGATACCCGCCGTAGTCGAAGGTCACGGGCTGCCCTCCGAACAACTGGACAAGCGTCCACGAAAAATCCGCATAGTTCGCGTCGTCGCCCGTGACGAAGCCGCCTCTTCCCACGGCCAGCGAAGCGTCGTGGACCGTGACGGCCATCGCGTAGCGGAGAGTCAGGGCGAGGGCAACGAGGAGGTAGACGTCGCGTCGGGCTGCGGGGGGCGTCACCTGACGAGCGAACAGAAAAACGAGGATCGCGAATAGGGCCGCGGCACCAAGTGCCACGTAGTTCGCGTCGCCCAGGAGCAGCGCGGCGGTGATTCCGGTGAAGAGACCGACGCCGGCCGCTCCGAGCCGGCGGAGGAAGGTCACCTTACCGGCGGGGACTAGAGCCGCTCGACGTGCTCGTTCCGGGCAAGACCGCGCGTAGCGTTAACGGCATCGAACACCCGCGGAGCTAACCGCACAACGCGGCCGTAATCAACTCCTGAATGTGCCACGAGGATGACGACGCAGTCCGCGCGACGCAGCGTCTCGTCGTCGAGCGCGACCGATTGAATGGAGAGGCCCTTACCGTCCGCGAACAACGGCACCTCGAGACGGACGGATGGAACGTACGGGTCGTGGTACTGCAGATCGGCTCCCTGGTCGCTGAGGATCTCCATGACGCGGACGGCCGGCGACTGACGCGCGTCGTCGATGTCCCTCTTGAACGCGGCCCCGAGCGCGAGAACGCGCGCACCGCGCAGAGACTTACCCCCGTCGTCCAGCATTTTGCGGATTCGCGCCACCGTGAAGAAGGGCATCCCGAGATTCGTTTCGGCCGCGAGCTCGATGAATCGCGTGTGAAAGTCGAACTCGCGCGCCTTCCACGCGAGGTAATACGGATCTACGGGAATGCAATGCCCGCCCAGCCCTGGCCCGGGATAAAAGGGATGGAAGCCAAACGGCTTCGTCGAGGCCGCCTCGATGACCTCCCAGATATTGATTCCCATGCGCAGGCACAGCAGCTTTAGCTCGTTCACTAGC